>Ga0187887_10000690_pt1 | contig 32555 bp, 33 predicted proteins | sample June2016WEW_7_10_FD_132977 | JGI IMG/M metagenome (GOLD analysis project Ga0187887, IMG submission 132977) | Peatland microbial communities from SPRUCE experiment site at the Marcell Experimental Forest, Minnesota, USA - June2016WEW_7_10 | ecosystem: Environmental > Terrestrial > Soil >... | reverse complement strand
GTTGCTGCGACGCACTGGCGCACGCGGATGCTGTTTCCCGCCCGTACCCTCGATGCCATCGAAGAGGCGATCACCCGAGCGGAGCGAACTCACGCCGGGGAGATACGCTTCGCGATCGAGACCTCGCTGACTCCCCTGCACATCCTCGCAGATCTGGCGCCGCGCTCGCGGGCGCTCGACGTGTTCGCTCAACTCAGGGTGTGGGACACGGAAGCCAACAATGGGGTGTTGATCTATGTGCAGATCGCCGATCGCAGCGTCGAAATCGTCGCGGATCGCGGGGTCGCCGGCCGGGTGGGACAGTCCGAATGGGAAGGCGTATGCCGCATGATGGAGGAACATTTCCGCGCGGGCCGCTTCAAAGTGGGGTCGATCGCGGGGGTCGAAGCGGTCGGTGCGTTGCTGGCGCGGCATTTCCCCGTGCAGACATCGCGGCCGTCTTCGGCCGGCAACCAATTGCCTGACCGGCCGACTTTGCTGTAGATAGGTTCCCCCATGATTGCCAAATTCGTGAATCTCTCCAAGGGCCGCGTCGCCTTCGCCCTCGTTCTGGCCTTGAGCGCCGCCGGTTGCGCCTTGTTCAAAACCGCCCCGCCGCCCCCGCCGCCGCCCCCCCCACCACCGCCGCCCGCGCCGGAACTGCCCAAGCCGACCGCTACCCACCGCTTCGAATTGACTCCGGAAGGCGGCGATATCGTCGGCTATGTCCAGAGGACCACGGTCGGCAAGGACGACACCCTGCCGGACATTGCCCGCCGCTTCGATGTCGGGTACGAGGAACTCGTGATGGCGAACCCGGGGGTCGATCCCTGGCTCCCCGGCGTCGGGCGCGAGGTCGTCGTCCCGACTCAGTTCGTCCTGCCGGCCGCTCCCCACGAGGGGCTGGTGGTGAATGTGGCCGCGATGCGCATCTTTTACTTCCCGCCGCACAAGAAGGGTGAGCCGCAAATCGTCTACACGCATCCCATCGGCATCGGCCGGGTGGGCTGGAAGACACCGGAGGGTACGACCAAGATCGTCGCCCGCGAGAAAGACCCCGTGTGGGTCGTGCCGGCGTCGGTGCGCAAGGAGCACGCGGAGGATGGCGACAAGCTGCCCGCGGTCGTACCCGCGGGGCCCGACAATCCCCTGGGACAATACGCGTTCCGCCTGAGCTGGCCGAGCTATCTGATCCACGGGACCAACAAGCCGTACGGCGTCGGCATGCGCTCGAGTCACGGCTGCATGAGGCTGTATCCGGAGGATATCGCGGTGTTCTTCGAGTTGATCCCCATCGGCACCAAGGTAACCGTCGTGAATCAACCCTACCTGTTCGGCTGGCGCGACGGCACGCTGTACCTGCAGGCGTATGCGGTGATGGAAGACGACTCGCGCGATTGGAACAACAACCGCAAGCGCCTGCTCTCCAACCTCATGAATCCCAAACAGCGGGCGAAGATCGGCCAGCGGATCGAAGGCCAGGATAAGGACATTGACTGGCAGCGCGTCGGCGATCTCGCGCACGCGGCGCGCGCGATCCCGGTCCCGGTCACCGGCGGTCACGGCGGGCTCGACGAGACGATCGCGCAGTCGGTGCTGGTCGAAAATACCCTGCCTGCCGGGTCCAACTGGGACGGCAAGTCGGGATTACTGGTCGACGAGAAGACCTATAACGAGATGATTACCGGCAAGAGCGAAGCTCCGCCCGCCGCACCGGGCGGGACGCCACCCGCGGCCGGCAAGCACTAGCGCACGAAGCAATGACCATCCGCATCGTGTGCTCGCGTGTCGCGCGCCCGGCGAGCGTCGCCGCGGCTGCCTTGGCGCTCACGGCGGCCGTGGCCGCTGCCGCCGGCACGGACCTGGCCCCCATTCAATCCGGCCTGGACTACCACTCGTTCGCCAACATCGAGCAATTCCGGGTTACTCACATCGCGTTGAATCTGCGGGCGGACTTTCGCAACAAGGTGTTGTACGGCGCCGTCGTCCTCCAGATCAAGCGCCTCGACCCGACCGCGACGCAGCTGGTGCTCGATACGCGCGACCTCGACATCCGCGATGTGACCGAGAAGGCCAGCGGCGTGATCGGCGCATTGTCCAAAAGCGAGACGACCTGGGTGAGCCGGCCCTTTCACGTGGATAAGCCGGATCCCGTTCTCGGCAGTTCCTTGGTGATCGAGCTGCCGCCGAGCAAGAAGTCGACCGAGACGATCAATATCGAGTACGCCACCTCGCCGGCCGCGCCGGGCTTGCAATGGCTCGACGACAAGCAAACCGCCGGCAAGCATCAGCCGTTCATGTACACGCTGTCGTATCCGATCGGGGCGCGCAGCTGGATTCCGCTGCAGGACACGCCGCAGGTGCGGGCCAGTTATTCGGCTGTCATTTATACCGACGACGACATGCTCGCGGTGATGAGCGCCAAGAACGATCCGAAGGCGAAGCGCAAGGGTCAATTCACCTTCGTCATGCAGGATCCCGTGCCCTCGTGCTTCATCGCGCTGGCGGTGGGCGATCTGCGTTTCAAGGAAACGGGTCCGCGCACGGGCGTCTACGCAGAGAAGCCCTTGCTGGACCAGGCCGCCAAGGACTTCGCCGACACCGACACCATGCTCAAGTCGGCCGAGCGCCGGTTCGGACCCTATCGCTTCGACCGGTACGACATCGTGGTCATGCCGTCGAGCTTTCCGATCGTGGAGCTCGGCAATCCGGCGGCGTCGTTCGTCACGCCGACAGCCGTCACCGCGGACCGTAGCCAGGAATCGGTGATCGCGCAGGCGTTGGCGCAGGTCTGGGCCGGCGGCATGGTGAGCGTCTCGAGCTGGCGCGACGCGTGGATCAACGAGGGGCTCTCCCGCTATATGCGCAACCGGCTGATGGAGGAGACCTTCGGCAGTCAGCGCGCGGTCGCCGAGAGCTGGCTGGCGTTGCGTTCCTTGCATGAAAGCCTCGATGCGGAGAGCGCCGGGGATCAGGTGCTGGCCGCGGACTTTCGCGGCCGGGATCCAGGCGCGGTCTGGCAGCAGCCGACCTTCGAAAAGGCCGGCCTGTTCTTCGCCTATCTCGACGCCAAGTTCGGACGGGAGCGCTTCGATGGCTTTCTGCGTGGATATTTCGATCACTTTATGTTCAAGAGCGTCGATACGGAGCAATTTCTCGCCTATCTCCAGGAGAACCTTCTCGATCGGTTTCCGGGCATCGTGAGCCGCGCCCAGGCGCTCGCATGGGTTACCTCGACCGGTATTCCCGCCGATGCGCCGCTGCCCACATCGACGGCTTTCGACCCCGTCGATGCATCACGCAGCGCCTGGCTCGCCGGCAAGGTTCCGGCCAAGAAAATCGACACGCGCGCCTGGGAAACCCCCCAGTGGGTGTACTTTCTCTCGGGCATGCCCGCGACGCTGCGCAGAGATCAGATGGCCGACCTCGACCAGACCTTCGGGTTCACGCACTCCACGAACGCACAGGTGGCGGGCGGCTGGCTCCTGATGGTGATTCGCAATAATTACCAACCCGGCTACGCTCGCCTCGAGGAATACCTGGAATCAACCGGCCGCTCCTCGTTGATCGTGCCGCTGTACGCCGAGCTCGTGAAAACGCCCGCAGGCACCACTCTGGCGAAGCGGGTGTATGTGTTGGCGAAGCCCTTCTACTATCCGCAGACCGTTGCCTCGGTGGATGCGATCGTCCGGCCGGGATCCGAGAACGAAGATGACGAGTGAGTGGATGAAAGTGATGCTCGAGGAGATCGAGCGCAAGAAAGCAGAGGCCGAGCAGGCACGGATCGAAGAGGATCGGCGCACGCGGGAGTTGGGCGCTCGAGTATCGGCGCCCGCGGCCGCGACCCCCGGCACGGCGGCCGCGACCCCCGGCGCGGCGGGGTCCCCAGCCGCCGCCCGCTCCGCGAAGGGATGATCCCGCTCAGGGATGATCATGCATCCGCCTCCCGCCCCTATGTCACCTATTCGCTGATCGCGCTCTGCAGCGCCGTGTTCGTCTGGCAGCGGTCGCTCGACGAGAGTGCGGCGCGACATGCCGTCGTCAGCCTCGGCGCCATACCGGCAGTGCTCTTGACCGACGCACGCCTGCCGCCGGATTACGTCTGGGTACCCCGCTACGCGACGCCTTTTACCGCAATGTTCGTGCACGCCGGATGGTTGCACCTGCTCGGCAACATGCTCTTCCTGTCGATCTTCGGAAACAACGTCGAGAACGCGATGGGACCGGTCCGATACCTCCTGTTCTATTTGCTTTGCGGTGTCGCGGCGCTATTCGCGCAGGCCTTCGCCGATCCGCATTCGGCCTACCCGATCATCGGGGCGAGCGGCGCCATCTCCGGCGTGCTGGGCGCTTATCTCGTGCTGTTTCCGCGGGCCAGGGTCTTGACCCTGGTGGTGCTGCCGTTCTTCTTCACCACGTTGCGCGTACCCGCCATGCTGCTGCTGTTGCTATGGTTCGCGGCACAGCTTTTGGGTAATGCTGCAGGTGCGGGCGGGGGCGCGGGCGTCGCCTTCCGCGCGCACATCGGCGGGTTCCTGGCCGGCCTGTTGCTCGTCGCTCTGGTGAAGCGTCGCGAGGTGCGCCTCCTCGCGCGATAGCGGATGCGAGCCCGCTCGGCGGCGCGCGGGGTATTTGCGCGGTGTGCTAGAGTACCCCCGTCGCAACGAGGATAATATTTGGTGACGCAGAGCACCCTCGGACTCCGGGTACAAGAAGAACCAGGCCCCGACCAGGCAATCGCGCGATTGGGGACGGCGCGCACCGCGTTCGTGGGACGCACGTTGCGTGGTCCGGTCGATCGTCCCGTGCTCATCAAGAGTTTCGCCGAGTTTCAACATACGTTCGGCGGCCTTTGGCAGCCGAGCCGGCTTTCCTACGCGGTCGAGCATTTTTTCGACAATGGCGGCGGCGAGGCGCTCATCGTGCGAATCGTCAATGGCGCGCGTTCGCCCACGCTCACGTTGTGCGCGGGCGCCGGCACGTTGACGCTCACCGCCGTGAGTCCCGGGACGCGCGAATTTCTGCGGGCAAGCGTCGACTACGACAACATACCGGCGAGCGACGGCACGCGCTTCAATCTCACGGTGCAACGTGTACGGGTGCAGGGCGGGAGCCACGTCGACGATCAGGAGATCTTTCCTCAGCTGTCGATGTCGCGGGATCACGAGCGCTACCTGGCTCACGTCCTCGCCCGCTCCGAACTCGTGCAGATTCGCGGCCCGTTGCCGGCGCAGCGGCCGGATTGCACCGTCGATGTAAGCGGCGCATCGGGCGCCGCCTACGTCAGCTCCAATTCGGACGGCGACGATGGTGCGCCCCCCACCGATTACGACCTGATCGGCTCCAAGATCGAGCATACGGGGCTCTTTGCCCTCGAGGACGGCGACGCCTTTAACCTCTTGTGCGTGCCGCCGCCGTCGCGTACCGAGGATGTCGGGCCGTCCGTGCTGCTGGTGGCGGAGCGCTACTGCAAGGAGCGCGGCGCACTGTTGATCGTCGATCCGCCCTATGACTGGCACACGGCGGACGATGCGCTCTCGGGGCTGCGCGATTTTCCGCTGCAGAGCGAAAACGCGCTCATGTACTTCCCCCGCATCCTCGCTCACGACAAGCTGCGCGGCCACTTCGAGTCCTTCGCGCCTTGCGGCGCCGTGGCCGGAATGCTGGCCCGCAGCGATGAAACCCGGCCTGTATGGGGCGAGCCTCGCCTGGACGAAGCCGTTCTGCGGCCTGGCTATCGGCCGGTGTGCCTCGTTTCCGAGGATCGGCGCATGCGCCTATTGCTCCGCGGCGTCAACACGCTGCAGGCGGTGCGCTCGGTGGGCCGGATCGGCGGTGCCAAGCCGCGCACCCTCGCGGCGGGCTCCGCGGGGGCGCAGGATTGGCAGAATCTCGCGGCGCGTCGCTTGGCACTCTTCATCGTGAACTCGATCGAGCGCGGTACTCGCTGGGTGATCGCGGCGGGCCCGGGACCCGAAACGGCGCATCTGGTGACCGCTCAGGTGCGGGGCTTCTTCGAGGATCTATTCGAGTCGGGTGCGTTCGGCGCCCGGCGCCGCGAGGAATCTTTCTACGTGGTGTGCGACCGGCGGCGCGGCGAGCCCGGTGAATTCCATTTCCTGATCGGATTCGCGGCCGTGCGGCCCATGGAGTTTCACGGCTACCGCATATCGCACTCGGCGTCGGGCACGAAAGTACAGCCCGCGAGTCTCACCCGGGCGACCTTGGCCGAGTTCTGCCCCGAAGAGCTGGACTGGGTCGATAAGCTCGCTACCCAGCTCGAGCCGCCTTGACCGCGAGGCGGCGGTCGAGCTCGGCGGCCAGCGAGCTCTGCGCTTCCGCGAGGAGCGCCACGGGCATCGCGGCGAGCCGCGGCACGGCGGGCAACTCCTCGAGGGCGTGACGGGCATAGCGATAACCCGCGTCGATGGCGCGCTCGAAGGCCTGCCAGTTCAGCAGCCCGATACCCGCGAGCGGCGGCTTGATGATGGTATCGGCGACTTGCGCCGCCGCGCTCGAGGCGCTGCCCGCCATCCCGGCATACATGAGAATCTGAAAAATATTGATGCGTCGCCGCCCGTCGCGGCCGCGCGCGAAGAATCGCCACAGCGGCGGACCTTCGCCCGCCGCGAGTTCCGCGGAGAAGCTGCGATCGGCGCCCGCATCGCAACCGATCACGTGGCCGGGGGCGTGACGCAGCATGAAATCCACGGGCAGATTATTGATGGCCGCACCATCCACCAGCACTTCCTCGCCGTCGAACACGGGCGGCATGACGCCCGGAATCGCCACGGAGGCCCGCAGCGCTCGGGACAGGGCGCCCTGGCGGTGCTCGAGCGCGCGACCGGTGGTGAGATTTGCGCTGATGCAGAAATACGGCAATCGCAAATCCTCGATGCAAACGTCGCCGTATTCGCGCTCGAGGAGACGCGAAACCTTACGGCCGCGGGTGAGGGCAACCAGCGGGAAGGTGTAGTCGTTGACGGGATTCGTGTCGACGAAGCTTCGCCGATAGCGCACGAGCATCTCCTCGTCGCTCCATCCCATGGCGATGCCGGCGGCGATGATGGCGCCGATACTGGCGCCGCCCACGAAATCCAGCGGCACGCGCGCTTCGCGCAGCGCGCGAATGACGCCCAAATGAGCGAAGCCGCGGGCGCCGCCGCCCGATAGCACCAAACCAACGCCGCGGCCGGTCACGAGGCGCGTGAGCCGCGCGAGATCGGACGTGTCGATGATGTGATGATGCTGGGTCACAGGCAAGGTGGGCAGCCAGCGGCTCGCCGCGCCCGCGAGGAGCCGCGCGGGATGCAGGAGCGCGAGCTCGATGCGCACGCCGCCCCTGGCTGCGGCGTCGGCAACGCCGGTCGGCCAACTGCGAACGCTCGCATCCGCGCGCGCGAGCGCCACGATCGTGTCCGCCTGCCGGCAGCATTGCCGAGTCCATCCGGTATCGGCGGAGTCTGCTACGCAGACCACGTAATCGTTCGCTTCCTCGAGGCGGCTGAACCAGTCCGATGTGTGCATGCCGGCGCGCACGTCCCAGACCAGCTCGGCGCGGCCGTGCCGTCCGAGTTCCTCCACCCAGCGGGCGGCGAACTCGATTGCGTCGACTTCCTCGCTGTTCGGCACGAGTGCGAATACCCGCGCGTGCGAGGAGCGGCGCGTGCCGCCGTTGCTGCGCCGTAGCCGGCGCGCGCTCAGCTTGGCGATGGCGAGCGGGAACTTGGCGCATGTCGATGCCACTGCTTCGAGGACGGCGGGGGGCAGCAACAGGATTTCCGAATCGCGCAGGGCGATCACGGCCGCGCTGCGCGGCTCGCCGAGGAGCCATCCGGCCTCGCCCACCAGCTCTCCGCGCTCGATCTCGGCGGTGAAGTGTGCCTGGCCGGTCACACGCACTCCGAGCCGGCCGCTCGCGAGAAGATATACTCCCTCCGGTGTGGACCCGGATTCGAACAGCACGCTGCCGGCCGGGAGCGAGAAGTGAACGGCACCGGCGGCGAGCGCTTCCAGCGCCGCGAGGGGCACGTCCTTGAGATCGGCGCTGCCCTCGAGGCAGTCGATCGCACGGCGCAACTCCTGCCGCGCGTCCGGTAGTTCTTCCTCCAGAGCCATGGCCGGTTTAACGGCCGCGCAACGGCGATTCTTTAACATTAATCGGACGAGGTAAGGCGTTATGTCGCTTACGGTGGTGTTCTCGCATGGCAAGGAAAGCGGCCCCTGGGGACGGAAGATCACCGCCATGGCGGCCTTGGCGCGGGATGCGGGGCTCGGGGTCGAGTCGGTGGACTATCGCGGGATCGACGACCCCGCGGCCCGAGTCGAGAAGCTCGTCACGGTTGCGACCCGGATTCAAAAGCCGCTCGTCCTGGTGGGATCGAGCATGGGGGGGCATGTGTCCGCCGCGGCCGCCGGCCGGCTCCGCCCACGCGGTGTCTTCCTATTGGCACCGGCGTTCTACATGCGGGGGTTCGAGTCCTACACGCCGCAGGATGTGCCATGCCCCACCGCCCTGGTGCACGGCTGGCATGATGACATCGTGCCCGTCGAGAACAGCATCCGCTGGGCGCGCGAGCATCACGCCGCTCTGCACGTGCTGAATTCCGATCACCGGTTGGAGGACCGCATCGACGCGATTTGCTCCCTGTTGAAGTCGTTTCTCGCCGAGCTCTAGCGCGGGCTTGGCGGCGCCGCTTGAGGTGCGGCGATGTCCGGCGGCAGGGCGTCCTGCGGTGGGGAATTTCGGGCCGGCTGTTCGAGCTTTGCCTGAGCGAGTTCGCGCAGGCTCTCGCCGAGCCTCTCGCCGGTGCGCTTGCCCATCGCGTCGAATCCGGCTCCCATCGAAGCGTTATAGGCCGTCACGTAGCGCACCCCGGCCGCCGACTGCAGGAACGACAGCAAGTGCTTGAGATCCGAATCGCTCAGATCCCGGTACGAATAGGCCAGGAAGCGGCGCATGGGCACGCGCATGCTGTCTTCCAGCTCCGCGCGTCCCGCGTCGCCGTTTTTCTTGGCTCGCTCCGCGATGCTGCTTTGATCCAAGCCAGACCCGATGGCCGTGCCGACGGCGACGGCCTGACCCATGCTCAAAAAGACATCCACCGTCGATTCCGTCGATTTCGACGCTTTCTCGAGTTTCTCGACGACCGCATCGCGTTTAGGCGTCGAGGGCGCCGAGAGCTCGCCGTTCATGACCTTTTCGATCTTTTCCTGACCCATGGTCGCGGAGGCTACATCGTCGGCCACCATCCGCTTGCCCAGATCGCTGGCCAGAAAGGCCTCGGCCTTGACGACGGTGGTCGCGTCCAGGTTCTGCGCGAACGCGCTGAGCGCCGGAGCCTCGAATACGTCGATGCGAAAGCCACGCTCGGCCGCGGCAGTGACGGCGGCTAGCTGCTCGGGGGAGAGCTTCGCGGAGGCGTCGCGCTCGAACATCTGGCGGATCTGGCCCGGCATCGTGGGAAGCGACGCGCGGACCTGTTCGCGCACTTCGGCCGCCTGATAGATCGTCGCCGCGGTATCCATATCGACTCCCGGGCCGGCCGCATGGACCGCCCCCGCGGACAGGAATCCGCCGATGACCATCAGCGCCGCGAGCCTACGCACCATGCCTGTTACTCCGAGTGACTGTTAGTACCGGGGAATTGTACACTCATCGTCTCCGCGGGCCGGTGGTTACGGGGTTGCAATGGGCGCACTCGATGCTTCGACTATATTGCTGGCGGTTTTGTTCATCCAGGGATGCTCCTCTTCCGCCGGGCCGCCCGACACTCCTCCGGCGCCGCCGCAGAAGACCGTATTCGATCCGCTGACCCAACAAATGGAGAAGGCGCGCGGTGTGCAGAAAACAGTCGAGCAGCAGGCCGACAGCACTCGAAACAGCATAGACTCTCAAGAGCGCGGCGACGCGCCACAGTAAACGCGTAAAACCGCGAGCAACCCCATGAGCCCCATTCGCGGCTTGACCGGAGCCTGGCGCTGGGTCGTGCGCAAGACTCTGGGCTTGTGGGTCAAGGCGACCATCAAGCCCGACGACATCGCCGAGACACTCGCCGCGCGCACTCGTCCGGTGTGTTACGTGCTCGAGGACGAGAGCCATGCCGATCTCGCCGTGCTCGAGAACGCCTGCGCGCGGCTCCAAATGCCCCGGCCGGAACGATGTTTCGCGCTGGTACGTCAGCATCCCTTGCTCGGCTCGCGCAGCCGCCCGCGGGCCCCGCGCTATCTGGTGCAATTGGTGGACGCCGCCGCCGTCGATCCGCAGTTCGACGTGGATCTGGTCCCGGTCTCGATTTTCTGGGGCCGCGCTCCGCAGAAGGAGCAGAGCCTCTGGCGCCTGCTGTTCGCGGAGAATTGGGTGCTCGTCGGGCGGTTCCGCAAGCTCCTCAACGCGCTCGTCAACGGCCGCAACACCGTAGTGTACTTCGGCGAGCCCGTCCCCCTGCGAGAGGCGATATGCGGCCTGCCTCCGACGCGCGGTGTGCGGCGGCTGATGCGATCCCTTCGCGCCCTATTCCGGGCGCAGCGGGCATCGACCATCGGTCCGGATCTGTCGCACCGGCGGACGATGGTGGCGCACCTGCTGCGCACCCAGGCGGTGCGGCACGCGGTGCGCCGGGAGATGCAGGCACGCAGGGAATTGGCTGCGGCCGCGCGCGGCCGCGGGCGGGCGGGGCTCAAGCGCAGGGCGGGGCGCCGCGCGGTGCTGCTGACCGCCCGGCAATATGCGCTGGAGATCGCGGCAAATTATTCCCAGCCCTTCGTCACGTTCATGGCCTCGCTCCTCGGCGGAATGTGGACGCGCCTCTACGACGGCGTGGAGTTCGAGCACGTCGAGAAGCTGCAGGAGGTCGGCGATGGCGCCGAGATCATCTACGTGCCGTGCCACCGCAGCCACATGGATTACCTGCTCTTGTCCTATGTGATTTATCGCAAGGGATTCGCCGTGCCGCACGTCGCGGCGGGCGTGAATCTCAATATGCCGGTGATCGGAAGATTTCTGCGCAAGGGCGGCGCGTTTTTCCTGCGGCGCAGCTTCAAAGGCCAAGCGCTTTACGCCGCCGTGTTCACCAAATATCTCGGTTTCATGATGGCGCGCGGTCATCCGCTCGAGTACTTCGTCGAGGGCGGGCGCAGCCGGACCGGCCGACTGCTGTGGCCGCGTACCGGCATGCTGTCGATGACCGTGCGCAGCTATCTGAAGGATCCGAAGCGGCCGGTGGTTTTCATGCCCGTGTACTTCGGATACGAGCGGATCGTCGAGGGCCGCACCTATATCGGCGAGCTCTCGGGCCGCCCGAAAGAAAAGGAAAGCGTCCTCGGATTGATCAAATCGCTGTCGGTGCTTCGCAGCAAATTCGGCAAGGTGCACGTCAATCTCGGCGAACCCATCGTGCTCGATGACTTGCTGCACGAGTACAACCCGAATTGGCGCGGTGCCCCGGCCGCCGCCGGCACGGAGGAGGAGGCGTCGCGTCCCGGCTGGATCGCCGACCTGCTCGGCGACCTCGCTTCCCGAATCATGAGCGGCATCAACGCCGCTGCGGCCGTGACACCCATCAACCTGGTCTCCATGGCGGTGCTCGCGACGCCCCGCCAAGCGCTGCTGGAGGCCGACCTGACGCGCCAGCTCGACTTGTACCTGCGCCTGCTCCGCGATGCGCCGTATTCGCCGCTCGTCACCGTCACCGCCGACAGCGCGGAGCAAATGACGCGCTACGCCGAATCGATGGGCATGCTGGAGCGCCAGGCACACCCCTTGGGCGACATCATGCGTATGACCGCCGAGCGCTCGGTGCTCGCCACCTACTATCGCAACAACATCTTGCATCTGTTCGCGATGCCCTCGCTCCTCGCGTGCTGTTTCGTCAGCAACGCGCGGATGCGCACCGAAGACATCAAGAGGCTCGCCTGGCGCGTCTATCCCTACATCCGGGCGGAGCTCTCGCTGCGCTGGCCGGAGGAGGAACTCGGCGCCGTCACCGATTCCCTCCTCGACGCACTGGCCCGGTCCGATCTACTGCAGCCGAACGAGGATCGCAGCGAATGGCGGCGTCCGCCCCCGACCTCGCTCGAGGCCGTTCAACTCTCGCTCCTGGCGGAAGCCACGATCCAGACGCTGGAACGCTATTATCTCGTGATCGCGGTGCTGCTGCGGGCGGGCTCGGGGAGCATCACCCATGAAGCGCTCGAGGAACGCTGCCACCTGATGGCGCAGCGCATGACGATTCTGTACGGCCTCGATTCGCCGGAGTTCTTCGACAAGAGCTTGTTCCGCAATTTCATCGAGCTTCTCGGGCGCCGTCAGGTGATCACGACCGCCGAGAACGGCACGCTCGCTTTCGGCGAACCTTTGCTCGGCGTGGCGGCCGATGCGCAGCTGGTATTGTCCGAGCAATTGCGGCACGACATCCTGCAGGCGACGCTGGCGCAGTAGGCGCGCGCGTCTAGTCCCAGCGCCCACCGCGGTCGCGCTTGGTGCTCGAGCGCCGCTTCTTCGACTCGATGCGGCGCTCCTTCGAGGCGCGCGTCGGCCGGGTCTTCTTGCGGATCTTCGGCTCGACCAGGGCGGCGCGGACGAGGTCGGCCAGCCGCTCGAGCGCGGCGCGGCGGTTTTGTTCCTGGCTGCGTTCGTCGCGGGCGGTGATGAGGATGGTGCCGTCATCGACCAGCCGCTGTCCGGCCATGCGCCGCAGCCGATGCTTGGCCGGCGCCGAGATGCTGGTGTTTAGGGGCAACAAGAATCGCAGCTGGACGGCGCTCGCGACCTTGTTGACGTTCTGACCTCCGGGACCGGAAGAGCGGATGAATTTCCATTCCAGCTCGTCGTCCGGGATCGCTACCTGCTCCGAGATGTCGATCGACACGCGGGCCCCGTCAATCGAGTTCCGAGCGGTTGTCGTAGAGACGGACCTCGCGCTGCGCCACGGGGATGGTGATCTTGCTCTCCTTGAACAAGGCCCAGATGGTGCGGTTGACCTCGGAGCGGACGTTGTTCACGCCCTCCTGCGGATCCGAGATCCAGAATCGCAGCTCGAGCTCGATGCCGTGGTCGCCGAATTGCATCAGGCGCGACACCGGCGGCGGATCTCGCAGAACGCGCCTCTGTCCCTCACAGGCGGTCAACAGCACCTGGAGCGCGAGCTCGGGGTCGTCCTGGTAGCTGATCCGGATCGGCAGCTTCAGGCGGATCCTCGGGTCGGTGTAGCTCCAGTTGATCACGGCGTTCGAGATCAATTGTTGATTCGGCACCAGCATCTCGATGCCGTCGCGGTCGCGCACCACGACGTAGCGGCCTCGCAGTTCCTGGACCCAACCGAAGTTCTCCGTGCTGGTGCCGCTCTGCCCCGACAGGCTGATCACGTCGCCCGGCTTGATCGATCGATCCATCAGCAGCACGAAACCCGAAACGAAGTTGGAAGCGATCGACTGCAGACCGAAACCCAGTCCCAGTCCGATGGCGCCGGTCAGTACCGTCAATGCGGTGAGGTCGACGCCCGCGGTATTCAGGCCGACGAGAATGCTGAGGGCTATCAGGAAGGCGTTGGCGAATTTGGCGAGTCCGATTCGCGTCGACGGCGCGATGCTCGACAGCCGCTTCAGTCGCCGATCGATCCAGCGGCTGATCCAGGCGGCGACCAGTACGAACAACGTCAGCGTGAACAACAGCTTCAGCACCGACCAGACCGTCACGCGGGTCTTGCCGGCCGAGATTCCGATGCTGTCGAGGCCGGTGACGATGGGGTCGAGCCAACCCAGATAGTCGGCCGCAAACGCGAGCCAGATGACGAGGGTCAGCCGGCTCTCGATGTTCTGCATCCAGGACTTGTTGCCCAGACTGACCGCAAACAAAAGCACCCCCACGCGGATCCCCACGTAGGCGCCGACCAGCCGTACCGCGGCGTCCAGGATGGTGACGTCGAAATGCGCCGCATAGAGAATGCCGCGCGCCAGCAACACGAACCCGAGGACGACCACCGCCGGAAGAGCGACGAAGACGATGTGCGCGAAAATATCGCCGCTCCAGGCCACGGCCGGCCGCGCCACGCGCAGCGGCTCGCGATCGCGCAACAGCACCGCCGCGAGCCAGCCCAACGAGACGCACACGGCCAGAGATGCGACCTCCGTCAGGACATTGCGCGTGAACAGAATGTCGAGGAAGGCCTGAAAATGCAGCCAGAGTCCCTCGATCATGCGTTCAGATCCGGTATGAGCTGGCTCTCGAGCCGTGCGATTTGGTCCTTGAGCATGAGCTTGCGCTTCTTCAGGCGCTTCATCTGCAGCTCATCGACCTTGAAGTCCAGCGACAGGCGCGAAATCACGTCGTCCAGGTCACGATGCTCGATGCGCAGCTGCCGCAACCGCTCGATGTTCTTGAACAAGTCGGTGTTGACTTTGCTGTCTTCGTCGCTCACGAGATCGCTGCTTCTTATGATTAGAGAATTCGGTCGTGCCACAGCGGGTCGATGCCTTCGGGTAGCTTAGCCAACCGGCCCAAAGGATTCCAAGCAAGTTGCGGATTATGAAAGTCGGAGCCGAGCGATCCACGCAGGCCGAACCGCATCGCCAAGGCGGCGTTCGCCGGCGCATGCTGCGCGCCGTTGGCGCCGGTGACGATTTCCAGCGCCGATCCGCCTGCCGCTGCGAAATCCGCCACGAGGTTGCGGCGGCCACCCGAGGACAACGTGTAGCGCGCGGGGTGAGCGATGGAGGCGACGCCGCCCGCGTCGCGTATCGCCGCCACGGCCGCCTCGATAGGGGGCCATTCGGCGGCAACGTGCGCCCGTTTGCCGCGTCCGAGGTATTTGCGAAACGCATCCTCGGCTCGATGGACGTGACCGCCCGCCACGAGCGCCGCCGCGAGGTGCGATCGAGTGGGCACCCCGGGATTGGCCTCGACGCCCGCCAGCAGTTCATCGCCGGGCAGTCCCGCCTTGGTCAGCGCAGCGCAGATTTTGCGCATCCGCACCCGGCGCCTGTCCACTTGGGCGCCGAGCACGTCGCGAAGCGCGCGCGACGACGGATCGATCCAAAGGCCGAGAATGTGAATCGTCTGATGTCGCCAGGCAGCGGAGAATTCGACGCCTGGAACCAACGTCACGCCCACATGGGCCGCGGCGGTTGCGGCCTCCGCCACTCCCGCGGTGGTGTCATGATCGGTGAGCGCCAGCACCCGGATGCCGGCTGCGGCGGCGCGTTCGACCAATTCGGCCGGCGGCAGCGAGCCGTCCGAATAGGTCGAATGCGTGTGCAAGTCGATGCCGGCGGCGATCACGAGGGGTTTCCGGCCAAGCCGACGGCTTCCAGGCGTGCGCCCGAGAGTACGATGAACCCCTGCGCTCGCTCGAACCCATCGCTCGTGTAATCGAACGTATAGGTGCGGAGCAGCCGGCGCCGGCCGTTTTGGTCGCGGCGCAGGCGAAAGCCGGCGAAGGCCACCGTCTCGTCGAGGAATTGCACGACGGCGCGCGAGCAGGTCTCGCGTGCGATGCGGTTTGCTGCTTCGCGCGCCTCGAGTGCGCTGTGCCAAACCTTGTACGCTACGCTCAAGCTGCCGGCTCCGATCATTAAGAAAACGAGATCGCCGCTCACGGTCCAGAGCTTACCCTGGATTTCCACGCAGCATGCCCCATACAGGAGGCATGAAACACTCCGACATAGCCCTCCCGGTCGACCCGAATGACATGGTGCAATATGTCCAGAGCCTGCTGACCGCCCCGCGGGCAGCGAGGGCTCGGCCGGACATGGAGACACCGGTGGTGCGTGCGGCCCAGCTTCGCTGGGGTGCGCTCAATCGCGCTTTCGGCGATGTTCGGGTTCATAGTTGGATGCCGCCTCGCAAGCGCGATCGGATCCATGTGCCGGCCCCTCTCATCGCGGCGGCGGGAGTGGCGCGGCTCACCATGGAGGGGGATGAGGTGGTGTTCGATATCCCGGCGCTTCTCGATGCCACGCTGCAGTTCTGCGAGCCGGCGGGGCATGCCTGACGGGTCGGCGGGTACGACCATCCGCCCGGGCATGCCTTCAGTCATGGCGCCTGCGACAAGACGCTGGGGTGACTGAAGGCGATGAAGTCGCCGTTGATCAGGCTCTCCCGACAGTTGTAGCGCAGCCGATGACCGTCCAAGCGAGTGACGTGGCCGCCGGCCGCCTCGAGCAAGGCTTGTCCGGCCGCCGTGTCCCATTCCGAGGTCGGGCCGAAGCGAGGATAGAGCTCGGCCTTTCCCTCGGCCAACAGGCAGAACTTGAGCGAGCTGCCGATGCCGGTCATTTCATGAGGCGGGAACCGGGCCAGATAGGCGGCCGTCTCGGGGCTCATGTGCGAGCGGCTTCCGACCACACGAAGCGGGGATGCCGGGGGCGATACACGGATTCGGCTGACCGAGCCCGCCTGGTCGCGGCGGAAGGCTCCGATGCCCGCCGCGCCCCAGTATGCGATGCCCTGCGCGGGGGCGGCGACTATTCCGAGAACGGGCTCGTGCTGGTCCACGAGAGCGATGTTGACGGTGAACTCGCCGTTCCTTTTCACGAATTCGCGGGTGCCGTCGAGCGGGTCGACTACCCATAGCTCGCGCCAGGATCGCCGCTCGGACCAGGGCGCGTGCGCCGATTCCTCCGACAGGATCGGAATGTCGGGCGTGATCCGCCGCAGGCTCTCGACGATGACCCGCTGGGACTCGAGGTCGGCCAAGGTCAGCGGCGAGTTGTCGTCCTTGCGCTCCACGGTGAACGCACCGTCGTAGACCTTCATGATGGCGGCGCCGGCGCTGTCCGCGACCGGCAACAAGGCATCGACGAGGCCTCGGAGATCTCTCATCGGTTGGTATGATACTCAAATGTCCCGACATGCAGGGCTCGATTGGTCGAGCATCGACACGGTGCTCCTCGACATGGACGGCACGCTGCTCGACCAGCGCTTCGACAATTGGTTTTGGCAGGAACACGTTCCCAGCCGCTACGCGCAGCTCCACGGATTGGCCGAATCGGCCGCGTGGGATTTGCTCGTGCCCAAATTTCACGCGGTTCGCGGCACCATCCAGTGGTACTGCATCGACTACTGGAGCGCGCAGCTGGGACTCGACATCGCGGCCATCAAGCGGGAGGCGCTCGCAAGAGTGGGATACTTGCCCGGCGCCCTCGAGTTTCTAGGCAAGCTCAAAGCCAGCGGCAAGCGGCGGGTGCTCGTGACCAACGCGCACCCGGTGACCCTCGCCATCAAGAACGAGCAGTCGCGGCTCACGGATCACTTCGACGCGTGGTACTCGACGCATGCGTTTCATGCGCCCAAGGAGGATGCGCGGTTCTGGCCGCGGCTCAAGGCCCAGGAGCCATTCGTGCCGGAGCGCACGTTGTTCATCGACGACAGCCTGCCGGTGCTCGATGCCGCCCATGCCTTCGGCATCGCATGGCTGCGCGCGGTGCGGCTACCGGATTCCGGCAGGCCGCCCCAGGACACCGGACGCTATGTCGCGGTCGATGGGGTGGCCGACCTCATGTGACGGCCGGTGCGTCGCCGCCGGATCCGCCGCCGGACCCGCCGCCGCGCCGGCGCCGCCGCCGCCGTGCGGGACGCTCGCCGGCCGCTTTGTCGCCGCCGCTTCCGCCGCCCTCGGGAGCACGCGCGGAATCGGCGGCTGGTGCGGCGCCATGCGAGGACTGGCCGGCGTGCGAGGATTGGCCGGCGTGCGAGGACTGGCCGGCGTGCGAGGATTGGCCGGCGTGCGAGGACGATGCCGATCGCCGATGGCCGCCCCCGGAGCGTGCTCCCGGGCGGTGTCCGCCGCCCGAGCGCGGACCCCCGCCGGAGGACCGGCCGCCGCCGCCTCGCGGGCCGCCACGGGGAGCGCGCTCGCGCCATTCGGCGGGCGGGGGCGCCGTCACGGCGGCGAGGTCCGCCGAGTCGATCGATGCCCGCGGAATCTGGTGCCCAATATAGCGTTCGATATCGGGCAGCCCGACCGCGTATTCCTCGCAACCGAAACTCAGCGCATCGCCTTCGGCGCCGGCGCGAGCCGTGCGTCCGATGCGGTGCACGTAGTCCTCCGGGTCGTTCGGGAGGTCGAAGTTGAACACATGGCTCACGTCGGGGATATGCAGGCCGCGGGAGGCCACGTCGGTGGCGATCAGTACCGCTACGTCCCCGTTGTGGAAGTCGCGCATCATCTTCAGCCGCTTGTTTTGCGGCACATCGCCGGAGAGGGCCTGGGCCACGAACCCATTGGCGGTCAGCGTTCGCTCCAGCACTTCGGCGATGCGTCGCGTGTTCACGAACACCATGGTGCGCTGCGCGTCGATTCGCCGCAGCAGGCCGATCAGCAAAGGAATTTTTTCCTCGGTCGATGGAAAGTAGAGCACTTGCCGAACGCGGTCGACCGTCATCTTGTCCGGCTCGATGCGTATCAATTCGGGGTTGTTCATGTGCTCGTACGCGAGTTCCAGCACGCGGTACGACAAAGTCGCCGAAAACAACATGTTAAGGCGAAGGGTCGGGTGGGGGAGCCGCCTGAGAATGAAGCGGATATCCTTGATGAACCCCAGGTCGAACATGCGGTCCGCTTCGTCCAGCACCGCCACTTGAATATGGCGCAACTCGAACACATGTTGCTTGAAGTAGTCGATGATGCGTCCGGGCGTGCCGATCAGCACATCGACGCCTTGTTCCAGCACACGGCGCTGCTTTTCGTAGTCGACTCCGCCGAACACGATGGCGAACTTGAGGCCCGTGTGTTTCGCGATGCCCTCGGCGTCCGAGTGAATCTGCACGGCAAGTTCGCGGGTCGGGGCGACGACGATGGCGCGGGGGGCGTTTACCGGTCGATTCGGCGCGCCGGGGTCGGTCAGCAACCGGTTCAAGAGCGCGATGAGAAACGCGGCCGTCTTCCCCGTGCCGGTCTGCGCCTGGCCTGCCACGTCGTGACCTGTCAGGGCCAAGGGCAAGGTCTGAGCCTGGATCGGCGTGCAGCGCGTGAAGCCGAGTTCGGCGATGCCGCGCTTCACTGAATCGGGGATATGGAGCGAATCGAAGGTTAACTGACTGAGATGGGCGTCTGACATTTTTCCTTTACTGAAAGCAGAAACTTGCAAAATGGTGAGGGACCGGTTAACAATACTGCCAACCAGGAGCCGGTCTATCCGCTCCCCTCAACCGTATCATCGGTACCCTTTTAAGGTAATCAACACCGCTAAACCCGCTGTATTGTGCCCGAATGGCCGCGCATCGTCACTTCGCGCGAATTGGGCCCCCTTTTCCCCACAAACCCAACCCCCGCCCCAAGTTCAAAATGAATCTCCAACAGGAGGCATATCCGCAGTGAGTAACCCAACTATCGTTCACACCAGCGACGCCACGTTCGACAAGGACGTGCTCAACTCCGAGAAGCCCGTGCTGCTCGATTTCTGGGCGGAATGGTGCGGACCTTGCAAGATGATCGCTCCCATCCTCGATGAGATCGCCGATCAATACAAAGACAAGATCCGGATCGCGAAGCTCAACATCGACGACAATCCTGCGACGCCGCCCAAATTCAACATCCGCGGCATCCCGACGCTGATCCTGTTCAAGAACGGCACCGTGGAGGCCCAGAAGGTGGGAGCGGTCACCAAGTCGCAGCTCGCCGCCTTTCTGGACAGCAACCTGTGAGAGGCTACCTAGGTAATCAGTCCCGCGGCCAAGGCGGCGGGCAACAGGGCGGCCAGGGCGGCGGCGGACGGCCGAACCGCTCCAATCGTCGCAACGACCGCAACGGAAACACCAATGGCGGGCGACCCCCGCACGAGGATTACGGCGATCTGCCGGAGGGCGGCGACGATCTAGAGATCATCGCCCAGGCCGACCTCGCGCGCAGCCGCAGCTCGATGAACCTCACCGAGCTGAAGAAGCGGCCGATCAGCGACCTCGTCAAGCTGGCCGAGACCATGGGCCTCGAGAACATGGGCCGCTCGCGCAAGCAGGACATCATTTTCGGCGTCCTGAAGGCTCACGCCCGCAAGGGCGAGGACATCTACGGCGACGGCGTGCTCGAGATCCTCCAGGACGGCTTCGGCTTCCTGCGTTCTTCGGACTCGAGCTATCTTGCCGGGCCGGATGACATCTATGTATCCCCGAGTCAGATTCGCCGCTTCAATCTGCGAACCGGCGACTCGATCTCCGGGCTGATCCGCCCGCCGAAGGACGGCGAGCGCTACTTCGCCCTGCTCAAAGTCGGCGAGATCAATTTCGACTCTCCGGAGAGCTCGCGCGGCAAGGTGCTGTTCGAGAACTTGACGCCGCTCCATCCGACGGAGCGTCTGAAGCTCGAGCGCGGCAACGGCTCGACCGAGGACTTGACCGCACGGGCCATCGACCTCGTGGCGCCCATCGGCAAGGGCCAGCGCGGGCTGATCGTCTCGCCGCCAAAGGCGGGCAAGACGATGCTTCTGCAGAACATCGCGACCGCCATCACTGCGAATCATCCGGAGTGCTATCTCATCGTGCTGCTGATCGACGAGCGGCCCGAGGAAGTCACCGAGATGGCGCGTACCGTCAAAGGCGAAGTGGTGTCTTCAACGTTCGACGAGCCGGCCAGCCGGCACGTGCAAGTGGCCGAGATGGTGATCGAGAAGGCCAAGCGTCTGGTCGAGCACAAGAAAGACGTGGTCATTCTGCTCGACTCCATCACGCGTCTGGCGCGCGCCTATAACACGGTGGTGCCGAGCTCCGGCAAGGTGCTCACCGGCGGCGTGGACGCGAATGCGCTGCAACGGCCGAAGCGCTTCTTCGGCGCCGCGCGCAACATCGAGGAAGGCGGAAGCCTCACCATCCTCGCGACCGCGCTGGTCGACACGGGCTCGAAGATGGACGACGTGATTTTCGAGGAATTCAAGGGCACCGGCAATTCCGAAATCCACCTCGACCGCCGTATTGCGGAAAAGCGCGTATTTCCGTCGATCAACATCAACCGCTCGGGCACCCGCAAGGAAGAGCTCATCACCGATCCGGCGGAGTTGTCCAAGATGTGGATTCTGCGCAAGCTCCTGCATCCCATGGACGAGCTTGCTGCGATCGAATTCCTGCTCGACAAGATGAAGGATACGAAGACCAATACGGACTTCTTCGACGCGATGAAACGGTAGTCTCGCGCGGGAGGCACTGAATAAAGGGGAGCTCGACTCATGCAATGGTGGGCGTGGATCACCGTCGGGGCCATTTTGTTGGGTTCCGAGCTCACCTTCGTCAACGCTCAGTTCTATCTGGTCTTCATCGGCGGCGCCGCGCTCGTCGTGGGCTTGCTGGAGCTCACCGGGGCTCCGCTCGCCGACTGGCTGCAATGGGTGCTATTTGCGGTGCTCGCCGCGGTCTCGCTGGTGGGCTTTCGCCGCCGGGTATATGCACGCCTGTATCGCAAGCTCCCAGCCTTCAAAGTCGGACCCGAGGGCGAAATCGTGATCCTGCCGCAGGCGCTGCCGCCGGGGGAGAGTTGCCGCCTCGAACACCGCGGCAGCTCTTGGAGCGCGGTGAACGGCGGCCATTCGACGCTCGCCGCCGGGGCGCGGGCGCGCATCGTGCGCGTGGACGGACTCACCTTGGTCGTTCATTCCAGCTAGGAGAATTCCGGCAATGCCACTGGTTTATGGAGTCATCGTCATCGCCATCGTGGTGGTCATCGTCGTGGCCAAAACCGCCACGGTGGTGCCTCAGCAGAGCGCCTACGTCATCGAGCATCTGGGCAAGTACAGCCGCACCCTTCAAGCCGGGTTCCACATCCTCGTGCCGTTCTTCGAGCGCGTGGCATACCGCCACAGCCTGAAGGAGATAGCCACCGATATTCCGGAGCAGATCTGCATCACCCGCGACAACGTGCAGGTCGGCGTCGACGCGGTGCTCTACATGCAGGTGCTCGATCCGCACCTGGCATCCTACGGCATCTCCAATTTCGGCTTTGCGATTGCGCAGCTCGCGCAGACGACGCTCCGCAGCGAGATCGGCAAGATCGAGCTCGACCGCACTTTCGAGGCGCGCGGCGCGATCAACGCGAACGTCGTGGGCGAGCTCGATAAGGCATCCGCCGCCTGGGGCGTCAAGGTTCTGCGCTACGAAATCAAGAACATCACGCCGCCAAAGGACGTGCTCTCCGCGATGGAGAAGCAGATGCGCGCCGAGCGGGAGAAGCGTGCCGTGGTGCTCACCTCGGAAGGCGACCGGGACGCGAAGATCAATTCAGCGGAAGGTGACAAGCAGCGGGTGATCAAACAGTCCGAAGCCAACAAGCAGCAGCAGATCAACGAAGCCGAAGGCCAGGCGCAGGCCATTCTCGCTGTCGCGAGTGCGACTGCCGAGGGCTTGAGGCAGGTCGGTCTGGCGCTGGCCGACCGCGGCGGCATCGAGGCCATGCAGCTGCGCATCGGCGAGGAATACGTGAAGCAGTTCGGCAAGCTCGCCCAGAGCGGGACCACGCTGGTGGTCCCCGCTAATTTGACGGATCTCGCCTCCATCGTAACCATGGCGACCAGCATCGCGCGCAAGCCTCCGGCTTGATGGACGACCGCAAGGCGGTCCCGATTCGCTTCGGGGAGTTCGTCGCGCTTTCGGCGGCGATGATGTCGACGCAGGCCATCGCGATCGATGCGATGCTGCCCGCGTTCCCATCCATCGTCGACGCCCTCAAGGTCGGCAATCCCAATCATGGTCAATGGATAGTGACCGCCTACATGGCGGGATTGGGCACCGGACAGCTGGTGTGGGGACTCCTGTCGGACCGCTTCGGACGCCGTCCAATCGTGCTCGGGGGCATCGGTATTTACGTCGTGGCGGCGCTCGTCTGCGGCCTGACCAAGAGTTTCGAGGCGCTGCTCGCATGGCGCTTCGTGCATGGGCTGGCGGCGGCCAGCGCCACCGTGGTCAGATCCATCGTGCGCGATCTGTTCTCGGGGCGGCAAATGGCGCGGGTCTTGTCGCTGACTTTCGTCGTATTCCTGACGGTGCCGGTGCTCGCGCCGAGTCTCGGCCAGGCGATCCTGTGGCTGGGGTCGTGGCGATACATCTTCATCGCGTGCGGCGTGTTCGCGTCGGTCGTCTGGTGCTACGCGTTTCTGCGGCTGCCCGAAACGCTGCATCCCGAATACCGCCTGACTCTGGATCCCGTGCACATCCTCCGCGCGGTGCGCCTGGTGGTCCTCAACCGCATCTCCATGTTCTACACGCTGGCGACGACGATGCTGTTCGGCGCGCTCATCGCCTACGTCGGCATGGTGCAGCAGATATTCGCGGACGTGTTTCACCGTCCTGGGATCATGCCGGTGATGTTCGCGCTCTGCGCGGGATTCATGGGGGTGGCCGCGTTCACGAACTCGCGCCTGGTGGAGCGCTTGGGAATGAGGCTCATCTCCCACGGCGCAATCCTCGTGTTCATCGCGATTTCCGTACTGCACGCAGTGATCGCCGCGCTCGGCTGGGAGCACATATGGACTTTCGTATTGCTTCAGGCGGCGACGATGGCGACGTTCAGCTTGTCGGTGTCGAATTTCGGCGCCATGGCGATGGAGCCGGTGGGAGCGGTCGCCGGTATCGGCGCATCGCTCCAGGGTTGCATTTCCACGGGCGCCGCGGCGATCGTGGGGGCGGTGATCGGACGGAATTTCAACGGCAGTACGCTGCCGCTCGCGGCGGGGTCGTTGTGCTGCGGGCTGATTGCACTGGGGTTCGTGCTGGCGGCGGAGCGCGGGAGATTATTTCGGCGGCAACATGCGGGCACGGGCTAGTACGGACACGCCGCCGTGGGATTGGCTATCATCGAGGGATGATCTCGCGGCGCGATCTTCTGAAGTTCTCCGGCCTAGCCGGTCTGGCGCCGCACTTCACGGCTTTCGCCCAAAGCCGGCCGGAGCCCGACTACAGAATAGAAATCGCGGCCGTAACCCTCGATCTGGCACGACACCATACCGTGAAGACCGTGGCCTACAATGGCCAGGTGCCGGGCCCTTTGCTGCGCTTCAAGGAAAACCGGCCGGTCACGATCGAAGTGACCAATCGCACCGATCGTGCGGAGGTCGTGCACTGGCATGGACTCTTCATCCCTCCCGAGGTGGACGGGGCCATCGAAGAGGGGACACCGGCCATCGCTCCGCAATCGAGCGCCCGCTACACATTCACCCCGCGACCCTCGGGTTTTCGGTGGTATCACACGCATACCATGGCGATGAACGACCTCACGCTAGGGCAGTATGGCGGGCAACACGGATTTTTGATGATCGAGCCGCGCGACGATCCGGGGCGTTACGATCAGGAGTTCTTTCTCGCGCTGCATGATTGGAGCGGCTACCTGCTCGCCAGTGACGATGGTGCGATGAATCCCAGTTACGCCGTTGCGACCATCAATGGCAAGGCCATGGGGTCCGGCGAGCCACTGCGTGTCAAACAGGGCCAGCGCATCTTGCTGCATGTCCTCAATTCCAGCCCCACCGAGGTGCATTGGGTCGCGCTCGCCGGCCATTCCTTTCGGGTGGTGGCTCTCGATGGAAATTCCGTCCCCAAATCCCAGGCGGTCCCCATGCTCAGGCTCGCGCCCGCCGAGCGGGTCTGCGCCGTGGTGGAAATGAACAACCCCGGCGTCTGGGTTCTCGGGGAAGTGCGCAAGCACGTGCAGGCCCTCGGCATGGCGATTGCCGTCGAGTACGAAAATATGGCGGGCAGTCCTCAGTGGCAGCAGCCGCGCGAACTGATCTGGAATTATGAGCAATTCGCCGCGGCGCCCGCCACCACCGACTCCGCCGAGCCTCCGATAGTCGTTCCGCTGGTATTCGAATCCAAGTTTCAAGGGCATGGCGCGATGGAGCGCTGGACGATCAACGGGGCATCGTATCCGGACGCACGAGTGGCGCCGCTCATACGCGGCCGCCGCTACCGGCTGCAGTTCATCAACAACAGCGTTGACGACCATCCGGTGCATCTGCATCGCCACAGTTTCGAGCTGCGCCGTCTCGGTGCGGCGGACGGCATTCGAGGCATCATCAAGGATGTGGTGCTGGTCGACTCGCAGACGCGCATGGAAGTCGAGTTTACGGCGAACAATCCCGGCGCCTCGCTATTTCACTGCCACCAGCAGAATCACATGGACCTTGGCTTCATGATGCTTTTCGACTATGCCTGAGCGAGCGAGTGATGCTTGGTGCTTGTGGCCGGCGGCGATCTTGGCGCTCGCCGGCATGCCGCTCCCGAGCCAAGCCCAAACCAATTACGAGATCCAGGTTTACGGCGCCGAAACGGTGCCGCCCGAGACGTTGATGGTCGAATTGCATTCCAATTACACCGAGGACGGACAGAAGTACGTCATCGACGGCGTGTATCCGACCGACCATCAGGTGCACGAGACGATCGAGCTCACCGAGGGGCTCAATGACTGGTCCGAGGTCGGTTTCTACATCTTTACCAGCGAGCAGGATGGACACGGCGTGCAGTGGGTGGGCGATCACATCCGTCCCCGCGTGCGAATACCGGATTCCTGGGACTGGCCCGTGGGAGTGAGCCTGTCCACCGAGATCGGCTTTCAGCGCTCCGCCTTCTCGACCGACACCTGGACCTGGGAGATCCGGCCGATCATCGACAAGGCCATCGGGCGCTGGTACTTCGCCATCAATCCGGCTCTCGAGCGCACCTTGCACGGCCCCGACGTGAATCAAGGTTTCGGGTTCGCGCCGAGCGCAAAAATCAGCTACGACTTTACCCGCGTCGTCAGCGGCGGTGTCGAGTGGTATGCCGACTACGACGCGATCGGCAACATCGCCCCCATCCACAATCAGCAGCAGCAACTCTTCCTGGTCACCGATCTGAACGTGTCGCCCCTGTGGGAGATCAATATCGGCGTGGGCATCGGCGCGACCGCCGCCACCGACCATCTGATCTTCAAAGCCATTCTCGGCCGCCGATTCGACTGGGGCCGGCATTCTGCGGTCGATTAGGATCTATCCGGGCTCGAACAACTCATTCATGGACTGGTAAGTCGCGGCGGCGGCGAGGCCGTCGAAGCGTCCTTGTTCCGCGATTTCGCGCGCCGCCCGCATGAATCCTCCCCACGCCGCGCGCGCGAGCGCGCCGCCGACGCTGACGCGGCGTACGCCCAGGTCGGCGATTTGCGCGAGCGTCGGCCCGCCCGGCGCGCCTACCAATAAATTCACCGGTTTCGGATGCACCGCCTCGACTACGGCGCGGATATGTTCGGCGCTGCGAATGCCCGGCGCGTACAGGCAGTCCGCTCCCGCCTCGGCATACGCCTTGAGCCGCGTCACCGTCATGCCGATATCGGGAAGGCCCACGAGGAAGCACTCGGCCCGGCCGATCAACATGACATCCCCGCCGGCGGCGTCGATGGCGAGCCGCGCGGCGCGCACGCGCTCGACCGCGATCTCGAGCTCGAACAAGCCTCCGCCGGCAATCGAATCCTCGATCGACAGTCCGGCAATGCCGGTGTCGACGGCGAGGCGGACGCTCTCGGCGACGCCGGCCGCGTCCGCCGCAAAGCCATTCTCGAAATCGGCGTTGAGCGGCAGGTCGGTGGCGGCTGCCATTACTCGCAGATGCTCGAGAACCGGGCCGCGCGACAGGCCGTTGTCGGGGAGGCCTTGCGACCACGCGGCGCCCGAGCTCGTGCTCGCGAGCGCCTTGAACCCGAGGCTCTGCAGATAGCGCGCGCTGCCCACGTCCCACGGATTCGGGATCACGAAGCAGCCGCTCTCGTGCAGCTTGCGGAAGGCGCGCCGCTTCTCGGCGGTACTCGTTCGGGATTGCGTCATGCGATGATCCTCAATCGATGCGGCGGGCCGCGCAGGAAAAGCAGCCGCGTTTCGCGTTGTGCAAATGAATATACGCAGCTTCGCCGCGCGTGAACATCGCCCCAATGGCTTGGGCGGCTTCGTTCCCCGGACATACCGCCGCATCGACCATCTGATGCGCCGCGTCGTACACCCGGATCGACATGAGCCGGGTGTGCACATAGTCGGGAATGACCCCAGGCTGCAGGACGGCCTGCGTGGCCATCTTGCGCACGAAGATCGGCCCCGAAGAACGGTAGGGCGAGGCGGCCGGCTGGTGCTCGAAAGGGAGCAGCAGGAGTTCGTCGCCGACTTCGGCGTCGGCGAGGCTCACCCGACATGGAAAGCCGGGTTTGGAATCGGCGAACACGCGCCGTGCGTTGATTCGGGACAGCTCTGCGTCGGATAGCGCGAACAGGGGCGCGAACACGATGTGGGAGAGACCGACCAATTGAAATGAGGCCATGGATCACCTTGGATCGCCGTGCAATGCAATGGCGGTGATGGTGACCCGGAACGCGGCAGGTGTCTCGCCGCTTTCGGACACGGAATTACCGGGACTCACGCTCCCGCGCCACCGCGAGATATCCGATGTCGCGCCGATATTGCACGAGATTCCAATGAATGGCCTCAACCAGTCCATATGCCTCGCGCTGCGCATCCTCGACGCTCGTCCCGAGGCCGACGGCGCATAGCACGCGGCCGCCGGCGGTGACGATCTTATCGGCCTCGCGGCGCGTTCCGGCATGAAACACCTTGCCCGGGAGGCGAGCCGCGGCATCGAGGCCCGAAATCTCATCGCCGCTGCGATAACTATCCGGATAGCCGCCCGCCGCCATGACGACGCCGAGCGCCGCGCGAGGATCCCAGGAGATGTCCACGCCGCCGAGCGAGCGCCCCAGCGCCGCTTCGCACAGCGTCACGAGATCGCTTCGCAGACGCATCATGATCGGCTGTGTTTCCGGATCGCCGAGGCGGCAATTGAACTCGATGACGTTCGGCGTTCCATCCTCCGCGATCATGAGACCGGCGTACAGAAAGCCTGTGTATGGAGTGCCGTCGAGAATCAAGCCGTGCAAGGTCGGCTCGATGACTTCGCGCATGATGCGCCGGTGAACTTCGGGGGTGACGATCGGAGCGGGCGAATAGGCGCCCATCCCGCCGGTGTTCGGGCCGCGGTCCCCATCGTCGCGGCGCTTGTGATCCTGCGAAGTGGCCAGCGGCACTACCTGGCCGTGCGCGGCGACCACGATGAAACTCGCTTCCTCGCCGGTCAGAAATTCCTCGATCACGATGGTGTGACCGGAGGCGCCGAACTTCCCCGACAGCATGGCGTTCGCGGTCTCGATGGCTGCCTCATGAGTTTCGCAGATCACTACTCCCTTGCCCGCCGCGAGACCGTCGGCCTTGACGACTATCGGCAACCGCCGAGCTCGAATGTGGGCCGGGTCGAAGTCCGCGGCGGTGAACGTCGCGTACGCCGCCGACGGTATGCCGTGCCGCTTCAAGAATTCCTTGGTGTGGGCTTTGGATCCCTCCAGGCGAGCGGCGGCGCGGCTAGGGCCGAAGCAGGCGAGCCCCGCCGCGACGAAGCGATCGACGAGCCCGGCCACCAGCGGCCCCTCGGGCCCTACGATGGTCAGATCGATTCCCTCACGCACGGCGAACTGCAGCAATCCGTCGGTGTCGGTCGCCGCGATGTCGACGTTGGTGAGTTTGGCCTCGAGCGCGGTCCCGGCATTGCCCGGAGCGACGAATACCCGATCCACTCGCGCGGACTCCGCGCATTTCCACGCGATGGCGTGTTCACGCCCGCCGCCGCCGATAACGAGCACCTTCATCAGTGACGGAAATGGCGAGTGCCGGTGAACACCATGGCGATGCCGTGTTCATCGGCCGCGGCAATCACTTCCGCATCGCGCTTGGAGCCGCCCGGTTGGATGACCGACTTGATTCCAAGCTCCGCCATGACGTCAAGACCGTCGCGAAACGGGAAGAACGCATCGGAGGCGGCAGAGGCGCCCTGCAGCGATAGCCCCGCGTCATGCGCCTTGAGGGCGGCGATCTTGCTGCTTACCACCCGGCTCATTTGACCGGCGCCGACGCCCAGGGTCGCGCGATCTTTGACGCACACGATGGCGTTCGATTTGACATATTTCACCACACGCCAGGCGAACAGGAGGTCTTCCAACTCGGAGGGACTGGGCGCGCGCCGGGTGACCACTCTCAGATCCTCTGCGCGGGCCGACGCAGTGTCGCGGGTTTGGACCAACAGGCCGCCGGCGACGCTTTTGTATTCGAGCATCTGCGACACCGGTTTGGCGAGATCGCCGACCTCGAGCACGCGCACGTCATCCTTCGTGGCGAGAATTGCCCGGGCCTCGACCGACACGCCGGTTGCGAGAATCACTTCGACGAATTGCCGTTCCACGATCGCCCGGGCGGTGGCCGCGTCGAGTTCCCGATTGAACGCAATGATGCCGCCGAAGGCGGAGGTGGGGTCGGTGCGATACGCGTGCTCATAGGCGGCGGCAATCGATGCGGCCGTCGCGACGCCGCAGGGATTCGCGTGCTTCACGATGACGCATGCGGGAGTGTCGAACTGGCGTACGCACTCGAGCGCGGTGTCGCTGTCGGCGATGTTGTTGTAGGACAGATCTTTGCCCTGCAGTTGCGTCGCCTGGGTGATCGATGCGCCGATCGCGCGCGGATCGGCGTAGAACGCGGCCTGTTGATGCGGGTTCTCGCCATACCGAAGATCCAGGCGCTTGCGCAAGGAAAGATTCAAATCGTTGGGGAACGTCGCCGATTCCGTGCCGATCGCGCCTGTGAAATACGCGGACACCATGGAATCGTACTGCGCCGTATGCGCGAACGCCTTGGCTGCGAGTTGTTGACGCATGCCGATATCGGTGGCGCCCTGATTGGCCGCCAGCTCGTCCAGCAGCGCGCGGTAATCGGCGGGGTCGACCACCACGGTGACCGAAGCGTGGTTTTTCGCCGCCGCCCGGACCATCGCCGGGCCGCCGATGTCGATATTCTCGACGGCTTCCTCGTACGTGCAGTCGGCCCGGGCCACGGTCGCCGCAAAAGGGTAGAGATTCACCGCGAGCAGATCGATGGGCTCGATGCCGTGCTCGTGCATGACCGCTTCGTCCACTCCGCGCCGTCCGAGGAGTCCGCCGTGAATCTTCGGATGAAGGGTTTTGACGCGGCCGCCCATGATTTCCGGGAAGCCCGTGTGCTCGGCGACTTCCTTGACGGAAATACCATGTCGAACCAAGAGGTTGGCGGTGCCCCCCGTGGAGAGCAGCTCGATGCCCCGCTCTTTCAGCTCACGCGCGAACTCGACGATCCCGGTCTTGTCGGAGACGCTCAGCAGTGCGCGGCGTACGGGCGTCAGCAATGTTGTCCTACTCGTTGATACCGAACTCTTTGAGCTTCTTGCGCAGTGTACCGCGGTTGATGCCGAGAATGGTCGCGGCGCGGCTTTGATTGCCCTGCACGTGGCCCATCACGACCTTGAAGAGCGGCTCCTCGACTTCGCGCATGACGAGATCATACAGATGAGCCGGCTTGTGGCCGTTCAACGTCTCGAAGTAGCTCTGCAGCGCTTCCTCGGCTTGCGTGCGAAGGGGCACGCCCTTCCCGTTGACCTTCAGATCGCGTCCGTTGAACGTCGCAACGAGGTCCTTTCGTGTCTTGACTTTCTTTCTTGTGACCATGATCCCACCCAATTTCCCTGCAGATCATTCTTATTGTTCAATTTATGTGCGCTCATGCGGCGCGAGGAACTGTCGTGTCGTATTGATCCAACAGCGTGGCCAGCTGCTCTTGCGGCGTCTCGATTCGTACGAGGCGGTCCCGCAATGCTTCTTGTCCAGGATGTTGACGGAAATACCAGCTCAAATGTTTACGTGCCACTCGAACACCGGTCTCATCGCCGTAAAAATCGTATAGGTCTTCGAGGTGGGCGCGCATAATATCACGGACATTTTCCTGCGCCAGATCCTCGCGTAATTTCCCGGTCTCGACGAAAAAATTGACTTCGTCGAAAATCCATGGCCGGCCCTGTGCCGCTCTTCCGATCATCACGCCGTCGCAGCCCGTGTAATTCAAAATCTCCTTCGCACGCATCGGCGAGTCGATGTCGCCGTTCGCCAGCACCGGAATTCCGACGCTGCTTTTGATTGCGCGGACCGTATCGTGCTCCGCAACTCCTTGAAACATGTCGGTGCGCGTACGGCCATGGACCGCGAGCGCCTGAATGCCGCACTCCTCGGCGATGCGCGCGATGCGAATGCCGTTCTTATGGGAGGGATCCCAGCCGGTGCGGGTCTTCAACGTCACCGGCACCGGCACGGCGCGCACCACGGTCTGCAAGATGCGCGCCACCAACGCCTCGTCCTTCATCAATGCCGAACCCGACAGACGGTTGCACACTTTTTTCGCCGGACAGCCCATGTTGATGTCGATGATCTCTGCGCCGGCATCGACGTTGCGTTGCGCGGCGTCCGCCATCATCTCCGGATCGAAGCCCGCGATCTGCACCGCGCGCGGACTCGGCTCGCCGCGGTGATCCCTTCGATGCCTGGATTTCGGCGTGTCCCAAAGGCGCACATCGGACGTCAGCATTTCGGATGCGGCCAGTCCCGCGCCGAACTTACGGCACAGCATGCGGAACGGACGATCCGTGACCCCCGCCATCGGGGCGAGCACCACGTTGGAACGAAGCGTATATGGTCCAATCTTCATTGCTTGGCCTGCGCCGCAACATCGCCGGCGCACGTGATTTTCTGATCGATGCCTCGAATGCACACATCGATCTCGAAACCCTCGGCGTCTTTGCCGGGATCCACGATGTCGAGCGTCGCGTCGGCGCGCTCACCCGGCGCAAGCATGCGCACTAGCGGTCTTCCCAGGTATTCGGCGGGATCGAAATCGCGGGCACCGATCTTCGCGCCGAATCGGTTGGCAAGAGTAACGCGCAACAGCGGGTAGGGTTGTAGATGCGCCGCAGTGTTCAGGATGCTTGCGCGCACACGCAGGGTCCCGCTGGCGCTCGAATCCCCGGTCACGCCCCATTGGCGCAGCTGATAGGCGGAGAGGTTGGCCGGAGCGGTCACCGCGACGCCCAGCGCTGTATAGAGTCCGTGCAGCGGGCCGCGCCACGGCGCGTGCGCGGCCAGCCACTCGCGATTGCCGTAAAGCAGCTGCGCGCACAACAGCAAGGCGAGGAGAAGCGCTGCTCCCAGCCAAAGGCTGAAGGCCGGCGGACGAGGCTGTGACCCGTCTGAAATCTCCGCAAGCGCGGGCTCCGAGATTCCAGACAGCATGTCCTGCCGCACGTCCTCGGAGACCTCGAAACCGGGTCCGAGCAGGGGCAGCGAATGAGGCTCTCCGGCTCCGCCGCCTGGGCCGAGATCATTCATCTCGGCATCGGCGTGCCCGCCTTCCGCGGCGGATGATGTTCCCGCCGCGCCGAAGAGCTGGTGGGGCTGTATGGATCGCTCGACGAAAACGCGGTCCAATTCGCCCGGCGGCAACGTGAACTCCATCGATCCGTCGTCGAGCAAATCGACCGCGGATTGCGCCGGTGTCGCGGATGCTGACGAGCCTGGTGCCGCGGGCGGCGCCGGCTGCGAAGGGATAGGCGTGATCGAGCCGCCAGCTGCCGGAGGATTCCGCGGTGCGGGGGCGGGCGCCTGCGCTGATTTAGGGTTCGACGCCGGCGTGCGCGCGGGCGCCGCGATTCGCGGCGCTGCGGGTGGGGGCGCCGCGGGCGGGGAGGC
>Ga0187887_10000689_pt1 | contig 32577 bp, 27 predicted proteins | sample June2016WEW_7_10_FD_132977 | JGI IMG/M metagenome (GOLD analysis project Ga0187887, IMG submission 132977) | Peatland microbial communities from SPRUCE experiment site at the Marcell Experimental Forest, Minnesota, USA - June2016WEW_7_10 | ecosystem: Environmental > Terrestrial > Soil >... | reverse complement strand
CTTGGGGACCTCGCGGGCGCAATCCTTCAACTGTTCGACGGCTGACTCAGCGGATCCGATCTTGAAATAGGCCCAACCGAGCGCGTCCGCGGCAATCGGAGAGTTAGGCAGCTCTTGTTTGGCTGTCTGGGCTAAGTTGAGTGCGACATTGACGTCACCGCCGTGCTCAAGATAGAGGAAGGCCAACTCATCGGCTACGAACGGGGAGTTCGGATCGATCTGATGGGCTTTTTCGAAGAGTTTCTTCGCCTCCTCCCAGTTTCCTTCCTTCTCAAATTGGGTTCCCAGCACCGCGTAGTTCGATAGGTTGTTCGGGTTTAATTCGATGGCCTTGCGAAGGTCACCTTTTGCCTTTTCGATGGCACCTCTAGAGAAGTCGATATTGGCCAGGAGAGTGTACGTTTCTGGAGTTTTCGGATCGAGGGCGATCGCCCGCCTGACGCTGGCCTCCGCCTGGTCCAGATTCTTCAGGCTGAATTGAGTCACGGCCAACAAAAAATGAAGACCGGGATTTTGGGGCGACTGCGCAACCAACTTCGAAAGGCGCTCCGCGGCTTCTTGAGAGCGGCCTTGTCTTTCGGAAAGGTTGACAAAAATCGCTAACCCAGGAAGAGAGTTTGGGTCACGGGATAATCCTTCGTCGAGCATGCTCTGGGCCGGCTTGATTTGCCCTTTCGCAAGGTAAGCCTGGGAGCCGGCAAAGTACGCTGAAGAGAGCCCTGGATCAGCTTTGAGCGAGACGTCGACAAGACGCAGGGTCTCGTCATAGTTACCCCGCTTCACTTCAAGATTCGCCAGACCTGCGGCTGCCCCGGCCAGGTGCGGATTCAAGGCCAGAGCTCCGGAAAAAGAGGACCGTGCCAAGTCGGCAAGGCCGAGGGCATTCTCAACGACGCCCAAGAAATAGAGCGTTTCGGGGGATTTGGGCTCAGATTTCAGAGCACCCTGCAGCGCGTCCATGGCAGCTTTGTAGCTATGCTGCGCAATGAGGATTCGGCCATTCGCCAAAAGAGCACGTGGGTCGGAAGGGTTCGACTTCAAGAGTTCCTGGACGAGGGGCGCGGCTTCGTTGATCCGGTTCAGATCGATCAGCGTCTCGGCCAGAAGCAATTTCACCGAACTATCTTTCGGTTTTGTGGCGACCAGAGCTTGAAGCTCCCTGACCGCTTTTTGCTTTTGACCAGTGGACAGCCAGAAGAGGCCGAGAGCCTGGTACGCAGTGGGATCGTCGGGCGCGGCCCTCTTCAAAAGGGTATAGACCTTCTCAGCTTCCTCTAAACGGCCTGTCTCTCGGTAGAGGCGCGCCAGGAGGATCCGGGATGGAACGTTATGGGAATCAAGTTCGCCGGCCGCTCGTAATTGGTCTTCCGCATCGGCGACCCTCCGTTGAGACATGTAAAACTGGCCGAGAGCGATGTGGGCTTGAGCCGACTTAGGGTCCACCTCGAGGGCTTTCTTATAAGCGGCTTCCGCTTCCGAGGGTTGACCGGCGGCGAGGTAGACCGCGCCGAGCGCAGCGTAGTTGGGGATTCGATGCGGGTCGAGTTCGATCGTTTTTCGGAGCTCCAGGATGGCGTTTGGGAAGTCCTGGGTTATGGTGTAGATTTCTCCCAGGGTTTCGTGCGCGCGAACACTCGCAGGGTCAAGGGTTACAACCTTCTTAGCTGCTGCCTGGGCCTGGTTATAGTGGCGCGCAGCGATCAGCAGATTTGCAAGTTGAAGTTGCGCCTCTGAGTTTTCGGGCGCCAGCGTCACAGTTTCGGTAAGTTCTCGGTATGCCGCTTCGGGGTTCCTGAGGCCGAGGTAGGCCCGGGCGAGCTGATAATGTGCCTCGGCGAACCTGGGGTCGATTTGAACGGCATTGCGAAACTGGATCACTGCCTCTTGGAGCTCGTTCTGGTTCAAGTACTTAGCGCCGCTGTTCAGGTACTTGAGCTTTTGCTTATTGGGATCGGTCGAACAAGCGACCAAAAACATCAAAACAAACCCCAGAGTGCTCAGTTTCTTGATGCTCGTAATCTTCATAGTCACGGTGACGGGGGGACAACGACTCTCCACATACCGTACCATTTCAGATTAGCGAAGGGAATCGGTCAACTTCTCTTTAAGTACTAGCGATTTTTTCAGGTACTAGGGATCGCACGACAACCAGTGCTCAGATCGTAGCGATTAAAACTGAATGGCCTTCGCTTATGTCGAGCTCACGGAACCGGCTAAGCGTCGACGGGCAAGAACTATCAGTCCGGCGAGAGCCAAGAGATCGGTGGCGAGAAGCAAGGGTGAAGGCGGCTCAGCCACGTTAACCGTTAAGAACTCTTGAGATGCGGATAGAGGAGACGGAGTATAGACTGTCAGGCTGAGAATGGATTGGCCGTCGATCGATATATTGTTTAGATTCGTCGTCCCCCCGGCTGTAGCGCCGGCGACGAGGTTCTGGGCATTGAGAACGTCGGCGTCAACAGCAGCAACCTCAGTGGGTGTAAGCGAACCGTAGCCGGTGCTACCTGTGGAGTTCAGCGAATTGTATAACGAATTATCAAAAACGGACCAAATGGCATAACTAAGTTCCCCAGCCGTCTCTGTATTCTCGGCAGGCGTGCCGAAGTTTGGCAACGTCATCAATTCGGCGGCCAGGACCGCTGCAGTCGCATAATCCTCGGCGGCCGTGGTACCCGCCAAAATAGCGGGGCTACCTGCAAATTTTAGCCCGCTCACTGTAGTGCTACTGATTTGCGCCAGTGTGGTCGGATTCGCGGACCACGAATATCCCAAGGATATATCGGTCTCGAAATCGTCACAGATCAGGAGAGTAGGAGTGCCGTTAACTGTTATTCCATAAGGGCTTGTGTAGACACCGCCCATTATAGCCCCGGCTGCGGTGTTCTGAACCGTCAAAGTATCATCGGCCCACGCCACCGACACCAGACAGGCAACCACCAGCACTAAACCCACAGCTAACGTCCGCTTACTATTCTTCATATGTCTCCTCTGAACTACCCAAAACGTTTACAATCCTGTGTGCGAAACACCCGAGTCACGTCGGCGGTTGACTCGCACGATATTCTTCAGACCTTCACAACTCCAAAGGCCCCAACTCACTTTATAGATGTTATTGGAACTTGTGTCAATGAGACCTTAGGGCAAACGTACAACTTACTCAAAATCATACGGGCAAAACGGCGAATAGGTGCCGACGACAATCGTTTATGCATTCTTTCGATACGCTACAGTCTGGGTTCACTTACATCCGTGATGCTACCGCTCGGCGAGGTCAGGCTTTAGTCTTTTTCTCGGTTCTGGACGACATTCGGATCCTCGAACGGACCAGTAAGCTGAAAATCCCCAGCGCCACAACGAAAAATAAGACGGAGTCCGACACACTCCAATACTCAGGCACGGTAACCTGCATGACCGCAGGCAAGGCAGCGAAAGGAAGGTTACTGGCGAGGGCCGTCATTGGTGCGACCAGCAACGCCGTGAAAATCGTCGATTGGAATCTTCGCACGTTTCGCCTCCGGGCCGAAATAACTTTCCGGACCCAATGTACTTTATAAAGATTTGCACGACTGCTGTCAATGGGACCATAGGGCAACAGTGCACTCTGTCTAAGTCAGTGGGTTCGACCAGTTGCGTTCTCCCGAAGAGCCCTTAGGCGTTTGCGAGGCGAAGCCGGACAGGCAAAGCAAGCCAGAGATTTCCACGGGTTCGAACGTGAAACCACATCGAATCGCGAGGGGGCGCTTTCGGACCCAGGGCTTGACTTGAGAGGCCTGGTGACGGAGGTGGATAAGGATCTATGGCCGCAAGCGAGATTGGCGGAAGCGACTGCGGATCGGACTTTAGTCTCATAAATTGGGAGCAAGTCCAAATCGTCTTCAATCACAAGCTGGCATCGTTAGTTCTGCAACTGATTGAAATTAAGTTATTTATCTTAGAAGAAGCCTGCTGGCATTAGAACTGCACACTTGGGTTGAGCCAGGAAAATCTAACCCCGGCTGGCCACTGCGAGAGTGGGAGTCACCGGGCGGCAGCATGTCCAAATTTGTCGGCAAGCGAGGGTAAATGGAAGGCGAAAAAATCTTCGACCAAGTCCCGGGTAAGTGGTTCGCGGTTCGAGTCAAGCCACAGGCGGAACAAGTAGTCGCCACTCTCGCTCGTTACAAGGGTTTCGAGGAGTTTCTACCGCTCTACAAAGTCAGGCGCCGATGGTCGGACCGTTTCAAGTGGGTAGACCTCCCGCTTTTTCCAGGTTACGTATTCTGCCGACTGAAGGAAGAAAGCCGGCTTCCGATCTTAACGATACCTGGCGTTCTCCATTTCGTGGGTATAGGAAAGGTCCCGGTACCAATCGACGATGCGGAAGTTGCGGCGATTCAGACTGCGACGCAATCAGGCCTCGCGGCTGAACCATGGCCATTTTTGGATGTCGGTCAGCGAGTGCTGATTGAGGAAGGGCCCCTGTCTGGCGTCGAAGGGCTTCTCGTTGATGTACGCAAGAAGCAGCGCATTGTCGTGTCAGTAAGCCTCCTAAAAAGATCGCTCGCCGTCGAGATTGAACGTCACTGGGCCAGGCCGATAGATTCGACTGGGCCCAAGTGGGGACTTCGAGCCACACCCGCGTTAGTCGCAGACGCGCGCTGTATTTAGCGTCCCCCGTTATCCGTTGAGACAACCACCTACCGCACTAGGGAGTCAATCGATGTCGAACATGGCGCCCCCGAAGACGAACGTCCGAGTAGAAACCGAAATAACGAAGCCATTAAACGGGTCTTCGACTTTGGAGATCCTTGACCAACAGCTTTTCGTGAGGATGCTCCGGCTGGAACGGAAGAGGACGGAGCGGTCGCAACGACCTTTCGTCTTGATGTTGTTGGACTCGCGACTGCTCCTCAAGGAAGGGAACCGCGAGCAATTTAACATGGTCTTGTCCGCTCTTACCCAGGCAACCAGGGAAACGGACATTAAGGGATGGTACGAGGACGGAGCGGTCTTTGGAGTTATTTTCACCGAAATCGGTAGAGCAGATGGCAAGTCCGTTACCAATGCCCTTCTCAACAGGGTGACGAGCGCGCTTTGCTCGACCCTTAGCATCGAACAAATCAACGAGATTCGCCTTTCTTTCCACGTTTTTCCCGACGCGAACCACCAAGGTGGAAATGGGACAACTGACCCCACCCTCTACCCCGATCTGGATTGGAATGCTGACCCCAAACGGGGGGCTCGCATCGTGAAAAGATCGATGGACATCGCAGGCAGCCTATTTGCATTGGTTCTGCTCGCCCCTTTGTTTCTGGTCATCGGCGTAATCGTTAAATTGACCTCCAGGGGCCCCGTTTTGTTTCGACAGCAAAGAGTGGGACAACATGGAAGAAAATTCACGTTCGTTAAGTTCCGATCCATGTATTTCACAGCCGATCACACAATTCACAAAGAGTACGTAGAACGTTTGATCGCAGGGGAGAAGGAGTCCGAAGGTGAAGATGGTCCACTGTCAGAAGTTTACAAGTTGACAAATGACCCTAGAATCACACCGTTCGGAAGGATCTTGCGGAAGACGAGCCTCGACGAATTGCCGCAGTTCCTAAATGTCTTGACCGGCTCGATGTCGCTGGTAGGGCCGCGCCCACCCATCCCCTATGAATTCGATTGTTACCAGATGTGGCACAGACAGCGATTGGTGGCTGTGAAACCCGGGATCACAGGACCGTGGCAAATCGGGGGACGCAGTAGAACAACTTTCGATGAAATGGTGCGCATGGATTTGATCTACGCGAGTTCCTGGACGCCCTGGACGGATCTTAAAATCCTTCTGCACACTCCCGGGGTGGTTCTTTCAGGCGAAGGCGCGTACTGAGCGGGCATCGCGAATTCTCCAACTTCAAACGGTCGGCCGCTGACCGGCGGCTGACGATAAATCAAAAGGAAATCTCAATATATGATCCGAATTGGTGTCATTGGCTATGGTTACTGGGGGCCGCAGATCGTCAGGAACTTTCATGCCGCTAAGGACTGTGAAGTCGCCGTCGTGTGTGACAGGAGTCCCAAGGCACTGCTTCGAGTCAAACAAGCTTATCCTGGCGTTAAAGTCACTTCCGATCCCTGCGAGGTCGTAACCGCAACGGATATCGACGCCGTCGCAGTGGTTACGCCGGTCTGGACTCATTTCGAACTGGCCAAGGCCGCGCTCGAAAACGGGAAGCACGTTTTCGTGGAAAAGCCATTCACGTCGACTGCTGTGCAAGCCGAGCAGCTCATCGATTTAGCCATCGCAAAGAACCTCCAGATCATGGTGGACCACACGTTTTTGTTTACCGGGGCCGTCAAGAAGATCCGTCAATTAATCGACGAGGGCGCGCTCGGGAACTTGTACTATTACGACTCGACCCGGGTGAACCTGGGTTTGTTCCAGCACGACTGCAATGTCATTTGGGATCTGGCGCCCCACGATCTATCGATTGTCGATGATCTCATCAAGGACAAGCCAGATTACGTGATCGCAAGCGGCCAGCGGCACTTGAACGGTCATGAGGACTTGGCGTATATCACGATCCACTTCGGCGATAAGACCATAGCTCACATCAATGTCAATTGGCTCTCACCAGTAAAGGTGCGCACCACGTTGATAGGGGGCGAAAAGAAGATGCTGGTGTGGAACGATCTGGACGCCGACGAGAAGATCAAGGTGTACGACAAGGGCGTTGAGATCCAGAATGGGGAGGGTGTTCGGGATTTGCTCGTCAGCTACCGTTCGGGAGACATGTGGTCCCCCAAAGTGGAGCCGACTGAGGCATTGAAGGCGGAGACTACCTACTTCGTCGATTGCGTCTCCAAGAACGAGAGGCCGTTCAATGATGGAGCCGCGGGCTTGCGCGTCGTCAAGATGCTTGAAGCCGCCGACAAATCGCTGAAGGACCAAGGAAGGCCTGTTCAACTGTGAACGACTACGTGTGCATAGCACCCAGCGTAACGCTGGGCAAAGATGTAAGGCTGTCTAAGTTCATCAACCTCTATGGTTGCGAAATTGGCGACGAGACCAAGATAGGCGCTTTCGTGGAGATTCAGAAGAACGCCAAGGTCGGCAAGAATTGCAAAATCTCGAGTCACAGTTTTATCTGTGAAGGGGTGCTGATCGAGGACAACGTGTTTATAGGACATGGCGTGACGTTCATCAACGATACTTACCCCCGGGCAACAACCGCGGACGGAACCCTGCAGACCGAAAACGATTGGAGGGTAGAACCCACTGTGATCAAACAGGGGGCTTCCATTGGATCGGGTGCAACGATTCTTTGCAACGTGACCGTGGGCGAATACGCCATCGTCGGCGCGGGCAGCGTGGTCACGAAAGATGTTCCGGCGCACGCCATCGTGGCGGGAAACCCCGCTCGAATGTTGAGACAACTCGCATCCGCGGCCGCTAGCGTGGGCGGAAACAGTTTATGAACAATAGCATACCTTTCCTAGATTTGATCACTCCTCATGCAGAGCTCAAGGAGGAACTGACCGAAGTCGTCACGAAAGCTCTCAGCACGGCGGGGTTCATTGGCGGGCCCATGGTGGAGGAGTTTGAACGCGATTTCGCGGTCTTTTGCGACACCGAATACTGCGTCGGGGTATCGAATGGCACCGACGCCCTCCGGTTTGCTTTCATAGCTGCAGGGATCAAGCCAGGCGATACGGTTGTTACGGTTCCGAATACGTTCATTGCAACGACTGAAGCTATCTCGCAGGTCGGCGCTCGCCCTGACTTCGTAGACATCGACGAACGCACATACAACATGGATGCGGAAAAGCTGCGCCAGTACCTCGAGACGCAATGTTACTTTGAGGCCGGAAAGCTCACGAACCGCAAGACCGGCCTAACAGTGACGGCCGTGGTCCCCGTTCACCTTTACGGGCAGACCGCGGACATGGATTCGATTCTGGAACTGGCGGAGCAGTACAACCTCAGCGTCATCGAAGACGCATGCCAGGCGCACGGAGCAGAGTACTTTTCCAAGAAAGACAATCGCTGGAAGAAGGCCGGCTCGATGGGCGTTGCGGCAGCGTTCAGCTTTTATCCCGGAAAGAACCTGGGCGCGTGCGGCGAAGCCGGCGCTGTCACGACCAACGATACGGAAATGGCTCGCAAGATGCGCATGCTGCGCGATCACGGACAGAGCACAAAGTATTACCACGACATAGAAGGTTACAATGGCCGTCTGGATTCGATTCAAGCCGGCATCCTGCGAGTGAAGTTACAGCATCTGCCAAGGTGGACGGCGCAGCGCCAAGCAGCAGCAGCCCGCTATAGGGAACAGTTCGCCGGCGAGGAAGCAGTAGTATTGCCCTACGCGCCGGAGTGGACCAAGGCTGTCTATCACTTGTTCGTCGTGCGAGTAGAAAATCGTGATGAGCTGATGAAGCAGCTCGGCGCCGCGGGCATCGGCACGGGAATTCACTATCCGATTCCGCTGCATCTTCAGAAAGCCTATCGAGACTTGGGCTACAAATCAGGAGACTTTCCAAGATCGGAGCGGATCGCATCCGAAATTCTCTCCCTGCCAATGTACCCGCAGCTCCGACTCGACCAACAGCGCCGAGTCGCTCACACATTAACGGAGCTTCTTTCCACCCGAGCCGCCGCTCAATGCCAATGACGTTCAGATGACATTCCGAGTCGCCTCCGGCATTTAATGCCGGCGCGGCATGATTTGCCAGCCGTGGTTCATTTGAAACTTAAAAAATCATGAGATCGAAATGCCGACTCCGTTTGACTATCCACTCGGTTGGGGAATTTGGGCGTCTAGGGTCCCGTACGAGCGGGGACGGTGCAAGAAGATGATGTCAGCGCGAGAGAATTCCGTCGAAATCAGGATCAGGGGCCGGTGGATCAGGATACCTGCCTTGGATGTCAATGGTAAGAAGCTCATCGCCTCGGGAAAATGGCTGAGGACGGCAAAGGTCCGCAGCGACGACATGATGGAGAAGGAGCTTGAAAATCCCGAAGTGTACATCGAGAAGCTCAAGGGTGAAGCGAACGATGCGTTGAAGGCTGACATCTTTACTTTCACACAGAAACTACCCGCCACCCACCCGAAATACCCCTATCCCATGGAATGGGAAAGCGTTGCGGCTATCCACCTTACTAGCTTCAAAGAGTGGTGGGACGGCCTGCCGCAGGAAACTCGCAAAAACGCACGGCGTTCTCAAAAACGTGGCGTGACAGTCAGGATTAAAGAGTTTGATGACGATCTGATTCAGGCCATCCGGCAGGTGAACGACGAATCTCCGCTGCGGCAAGGGATGCGTAACGGGTACTACGGCAAAAGTTATGAAGAGACCAAGAAGCTCTATGGCGAATTTGTCGGCCGATGCGACTTTGTCTGCGCCTATTTCGGCGACGAATTGATAGGCTTTCTGCATCTGATCTACCGTGGCGAGGTCGCGTCGATCTTGAATTTGACGACCAAGCAAAGCCACTTTGACAAGAGACCGGCCAACGCCTTGATGGCTAAGATGGTGGAAATCTGCGAAGCAAAAGGCATTTCCTACATCTCATATGGACTGTATAATTACGGAAACAAGCGCGACCATCCTTTGCGCACATTCAAAATCCGTAATGGGTTCAGTGAGATCCTTATGCCGAGATATTTCGTACCCTTGAACGGATGGGGAAGGCTTTGCATGAAAGCCAAGCTTCATCGGGGTCTTATCGGCATTCTCCCTCATTCAGTAATTAAAATCGCTGCGGGCGTGCGCTCTCTCTGGTACAACTCCGCAGCTTTCATGAGCCGGTGTAGCTCAACGACAGAGCGGCCGAATAGTCATCGGCATATGGAGCGTTCAATTCCTCCCGCCGGCTCCAACACTTAACCTGAGAGACACTTGCCAGCTGCCGAAGTAACTGCCCATCGATCACTGATAATGCTAGCTCAGCAAAAAGGAATCTTACATTGCCTGGTCTCGTTGGCCTAATAACCCGAATGCCCCGTCAATGGGCGGAAGCTCAATTGTTGCGGATGCTAGAAACACTCCGCCATGAGTCTTTCTATGTGAGTGGCACATGGATGGATGAGTCTCTCGGGGTGTATGTGGGCTGGGTGGCGCGACAGGGATCTTTTGCCGGCTGTATGCCGGTGCACAACGAGCGTGGGGACGTCACGCTAGTTTTTTCCGGTGAGGAATTTTCCGAACCGAACATAATTACGTCACTTCGGGAACGCGGACATGGAGTTGCGTCGGAGGGGCCGTCATACCTGGTCCACCGTTATGAAGAGGAACCGGACTTTCCCAAGGGGTTGAATGGCCGATTTCACGGCATCGCGGCCGACCGCGCGCGCGGAAGGTCGATTCTTTTCAATGACCGGTTCGGTTTGCAACGGCTTTATTACCACGAAGCGAAGGATGCTTTTTACTTTGCAGCAGAGGCAAAGGCAATCCTAAAGGTTCGGCCTGAGTTGCGCGACACCGATCCCCGTGGCCTGGGAGAATTCATCAGTTGCGGGTGCGTGCTCGAGAACCGGACTCTGTTTCGAGGCATCCATGTGCTGCCACCCGGTGCAGCCTGGGTTTTCCGTGACGGAGCACTTGAGAAGAAGGCCTCCTACTTCGAGCCGCGAGAATGGGAGGAGCAGCAACCGCTTGATCCGGAAGCATACTACGCTCAGCTGCGGGACGCCTTGGTGCGTAATTTACCGCGCTATTTCAATGGGCGCGAGCGTGTTGGCGTCTCACTCACCGGCGGCCTGGACACGCGCATCATGATGGCTTGGCGCAAGGCACCGCCTGGTTCGTTGCCTTGCTACACGTTCGGCAGTATGTATCGGGACAACCAGGACGTAAGTTTGGCGCGCAAAGTAGCAAGCATGTGTGGCCAGTCACACCAGGTGATCACTACCGGCAAGGAGTTCCTCAATCAGTTTGCACACTACGCGGAACGAACAGTCTACCTCACGGACGCTTGTGTCGACCTCAGCCGTTCTCCGGACCTCTACGTCAACGAGCAGGTTCGAGCGATAGCCCCGGTACGGCTGGTGGGGACATATGGCAGCGAAATGCTTCTGCATGCGGTCATGTTCAAGCCAGTAGAACCGGCGCCGGGATTGTTCCAGCCCGAAGTCTTGCAGCAGATCCATGCCGGCCGGGAAACTTACGATCGAAGCCGCCGAGTCCATCCGGTTACGTTTGTAGCGTTCCGCCAGTCACCATGGCACCACTATGGCGTGCTTGGCCTGGAGCAGACGCAGGTGGCTGTGCGCTCGCCGTTTCTCGACAATGATGTTGTCAAGACGGTCTACCAAGGTCCTGGCTCGGTCGCCGCCAACGAAGAGGGAAGGCTGCGGCTCATCCGGGACGGAAACCCGGCGCTGTCCAGGCTACGCACGGATCGTGGCATCGGCGGGTTCAGCAGCGTCTTAAGTCACTGGATGCAAGAGTTCTTGTTCAAGGCCGAATACGCTTACGACTATGGTATGCCGCAGTGGGTTGCCCGATTAGACCACTTGTTTAAACCGTTTCATCTGGAGCGTCTTTGGCTTGGCCGCCATAAAGTCTTTCACTTTCGCGTTTGGTATCGCGATGAACTAGCCAATTACGTTCGCGAGATGCTGCTCGATCAACGCTCACTCGCACGCCCATACGTCGCACCCAAAGTGGTCCGAACCATTGTGAACGGTCATCTTAAGGGTGACCGCAACTATACGACTGAGATTCACAGACTCCTAACCCTCGAGCTGACGCATCGACTTTTTCTGGATTCGCAATGAAACAGCCCGCAACTGCCGTTCCGGGAGAAGGCACCGTAAAAGCCGTTCGGCGGTTTACGGAATGGCTTGACGGCTACGGTGAGTTCTCCTACGATTTCCAAACATTCTACGCCAGCCAAATCGGGCAAAGCGCTAAAGCGCTGTATTACAGCCAGCCCCTTCTTGGGATAGCCGCAGTCGCTCCGATCATATTTTGCGAAGCCTTCGTTCCTTCAGCGAGAAGAGTATTCTTTAAGCCCCAACGATTTCCCATCGCCGATGCCCACTACGCCATGGGATTCTTCTTTCTTGCAAATATTCTTGGCGAAGATCGACATTATGCGCGCGGCGTGCATTTCCTTGACATCCTCAAGCAGACCAGATGCTCCGGTTATGACAACTATTGTTGGGGATACCCGTTTAACTGGGTTACGATACGAGGCACGATTAAAGAGGGAACGCCGCTTATAACGACCGTACCCTACGTATACGAGGCTTTCAAACAGGCGTATCAACTTGACGGGAAAGACAAATGGTTGCAGATCATGCGATCGATCGCGGAGCATGGGCTCGGGGACTATAAGGACATCGAAACCTCAAAGGCTGCATCTACTTGCTCGTACACCCCAGACCCGAAAGATTCGGTCAGTGTTGTAAACGCTAACGCTTATCGCGCCTTCCTGCTGACGAGCGCCGCCTTAGACTTCTCAGACGAACGGTATCGGAGGGTTGCTGAGAGAAATCTTAATTTTGTCCTGGAGGCTCAGAATCCGGACGGCTCCTGGTATTACGCCAAGGACGGGAAGAGAGACTTTGTCGATCACTTTCACACCTGTTTTGTATTAAAGGCACTCGCAAAAATCGAGTTGCTGACCGGTGACGCCAAGTGCACAAGCGCGATCGACAAAGGGATTGGATACTATGTCCTAAATTTATTTGACGAGCGCGGCATTCCTAAGCCATTCTCTCGCGCGCCGCGGTTGATTGTGTACCGGCGGGAGCTATACGATTTTGCCGAGTGCATCAACTTAGCTACGTTATTGAGAGGACGGTTTCCGGAGCTTGATCGTGTGGTCTCGACTACCATCGGCCACGTTCTGACGGATTGGCAAAAGCCGGATGGCTCTTTCCGGAGCCGCCGCCTTTGGCTCGGGTGGGACAACGTGCCTATGCATCGCTGGGCTCAAGCCCAGTTGTTTAGAAGCCTTTGCTTCTCACTCCACGGAGTGGCACAAACGCGGACGAAGGCCTTTACCTCGGAGCAAAAAGGGCCTCTTGCGTTCGCAAACACGAAGCAATAAAGCTTCGAGCGAGTCAACCAGGAGATTGCATGGATCCGCATTGCTCGAGCCTTTCCTATGTTTTGGTAACGCCTGCCCGCAATGAAGAAGCGTTCATCGAGAAGACGATTCAGTCAGTGATTCGTCAGACGGTTCTGCCATTGAAATGGGTAATCGTTGACGATGGTTCGACAGACAGAACCGCATCTATCGTAAGCCAATATCTTGAAGACCATCCGTGGATCGAGCTGGTTCAGAGGCCGCTACGAAAAGAGCGCCACTTCGCGGCCAAGGTGCATTCTTTCAACGCCGGCTTCCAACGCGTGAGGGACCTCCCTTGCGAAGTCGTCGGCAATTTGGACGCCGACATTTCTTTCGACAATGACTTTATCGAGTTTCTGCTGGGGAAAATGTTGAAAGATCCTCGCCTCGGTGTGGCCGGTACGATCTTCAAAGAAGAAGGCTACAGTTCTGAAAAAGACAGCTTCGAGGGCCATCGGCACGTCGCGGGTCAATGCCAGTTATTCCGCAGGGAGTGCTGGGACGAAATCGGCGGCTACGTTCCTCACCGCGCCGGGGGAATTGACTGGATGGCGGTGATCACCGCCCGCATGAAGGGCTGGGAGACCGAATCGTTCCGGGAAAAGTGGTTCTTTCACCATAGGCATTTGGGCACCGCGGAACGCAGCGTCGTCACTTCGGCATTTGACTACGGACAGAAAGACTATTATCTCGGCGGGCATCCACTGTGGGAACTGTGCCGAGTCGCCTATCGGATGATGAAGCCGCCCTTTCTGGTCTCGGGGGTAGCGCTGGGGCTGGGATATTTCTGGGCACTGGCCCGGCGTGCGCCCCGTCCAGTGTCTTCCGAACTCATGGCTTTCCACCGCAAGGAGCAGATGACCAAACTCCGCGCCATCCTCAGGAGTGTGGTGAAGTTTAAGCGAGTGGATAACTTCAACGTGGCGCGAAACGAAGGAAAGTAGTCCTCAGCCATAGATCACAATGTGCGGCATTTGCGGGCAATATAACTTCGGGATGCTTAAGCCGGTGCGTCGCTCGGAGATCGAAGCGATGACCCGGACGATCACCCATCGAGGCCCCGACGACGAAGGCTACTATATCGCCGGACCTCTCGGGTTCGGTTTTCGCCGACTCTCGATCATCGATCTTGCAGGCGGACATCAGCCCATGTCGGATCAAGAGGAGTCCGTCTGGGTGATCTTCAATGGGGAGATCTATAACTTTCATGAACTGAAAAGCGAACTCGAAGCGCACGGGCACGTCTTCCGCACTAAATCTGACACTGAAGTTATCGTCCACGGCTACAAGCAATGGGGCGATGAAGTACTTAATCGCCTGAATGGCATGTTCGGCCTAGCCATCTGGGACGCCGGGCAACGACGCCTGGTTCTCGCGCGGGATCCATTTGGCATCAAACTCCTTTATTACCGAATCGACCAAGATCGCCTGTTTTTCGGCTCAGAGATGCGCCCTGTTCGGGCAGGGATGACAGATGAAGACGAAATCGATCCTGTTTCACTGAACCTGTTCCTGCGTTACCGTTATACGCCCTCGCCCCACACACTCATCAAAGGTATCAAGAAGCTTGCTCCGGGAACCAGCCTTATTATCCAGAATGGGTCTTACGAGTTGAAACGGTGGTATCGATTTAAGCCAACTCCATATGTACCCGCCAAATCGCCTGCCGAGGCCACAGAAGAACTTCTGGCTTTGTACAAGAGAGCACTCAAGCGCCAGCTCATCAGCGATGTCCCGGTTGGCTTGCTGCTCAGCGGCGGTGTCGATTCCGGACTTTTGCTGGCTTTGATGAATCTTTACGGGAGCGCTTGGCCGACATACAGCGTAGGATACGGCTCCGCCTTCGCTGACGATGAATTGCGGGACGCCGCGGAAACGGCACGCATCCTGGGTTCCAACCATACTTCCGTTACGATTACACGATCGATTTTCGAAGAGACGTTGCCGAAGATCGTCGCTTGCCTCGAGGAACCCATCGCGGCGTCGTCCATTGTTCCGATGTATTTCGTATGCGAGCGGGCCCGGCGAGACGTAAAAGTAGCTTTGGTTGGACAGGGACCGGACGAGTTGTTCGGCGGATATCGCCGCCATCTCGGCGTTCGTTATGACGCCATGTGGACGCGATTGCCGGACTGGACACGCTCCGTCATGTCGTCGGCAATCGCCAATTTGCCAAGAAATGAAACTCTGAAGCGCGGGTTGTATTCATTGGCGATCCAAGACCGGATGCGGAAGTATCAGCATGTTCTTTCGATCTTTCCAGGAAGCCAAGTGGACAGCCTTTTCCAGGACGGCTTGATCGAGCCGAACGCCGGAGATGCGATCTTGGACTGCTGGGAAAGCATGACCGAGCTCATGTCGGATACCGACCAACTGGGCGGACTTCAGTTTCTCGAAGTTCGGTCCACGCTTCCCGACGAACTTCTCATGTACGCGGACAAGCTCTCTATGACTCACAGTCTGGAGCTTCGCGTCCCGTTTGTAGATAAGGAAATTGTTGAATATACGGAGCGCTTGCCTGCGAATCTGAAAGTAAGAAACGGTTCCAGGAAATGGCTGCACCGGCAGGTGTGCAAACGTTATCTTCCCAATTCGATTTTGAAGCGGAAAAAGCGCGGCTTTGCGGCCAATGTAGTGGACGACTGGTTCCGCACGGCCGTCGGCAGCGGGATTACCGAGACTTTCCTCGACGGCAGCTCCAGGATCTATCAATACCTTCGCGCAAGTGCCGTGCGCGAACTTCTCGACCAGCATGCCTCCGGCCGGCACGATAACCATAAAATCCTGTTTAGCCTGGTTGTCTTGGAAGAATGGCTACGGGGCCACGAGACGCCGGCAAGTCTTCTTGCCTAGCGCAACTGGTTTGGGTCGTTCCTTTTGCTTGGAAGCCCAGCCAATAGCATCCAAATTCTGCGGGTTTCAGGATATAGCATGGATACGGATACTGACCGGCCACTTTCCTTTACGCTGAGAAGTGCCATGATGTGCCGTCAGAAATCCTTACTCATCGGTTTGTGTCTGGTCATCATTGCGATCAACTGCGCGATGGTTTTGTTCGTGATCCCCAAGGCAAGCAGTTACTTGGGTCGATCCTACAATGTCAGTGTGTATGCTGACGGATACGACCAGCTCGCGGCAAATCTCGCTGAAGGTAACGGATACCGCTTCTATCCGGATTCGGCAAAGACGCTGTTACGCGAGCCCGGCTACCCGATGGTCTTGGCTGCGATTTTTGTTGCCTTTGGGAACAACTTCACGCTGGTGCAGTTAACAAATATCGTTTTGGCTGTCGCTGTGGCATATCTAATGACTCGGACCGCGCGCACACTGTCAGCCAGCCGGATCGTGGTTCTCGGTTCGCCTTTACTATTTCTTTTTCACCCTGAAACGCTGATCGCAGAAAGCCGTGGGGGGGTGGAGATGCTGTTCGGGCTGTTGCTGATGCTCTACATTATGGCCGTAACCAGGGCGATCCGGACCGGACGATGGCCGGACTATCTTGTGAGTGGCGCAGTGTTGGGCTTAACGCTTGTCGTGAGAAGTACCCCCATTCTGTTCCCGGCCGTTCTTCTCGTCTACCTCCTTTTTGTCGAGAGGCGAAAGGTCGCGGCCTTCCGAAATATTGGTGTCATGGTAATGGCAATGTTCCTGGTTCTATCTCCATGGATCGTTCGCAATTATCTACTCACGTCGGAGTTCGTGCCGACCGCAAGCGTCTTAGGCGTGTCGGCTCAAGCGGGTCTCTATCTCTCTACGCATCCAACAATTGGGAACGCAATGGTCGATACCGAAGCTTCCCAGGAGAGAAACAGGCTGGCTCGGCAGCTCGGCTATCAATTCAAGCCCGGCTATTATCAGTATTTCTATTCGAGCGCCGACGAGGTTGCCTTTTCCCATTACCTGTTTCAGAGAGTGATGGAGAAGTATAAGAACTTTCCCCTGCTTTTCTTAAGAACAGTAGTTCGCAACCTGTTTAACTTTTGGTGTGGCGGCAAGACGTGGAAGTCAGTGGCAATCGACGCCGTCATACAGTTTCCTCTGGTCATATTGGCCGCCACTGGCGTCGTCGCGTGCTGGAGGAATGGGCAGCTCAGCGCGGCCGCTCCTTTGACTCTATTGATCATATACATCGTGGGCGTTTCACTGCCGATACTGGCCCAGGCACGATACTCCGCGCCGCTCATTCCATTTTTGTCTATCCTCGCACTTAAAGGGCTCGCTCCGGATCGCAGAGCGTCTCATGACGCAAGTCGCAACTGGGAGGAGACCGCAGCTGTTTCGTGCTAGCGGATGTCGCATGGTAGTCGCCGATGACAGGAATGGTAAGCTGCCGCGTCGTGGTCAACGACGCCAGCGAAAGCGATAAGCGATGAGACGGCTGACAGAGTTCACCTCGTCACCCAACCGACCCGGCACGGCATCCGTCGAGCTTTCGCGGGTCATCCAGGAGACTCGCTTCAGTCTAGGTCAGCTGGGCACGTCAGTCGAACTTAGGCCGTCATCCCGTAACGAGATTCTGCTATCCATCGTCATTCCCGCTTATAACGAGCAGGCTCGCCTGCCCCGGACGGTGCTCGATACCATCCACTGGTGCGGCATGCGAAAGCTCGATTTCGAGCTCATCATTGCGGACGACGGTAGCCGGGACGGTACCTTGGCTATCGCGCGCATGTTCGAGGAGAGTGATGGCCGGATCCGCGCTCTCGCCTGTCCGCACATGGGCAAGGGCGCGGCAGTCCGCATGGGAATGCTTAATGCGAAGGGCCGCTTTGTCCTTTTTATGGATGCCGACGGAGCGACTCCACTGAACGAAATTCCAAAGCTGCTTGCGGCAGTGGAGCGGGGGTATGACGTGGCGTTTGGATCGAGGGTGGTGCAGCATCCAAGCGAAGTCGAGGTGAGGACCAAGTTTCATCGGCGGCTTATCGGCCGCACTTTCGCATTTCTCGTCAACCTTCTGGCGCTTGAGGGTATTGCCGACACGCAATGCGGCTTCAAGATGTTCCGGCGCGACGCGGCCACCGCCATCTTCTCCCGTCAAAGAACTGCGGGCTTTGCTTTTGACGTTGAGATCCTGTTCCTCGCTCGCCGCCTGGCTCTGTCGATGGTGGAGATCCCCGTCAATTGGGTCGCGCAGCCCGGCTCTAAGGTCAATCTTGTCGCCGACTCAATGAGAATGCTGTGGGACATCAGTCACCTTCGATGGCGGCACCGCAATTTCGACGTGCGAATTCGCCGACGAAGAAACGGCAGATCACTCGCGACAGGCTGTTAAGCAACCGCGTCTCAGTCGCGGGGTGACGGACACACTCTGCCTGCGTATTTGCGTTATCCGGCCGCCGAGGCGCTCGCTAGCCGCCCTGAACGCCTCCGCCGGATTGGAAGAGCTGATAAGCGAACCGACAAAATGAATCCCTCGCTTGCGCTGGGCCTTTACATCGCTGGGATCGCTGGCCTTTTCTATCTCGATCGTGACCGCTCCGTGCGTGCATCGAAGGCCGTCTGGCTGCCGATAATCTGGCTGTCGATCGCCGCGTCACGGTCTCTCTCGAGCTGGTTCGGGATGGGCCCGGGACGCGGAACCGCAGGTCAGGCGCCCCCGACCAGCATGCTCGATCAGGTGGTGGCCGCCTCGTTGATGTTGCTAGGAGCAATCGTTCTCCTCAGGCGCGGCAGGGTGGTGGTAGGCGTACTGAAAGCCAATTGGCCGGTGGTGCTGTACTTTTCTTTCTGCCTGGTTAGCCTCGTTTCGTCGGATTTCGCCGAGTGGGGCTTTAAGCGATGGGTCAGGGCTCTGGGCGATTTGATCATGGTCCTGGTTGTTGCTACGGACGCGCAGCCGGCTGATGCCTTCCGGCGCCTGTTTTCGCGAATAGGGTTTGTCCTGCTGCCTGCTTCCATCCTTCTAATCAAGTACTACCCCTGGCTGGGCCAGGGTTTTGACGACTTCGGAGAGCGGGAATACGTCGGAGTCACAACCGGCAAAAATGTCCTCGGGAACCTCGCTTTCGTTATGATGCTGGCAGCGTTATGGCAAGCTCTCAGCCTGTTCCGAAACAGAAAAGCCCCCAATCGCACCCGTCGCCTGCTAGCCCAGTGCGCGCTACTCGGTGTTGGCATCAACATCTTGTCCATAGCGCACTGCGCCACGGCCGTTGGTTGCTGTGTTCTTGGTGTGGGGTTGATGCTTGCCACCTCCCTGCCATTCATCAGAAACAGACCCGCGGCCGTGCATGCGCTGGTTTTCACTGTACTAGTAGGCGGTGGTCTAATATCGCTCCTCGGAGGCAGGGCAGCAGTTACGGAGACACTGGGAAGGAAGTCGGATCTCACGGGACGTACAGTAATATGGGAGATCGTGATTCCGATGGCGCCGAACCCGATCAGCGGTGCTGGTTTCGAAACCTTCTGGCTGGGGCCCCGCGTCGAAAGGATCTTCGCGCTGGTTGGGGGACCTCAAATGACCAATGAAGCTCATAATGGTTACATTGAGGTCTATCTGAACCTGGGCTTCGTTGGGTTGGCCCTGATTGCACTCATTCTTGGGCAGGGCTATCGTACGGCTGTCCGAGCCTTTCGCCGGGACAGCGCGCTCGGCGCACTGCTGGTGGCTTATGTCGTCACGGCAGTGACTTACGGCATCAGCGAGGCTTGCTTTAGAATGCTTAGCATAGAATGGTTTATCCTGCTGCTGTCAGTTGTGGTCGCGAGCCGGACGACCGGCGTTGCCAAGTTTTCGCCTGGGTCACGCAGACGACTCCCTGAGTCAGACTTCGCGGCCGAAGCGAATTGGCCTTCTCTTGTAGAAGTGACAGGCCAGCAGAGCTGAGCGTGCGCGCAGCAGTTTATTATGCGTTTGGCCACTCCCTGAGAAGAGCGGTGCACTAGGAGCACAATTCATGGGTCGATTACGTATTTTAGTGTTGGGGCCGGACTGTAATCCCGAGGGTATCAGCATTCCTTTTGTCACCTATTCTCATGCGGCAGCGCTCGCCGAGCTGCATGATGTCACCTTGGCTGCGCGATCGCCCGTTGAGGATGCTCTGCGCCGCGCAAAGGCACCGTTTCGTGCCATCGAGCTGGTCCGTATGCCATGGCTTGAGCGGATCTATGCCTGGAGTTTTCGAAGGATCTTCAAATCCAACTTTGCCAGCCAGGCGTTGACGGCTTTCGGGTATCCCTTTTATGTAGCTTTTGAATGGCGCGCCTGGCGACAGTTGCGTCGCCGTATCAGTGCGGGCGAGTTCGATGTCGTTCTGCGGGTCGTACCGATGACATCGGTATTGCCGAGTCCTTTCGCTTTCTTCCTGCGCAAGGGCCCCATACCCTTCGTGATCGGGCCGATTAATGGCGGACTCCCTTTTGTGGAGGGTTTCAGCCAGGCCAATAACCAGAAGGAATGGATCTCCGGCTTGAGGAGCCTGTGCCGCTTCCTGCCTTTTGCTCGGTCAACCTACCGCAACGCGGCAGCGATTATAGCGGCTTCGTCCCAAACTTGTGCCGAGTTTGCCGCGTACCACGACAAACTTTTCTTTGTCCCGGAAAACGGCGTAAGCCGTTCCCTGTGTTCCGACGACCCGCGCAGAACTGAGCCCGGCGCCAAGCTTGAGTTGATCTTCGTCGGAGGGCTGATCCCTTGCAAGGCTTGTGATCTCGCGCTGCGCGCTGTCGCTCGCCTCATCCGAGACGATTCGGCGAGCTTCAGCATCCTCGGCGATGGCCCGGAGCGGAATCGCCTCGAGCAGCTTGCGAAGTCCCTTGGGATCGAGAAGGCTGTTTCGTTCTGTGGTTGGGTTAGCCATGCGGAGGTCCTCAGGCGTTTACGATCCGCGGACGTGCTGGTGTTTCCATCGGTTCGCGATTTCGGCGGAGGTGTAATCTTTGAGGCTTTTGCGACCGGCGCCGTACCGGTCGTCGCGGACTTCGGCGGCCCCGGAGATATCGTTCATCCAGGCGTGGGGTTCAAGGTGCCTCTTACCAATGAGAGCGAATTCGTGTCACAGATAGAAAAGACTCTGACCGATCTCGCGGGCAATCGGGACCTTCTTAATCGCCTCCGAAAGCAGGGCCTGTCGTACGCACGGGAACGCCTAACGTGGGATGCGAAGGCGCAGAGGACAACACAAGTTCTGAATTGGGCGGTGCGGCGGGGTCCGAAACCAGATTTCCCGCCGCCAAAGGTCTTGCACCTGACGTGTGGGCCCGACCTTCAGCCCGTGAATGCCAGTCGATTAGCAGCGATGCCGCCAGGAAACGAAAACCTCAGTGTACAGTGACCACGAGGCTCGTCGGAGGTGCAGGCGCGGTCGGCCCTGTTCCAGTTAACGGATGCGGGTACGTGTACGGCGTGTAGTATATCGTCCATGTGTTAGTCGGATTGCACACATACAGCGTGTTGGTGTCCGTGGCCCAGTAACCGACGCCGAGCGTGTTCCCACCAGGACCAGCCGTGCAGGTTGAAGGACGCGCCGAGAACAGCCCTTCTCCGATGCCTTTGGTGCCGTTAAAGCTCCCAGACTCGCCGTAAGTGCCAAACTGCTGGTAATAATCAACGTTGTCTTTCAACATCCCGGTATTGTCGCCCACGATGCCTTCCGGTGAATATCCAGCATCACTGTAATTATTAGCCCATGCATAAATCGGAACGAGTGCTTGCCTAGGCCAAGCTATCGTGTTGCCTAACGTGACATTGACAATACTCGATTGTGGATAACCGGCCAGCAGATCTCCAGCTCCACGTCCCGGCTGGTCAAGGCAGGCGTAGCCGTTGCCGGTAGTGTTCTGGTCCCAAGGACTCGTTACTCCACTGGCAGCATTACCACAATATCCCCATCCGTTCGGAGGCGGTTGTTGGTTATAGGTAGAGCCACTCTGTCGGACATTGTTTAGATCCACCAGAAAGCGATAACCGGTTGTGGTGTTGCCCCAAATCAGTGTAGTGCCTCCGTTATTGTGCGTAACGCCACCGTTCGCCGATCCAGCGCCGAAAGTCCAGGTGTTTTGATAGACCTCTGCTGCCCGACAACCGCGCCACGGATCGTGGGTACCGTGGTTGGCTGCGCCAAAGTTGCCACCCACCACTGTGGAATAACGGAATACCCAGCGCCCGCCATTACTGCAATCGCTTAGATAGCCACCGCTGATGCGAGTGTCCTCGACGTAGAAAAATTGACTTGTGCCGAAGTGATCCGTGTCGACCCAGGACTGATTGCCGAGACTATTCGGGTCGGTATCGCCTTGCCAATTCCCGCCGTTCAGAAATGCGAAATCATTGGTTATTTGTTGTGTCGTGTTGATGTAAAGGTGGTCTGCAACGCCGGTTACTGCATTCTGCAATCCCAACCCCTTGCTTCCGCCTATGAAGATGAGGATGTGGCAATGATCCACTCGCACCGCGGAGGAATTTCCATCGATAACGAGATTCCCGGTACCCTCAGCGCCACTGGAAGAGTTTTCCAGAATCGCGATTCCAGTGAAACGGAACGACTTCCCGGCAGTCGTTGTGAACTCCATCACCGGGTTGCCGCCCAAGTTGTTTGTGATGGCGGTTAAGTCTGACCCCGTGGTAGATGATCCACCAGTTGTCGCGGACACTGCGCCGGCACCCTGTATCGTGACCGACCTCGTGAACGTGGCTCTTATGCCGGAGCTTCCGCTCCAGGTGCACGATCCCGATGGGATCATTATGATGTCGCCATCGGTTGGTGCCGCTAGCTCGCTGTTGATTGCTGCTTGAACAGCAGCCTGACTGCAGGTAGATGCAGAGAAGGTAGCGGCGAGTAGATGGGAACAGAAACCTAGAGATATAAATACAATCAGTCTCTTCATATTATTGGTCCTTTACATTAATGAAGCGTCAGAATTGCGACGGTAACAGCAGAATTGAGCGTGCAGATTGTACTTTCGGGTTGGAGGCATCCAGTGATTGGGCGCCATCTCGGCATCCGGCAGGCCAGCGCCAGTCCAGCCCATCGCGTGGGAAGTGGAAATGAGCGCAGAGCATTTGTGCTGTGCCTGAGCGATCCCGGGAAGCAACAATGTGGCGGGCAGAATAACCGCGAATGCCGGCCATCTCATGGGTCTCGTCATAGATGCCGTTCCTCCTCGACGAAAGGGATCAACAGTCTTAGGCAGCTTGGCCAAATCTTAGGCCCTAGTCTGCAGATGTCATCTCTGATCTATCGGCCGACTCAAGCAAGAACTTTAGAACGGTTTCCCATTCCGGTCCAGGCGGGGGGAGGCCCTCTGTTAACCTCGGCCGGTACGGGAGGCTCCTCCGTTTTGCATTTTACTTATTCTTATCAATCAGTTAGGGTTAGGTTACACCGACCCGGAGCACACCAAAGGGTTTACGAAGCCAAACACGCCGTCGGGCATAGTCTCTCTCGGCAATCTTAGCACGAGCGGGCGCGTCGATGATCTTTCCGTCGCCGTACTTTGACCTTACAGACTTCCAACAGCCCGTTGCGGTCTTGCCTAACCCACTGGCCCAAGGCGCCAACAAGGACAAAGGCCAGATGGCGGGGCGGTGCTAAATAACCATGTCAATCGTCAATCGTAAATCGTCAATCGAAAATCGGGCAGTGGCTCTGCTTACCGGTGGCGGCGACAGACCGTACGTTATCGGCCTGGCAACAGCCCTTGCGTCGAAGGGGGCAGCCCTGGATCTGATTGGCAGCGATGAGCTGGACAGTCCGGATCTCAGAGGCATGCCCGGAGTGAACTTCCTTAATCTACGCGGTGATCAGCGGCCGGAAGCGAGCCCGGCAAGTAAGGTCCTTAGGGTGTTGACCTACTATGCCAGGTTGATTCGTTATGCGGCGACAGCCGAGCCGAAGATCTTCCACATCTTGTGGAACAACAAATTCGAAGTCGTCGATCGAACTTTGCTGATGCTTTACTACAAGGCTCTGGGGAAAAAGATCGTCCTCACGGCACACAACGTGAATACTCGCAAGCGGGATTCCGACGATACCCGCCTCAATCGGCTTACGCTCAGAGTCCAATATCGGTTGGCCGATCATATCTTCGTTCACACCGAAATCATGAAGCGCGAACTCATCGAAGATTTTGGCGTGGATGGTAGCCGGGTGACTGTCATTCCGTTCGGGATCAACAATGCTGTTCCGCACACGCGTCTCACACCGGCCGAAGCGAGGCAGCGGCTGGGCATTCCGGAAGGTGAACGGACAATTCTGTTTTTTGGAAGAATCGCACCTCGCAAAGGCCTTGAATACCTGATAGCCGCATTTCACAAGGTTCTCGCCGGACGGGACGGTTATCACTTGATTATCGCCGGCAGGCCGGAAAGATGCGAGAGCTACTGGACGGCAATCCTGGAATCCGTCCGCGAGGATGTGCAGAGGGGGCGAGTGCTGCTCAGGGCAGACTTCATCCCGGACGACGAGACCGAGGTGTACTTCAAAGCAGCGGACGTGCTTGTGTTGCCTTACAGGCAGATCTACCAGAGTGGCGTCATGTTCCTGGGGTACAGTTTCGGCCTGCCCGTTCTGGTCGCCGACGTGGGCTCCCTGAAGGATGACATCGTCGAGGGCAAAACGGGTTTCGTGTTCGGGCCAGAAGATCCAGATGACTTGGCCAAGGTCATCGAGCATTATTTCGCGAGCGATCTCTACACGGACTTGAACGATCGGCGAAAGGAGATTCGAGAGCACGCCGCGCGACGCCATTCCTGGGATACAGTAAGTCACATTACGATGAGTGTTTATGCTGGTCTGCTTGACGTACCCGGTGCCAGTGAATCGTTGGATCGCGATGTATCGAGCGCTTCATGAAAAATATCGGCGGGAGCTTTAAGGAGATAACGCGCTCAAAACAGCTTCCGACCGCTGGAGCTGCAGGTGGATCGCTAACGCAAAGCCTCGTCACGTGACGCTGCGGCATCTTGGGCACGCTATCCTGTGGCCGATTTCCCTATCTCTCGCCCGTGTTTTGTTCGCGGAACTTGCCCTGCACCTCATCGCTTCGGGTGGAGGAGTTTGGCAGTGCTGGTTGCGGCTTTGGTTTCGCGGCAGCTTACTTGCTCTTGGTGCTGATTCCTCCGGTACGGGAGGAGATCAAGTCGTTACGGGAATTATTCGGTCACTTGCGCCACTGTATAACCCGCTGAGCAGTCATCGGTGTGGCCAAAGGCCGCAAAGCATCTATTATCTATCAACCCTTTTCTTAAGGAACACACTGAAATGGTAATTACAAGTACACCACTTCGAATTTCATTCTTCGGCGGCGGCACCGATTATCCGGTTTGGTATCGCGAACACGGCGGTGCGGTATTGGCTACTACAATCAACAAGAGTTGTTATATTACTTGCCGGCGGTTGCCGCCGTTCTTTGAGTACCACAGCCGCATTTCCTACTCCAAAGTCGAGAATGTGGATCGAAACAGCGTGATCGAGCATCCATCCGTTCGAAGTTGCCTACAATTCATGGAAATCGACGAGGGCGTCGAAATTCACCATATTGCCGATCTGCCTGCCAGAACTGGGCTGGGTACGAGTTCGGCATTTACCGTGGGTCTGCTCCTGGGGCTCTATGCGTTGCAGAACAGAATGCGGGACAAGCAGGCTCTTGCCGCCGACGCAATCCACGTGGAGCAGGAGTTGCTTCGAGAGGCTGTTGGCGCGCAAGATCAGGTCTGTGCCGCGTTCGGAGGATTCAATCGCATCAACTTTCTTCCTAACGGCTCCTTCGACGTCCAGCGAATCCTAGCTTCTCCCGGCCGGCTGGCCGAGCTCGAGCAGAATCTAGCGCTCTACTTCACTGGTTTCTCGCGGATCGCATCGGAGGTCGCCACTGAGCAGGTTAAGATGACACCTACCAAAACCAGGGAATTGCGAACCATGCTAGAGCTAGTCGACGAGGCCGAAGCGATTGTTGCCGATCCCCGTCGCTCATTGGATGATTTTGGCCGTCTGCTACACGAAGGCTGGCAGTTAAAGCGGAGCCTAACGAATAAGATCACTACGCCGGAGATCGACGAGATTTATCAAGCGGGCCTCGACGTTGGTGCGCTGGGTGGCAAGCTGTTAGGCGCGGGCGGAGGGGGCTTCATGCTTTTCTTCGTGCCGCCTGAGCGACGCGAACAACTCCGCTTAAGGCTCAAGAAACTGCTGTGCGTGCCGTTCTCGTTTTCTCAGAAAGGAAGCCAGGTTGTAGTGTACGAGCCAGAAGCCGCCTACGACAAATCCCTGAGCGAGGCGCGTTCCCTGGTGTACGCGTGATCCTTCCGAAATGATCGAATCGCAGTGACGAACTCAATGCAGATGCCGGTGTCGCGGCCGGTGGATATGTGCCGCGGTGAAAAAGGCCACGACGCATTTGTGACTGATGCAATTATCTTATGCGGCGGCGCTGGGCTGCGGCTCCGTCCGGTCACTGGAAATGACCCAAAGTCGATGGCGCAGGTAGCCGGCCGGCCTTTTCTCGAGATGCCTTTGAAGCAATTGCGCCGGCAAGGATTTCAGCGGGTGATTCTAGCGGTCGGGTACGCAGCGGCTGCCATTCAATCCCACTTCGGACAAAGCTTTGGCGGCATGGATATCGAGTATTCTCATGAAGCCTCACCGCTAGGAACCGGGGGGGCGCTGTCGAATGCGGCCGCGCAGGTTAAGTCAACATTTTGCCTGGTTATGAATGGGGACAGCTACACCGATGTTGACTTGCTGAAGTTCGTGACCGGCCATCTTGAATCCGAGGCTGACGCATCGGTGGCTGTGGTTCCGGTGGACGAGCGTGGAGACGTTGGATCGGTGCTCCTTGATGGGGATGGGAAAGTGGTGAAGTTTGCCGAGAAGGAGCCTTCGCTTCGCGCGCAACACGTCAATGCTGGAATCTACATATTGTCGCGGGACATGTTGTTTGGAATCCCATCCGGGCTTTCCCTGTCGCTGGAGCGGGACCTATTTCCCGAATGGATTCGAGAAGGCCGCCGCATCCGAGCTTTCATTCATTCTGGGACGTGTGTAGACATAGGCACGCCAGAACGCTACCAGGCCGCGCAAGAAATTCTGGCCGATATTGTGGCCGGGGAAGAGGAAGATCGAGCATGAATGTGTTGATAACGGGAGCCGGCGGCTTTATGGGCGGCTACCTGGCGAAATTTGTAATGAGCGCGGGTCATTCGGTTTTGGGAATCGATGCGAAGGAACCAGAGGCAGAGGTGTTCGACGGCAAATTCGAACGATGTGATGTCCGCGACACCGCACGTGTCTTTGACACGATTGCCAGGTTCCAGCCGGACCGAATTTTCCACCTGGCTGCGCAAAGTTATCCGACGGTCTCGATGATTCATCCACTGGACACGATGCAGATCAATGCCGGCGGAACAATCAACATCTTTGAGGGCGTGCGGGCGGCAGGCATCAAGCCGATTGTAGTTGTCGCTTGCTCCAGCGCTGAATACGGCATGGTCGCCGCCGAGGACTTGCCCGTCAGGGAGGAGCACGCGCTTCGTCCCCTACACCCGTACGGTGTGAGCAAGGTGGCGCAGGACTTGCTCGCATACCAGTATTTTGCAAATCACGGAATTCCCACCGTCCGGATTCGCATTTTCAATACCACGGGGCCCAGGAAGCGCGACGACGTTTGTTCGGACTTCACTAAAAGGGCGGTGGAAATTGAGCTGGGGATGCGCCGCTCGCCGATGATGGTTGGTAACCTCACCACTCGCCGTGCAATCATCGATGTTCGCGACATGGTGCGCGCCCTCTGGCTGGCGGCCGATCATGGCACCTACGGGGAGGTGTACAACGTCGGCAGCAGTCACATTTATTCCGGCCAGGAACTGGTCGATGTGATTCGGCCATTGATCGACGTGCCCTTCACGCTGGAGGAGGATCCAGCGCTGCTTCGAACCTGCGATGAACGCGTCATTGCTGGTGACGCAACCAAGTTCCAACGCTGCACCGGATGGAAGCCGGAAATCGGGCTAAACCTGACGATTAGTGACATGGTCGAGTGGTGGCGAAATCATCTGGCACCAGCGGCCGCATCCGGCAAATCCGCGATGACGGCAGCGCAACAAGAGGTGAACGCTTGAGCCCTCACGCCATGTTGCTGCCTCACGCCATGTTGCCGAATGAGACTGCGCTTGCGTCGACAGCAATTATTCTTCGCCAAAACGTAGAGCGTAGTATCGAAATTCATAGGCGATTCATGGAAGAGTGTCTTCCGGCGCTCGCCAAAGCGGCAGACGCCCTGATCACTGCCTACTTGACAGGTCATAAGGCGATATTTTTCGGCAATGGCGGAAGCGCCGCGGATGCGCAGCATCTTGCCGCCGAGTTTCTGGGGCGTTACCTCAGGGAGCGAGCCCCGCTCCCAGCACTCGCGCTGAACACGAACACCTCCGCTATCACCGCCATCGGCAATGACTACGGTTATGAACAGACATTCGCACGTCAATTGCGAGCCCTGAGTACTCCGGGCGATGTTGCCGTCGGCATCAGCACATCGGGCAATTCCCGAAACGTAGTGGAAGCCCTGATTTGCGCCCGCGAGCTTGGCCTTTTCACAATCGGGCTTACCGGTGCTTCAGGCGGCCAAATGCGGCCGTTGGTGGATGTCCTGATTGACGTACCGTCCGAGGAAACCCCGCGCATTCAGGAGTGCCACATCCTGGCTGGCCACGCACTCTGTGATGCCGTGGAGCGAGCAATCGTCGCAGGGTCATGAAAACAGGCCGCAACAAGGCGCTGTTCCTCGATCGGGATGGAGTGATCAATGTCGACACAGGGTACGTCTATCGCCGCGAATCCTTTGAATTCATACCTGGGATATTTGCGTTATGCCGCGCAGCTCAAAATATGGGCTACCTGCTGGTGGTGGTTACAAACCAGGCTGGAATCGCGCGGGGCTATTATTCTGAGTCAGACTTCAACGACCTGACGGAATGGATGATAGCTCGTTTCGCCGAGAAACAAATAACCATTACGCGAGTCTACTACTGCCCGTATCATCCAGTCTTCGGTGTTGGCCAGTTTAAGTGCGATTCTCCGAATCGGAAGCCCAATCCCGGCATGTTAATACGGGCCCAGTCGGATCTAGATCTGGAACTCGGGTCGAGCATTCTGATCGGCGACAAACTTTCAGACCTTCAGGCTGGTTGCGCAGCAGGAGTGGGAACCCAGATCCTTTTGTCGCCGGAGCGCCGCGAACTCGAGTCACAGAAGATCTCGTACCACGTCTCCCCTTCCCTGGACGATATCCGGTCCACGTTTTTTTCGCCCGGGAATCGATTCGCACAAACGCAAGAAGCTGAACAGCTCCCTAAAACCCCCTGTAGAAAACAAGTCACCCCTTCACTATAATCACCGGCCCCGTTTGCCTCGAATCGAAAGGAACTATCTTGAAAGTCACTATTTTCGGATTAGGTTATGTCGGCACCGTATCGGCGGGATGCCTTGCCAGCGGTGGACATGAAGTCATTGGTGTCGATCCGGTCCAAACCAAGGTTGACCTGATCAACAATGGCCAATCCCCGATTATTGAAGCCGACATAAGCGAAATTATCTCCTCGGCTGTCGCCTGCGGCCGACTGCGCGCCACCGACGATGGAGCGCAAGCGATCCGAGAGACGGATCTATCCTTCGTCTGCGTGGGGACCCCGAGTCAGCCGAACGGAAATCTCGACCTCCGATATATCCAACGGGTGTGCGAGCAAATAGGCCAGGCGCTTAAGGAAAAAGACGAGTGGCACACGGTGGTCATCCGCAGCACCATCCTGCCTGGGAGCATGTGCCAGATCGTGATCCCAGCCTTGGAGCAGTCTTCCGGAAAAACGGCGGGCGTTGATTTCGGCGTTTGCCACAACCCGGAATTCCTGCGCGAAGGGTCGGCCGTAAAGGATTTCCACTGTCCTCCCAAGACTGTGATCGGGGAGTTGGATCAGACTAGCGGCGACCTATTAGCTCAGCTCTACGCCGGAATCCCCGGCCCTCTTATTCGGACGGATTTGAGAACCGCGGAGATGGTCAAGTACAGCGACAACAGTTGGCATGCCCTGAAGATCGGGTTTGCCAATGAAATCGGCAATCTCTGCAAGTCCTTCGATATCGATGCTCATGAAGTTATGAAAATCTTCTGCCAGGATCAGAAGCTCAACATTTCTCCGGCTTATCTTTTGCCCGGATTTGCGTTCGGCGGATCGTGTTTGCCGAAGGATCTAAGGGCGCTGGCCTATAGAGCCAAGATGCACGACCTGGAGCTTCCGATTCTCAATTCAATCCTCGAGAGCAACGAAATGCAAATCGCGCGGGGCCTTCAGCTAATTATGGACAAAGGCCACAAACGTATCGGTTTGCTCGGATTCAGCTTCAAGGCTGGAACGGACGACCTTCGAGAGAGTCCAGTGATTGAGGTCACCGAACGCCTGCTTGGCAAGGGCTACGACTTGCGTCTTTACGACAGAAACGTAAACATTGCCAGTTTGGTGGGCGCCAATAGGGACTTCATTCTCAACCGCATTCCCCACATATCGAAGCTCATGGTTGGCGACATCGATGACGTTCTGGACCATGCGCAAACGGTGGTGATTGGCAACAAGGACCCCGAGTTCTGGGACGTCCCCGACCGCCTGCGCGACGATCAAGTTCTGGTCGACTTTGTGCGCGTGACCGGGGGGCGCAGGAGCCAGGAAGGAAAGTATGACGGCATTTGTTGGTAAGCGGCCTCGGGTTCATGGTTACTCATGGCGCCTTGTCAACAAAACGCCAACACTGCACTGCGGACACGCTACCATGCTGTGCGCAATCGGATCTTCCAAGAGCGTATAAGGTGTAGCCGTGGCACAAAGAATCCTAATCATCGTTGAGAACTTGCCGGTCCCGTTCGACATGCGTGTGTGGAAGGAGGCCACTTCACTCCACAAGGCAGGATATAGCGTCACAGTATTGTCCCCGCGGGGCAAGGGCTACGAGCAAAGGTACGAGGTTTTGGATGGGATTCATGTTTATAGGCACCCCTCACCCAAAGAAGGGAACAGCCCCTGGGGCTACGTCCGCGAGTATGCGTCCGCGTTGTTCTGGGAATTCTTCTACGCCTGGTGGATCTATGTGCGCACAGGATTCGATGTCATCCAAGGCTGCAATCCACCCGATGACATCTTTCTGATTGCTCTGCCTTTCAAGCTTCTGGGAGTCAAGTATATATTCGACCATCATGATGCCAATCCAGAGCTTTATTTGTCGAAGTATGGCAAGCGCGGCGCGTTCTATCGCATTCAAGTTTGGCTGGAAAAGCTAACGTATAAAGTTAGCGACGTAGTGATGGCGACCAACGCCAGCTACCGGGACCTTGCCATCAGTAGAGGCGGTCTGAATCCAGAGGATGTATTTGTTGTCCGCAATGGTCCCGATTTGCAAACCTTCAAAGCTGTACCTCCTGACGCTTCACTCAAGTACGGTAAGAAGTATCTCATTGGCTACGTCGGAACAATGAGCATCCAGGAAGGCTTGGATATTCTTCTGGACGTGGCTCTCCACATCAAGAACCTAGGACGCCACGACATTCACTTTACTTGTGTTGGTGGTGGCCCCGGACTAACTAGCCTCCGGCGGATGGTGCAAGACAAGGATCTCAGTGATATTGTTAACTTCACCGGCAGAATTCCGGACCAGCGACTGTTAGAGATACTCTCGGCAACCGATGTCTGTGTCAACCCAGACAAACCATGCGAGATGAATGATATCTCTACTATGATCAAAATTATGGAATACATGGCACTGGGCAAGCCCATTGTCCAGTTCGATCTCAAAGAGGGCCGAATTAGCGCACAGGATGCAGCTCTCTATGCCGACACCGAAAATCAGGTGCCGGATTTTGCGGACAAGCTTTTGTGGTTGCTCGACCGTCCGGCTGAACGCGAACGAATGGGTGAATTCGGCCGCAAAAGAGTCGCGAGCGAGTTGGCTTGGGAGTACTCGGTCGAACACTTGCTTGCGGCATATGAGAGAGCATTGAATAGAAGATCAGTAACAAAATGGACCTGGCCCGATTTTTCGCGACAGACGATTAAGCCGTCAAAGTCCAAAATAAAGCCAACTAGCTGAACATGCAGAACCGGAAAACGTATCGGGAGCAGCCGCGTATTTGTATGCCCAGTGGGAGAAACTTCTGTAGAGAGACGTTCCTTTGCGGTCATTACGAAGCACAGGATGTCCTTACCGAGGTCGATGACGTCGATTTGATCTGCCTGGAGCCGGGTCGTGGACACAGCTTCAAGCAACGCTGGCAGGTGAAGCTGATGTATCGGGACTTCTCGGGAAGAGGTGTTTTTGCGAATCCCGGCCTCAACAAAGTCAAACTTACGCGGGAGTATGACCTATTCTTGGCCAGGTGTCAGACCGAGAAGGACCTACCGCATATCAACGCCATTGATGGCTGGAAAGATCATTGCAAGAGCAGCGTTTGCTGGATCGACGAATTCTGGGCGGCAGCTATCCCGCAAGCAAAGAACTGGCTGCATGCGCTAAGGCAGTTCGACCACATTTTTACAAGTTGCCTCGGGACGG
>Ga0187887_10000686_pt1 | contig 32650 bp, 29 predicted proteins | sample June2016WEW_7_10_FD_132977 | JGI IMG/M metagenome (GOLD analysis project Ga0187887, IMG submission 132977) | Peatland microbial communities from SPRUCE experiment site at the Marcell Experimental Forest, Minnesota, USA - June2016WEW_7_10 | ecosystem: Environmental > Terrestrial > Soil >... | reverse complement strand
CGCACCCGGTCCAGTAGCTCCCCGGCCTCGAGTTTTAATATCGATTCGATGGCCTGCCGGTCCTTGGTGTGTGTCGTTTTCTGAGATTCATAATGATTCATGTCGCCGGAAGCGACAATTACCGCCTGTTTGCCGGTATCCTTAATCGCTTTCGCGATTGCGACGCCGATATCCCTGTAAACGGCCGCGTTGGTATGGGACAAAGTAATCGGTACAAATTTAATATCCGGTTTGAAGTATTGGATAAAAGGCAGCTGCACCTCGATGGAATGTTCCTGCAAATGCGCCAGGCGGTCCTCTTTCAGGTGGCTGCAGTTAGACAGAATTGATTTAGCCAGGTCAGAATCGATTTCCACATCACCCAACGGCGTCCGCCATGTGCCTTCGGCCAGGATGCTGAATGGCGCACCCGCCCCGGTATGGCTGGGACCTAAAATCACGCACGTGTCTTTGAATTTCACCCGGGAAACCACCGCTCCGACCACCGGCCCGGAGTAAACGAATCCGGCATGCGGCGCATAGTACCCGATGACATCTTCTTTGGCGGCTTTTTCGTCCACCATACTGCGTATCATTGACTTCAATTCTTCGGGAGAAGCAGGATAAAATTGGCCCGCGACGGCCGGTTCTCTAATCATTTTATTTTCCTCCCCGGTTCACCGTAAAATTTAATTCGGCGCCGCAATATTTACAGCGTGATTCGTTCAACCCGCAAACGTTGGTCTGATACCCGACGCGTTCCACCACCGGTTTCCCACAACTGAAGCAAACCGTGGTTTCGCTGGCATGTCCCGGCACGTTTCCCAGGTAGATGAACTTCAACCCTGCTTTGCGCCCCAATTCATAAGCATGTTCTAGCGTCGCCACCGGCGTCGCCGGCAAATCTGAAATCATGTAATTTGGATGGAACCGCGTAACATGCCACGGCGTCTCAGTGCCCAATTCTTTGGCAATCCAGCCGGCAATCCCGCCCAATTGCGCGTCGTCGTCATTCATCGTCGGGATAATGTTCGTTACCACTTCGACATGCATCTGCCACTTTTTTTTGGCGCGCTGAGCCGTTTCCAGGATGCCGCGCCAGTACATAATTTTGGCCAGGTCCTGATACAGTTTGTCCGAAAAACCCTTAATGTCCACGCGCCAGGCGTCCAGATAAGGCCCGATGATATCCAGCGCCTCCGAACTGAGATAACCGTTGGTGACGTAAACCGTATAAAGGTTATTTTGCTTCGCCAGTTTGGCGGTATCCAGCGTATATTCGAACCACATCGAAGGCTCGTTATATGTCCAGGCAATGCCCTGGCAATGATTCTGTTTCGCCAGGTCGACCGCCGTCTGCGGGGAAATTTTTTCCGATTCTTTCAATACGTCTTTCACCATCGAGATTTCCCAGTTCTGACAATCCTGGCAGTGAAAATTGCAGCCCCAGCCGCCCAGCGAAAACACCTGCGTCCCCGGATGGAAATGGAACAGCGGCTTCTTTTCGATGGGGTCAACCGCAACGGATGAGGCCAGCCCGTAATTAAGGTTATAGAGGGTGCCTTTGACATTCCGGTACATTCCGCAAACACCGGTTTGCTCGGGCTGAATCGTACAGCGCCACCGGCAGATGTTGCAGCGGACTACGGAGCCGGAAATTTTTTCGGCAAGCAGCGCTTCGTGCATACTACCCACCTCTCTTCATTTCTGCCCCAATTATAGCACTGCAATTTATGCAAAGTAATAACATTTTTGTCGACATTATTACAAAAAGATAAATTTATGCCTATCAAACATAACTGGGGACTATAGGTATTTCATGGAAACAGAAACCATTCCGGGGTCATCCAAAAACAGCTATAGAAACTGATTTTTATGGATTCCCGCCTGCGCGGGAATGACAAACCGGTGAAAACAGCTTCCAGCTTTGCTGGAAGCTGTTTTATTTTCATTGTCATTGTCGGGCTTGACCCGACAATCCAGAGATTTCAGACGGTCTCATTAAGGAGGATTTTTTATCGGGCCTGGTGTACAAAATCTAACCCTTCTAAAATGCCGTCCCGTTGATGAACATGGACATAGTTTCCGCAGTTGATTTCCGCTGCGAACATGAACGATAAAAATCGAAACTTCTCTCCTCACGCAAACAATGACCTAGCATGGGGAGCGCTAATTAATTAAAGCCCCTATCCTCGACGCAAACAGCTGGATATGAGACCATTAAAAAAAATAATTTATAACCGCCCAAGAGACGTCGTTTAAGACTTTTCTCCCGACGCAGCGGGAGAGAGTTGAGTGAGGGGGCGCAGTCTACCTAAATGCTTCAATGAACCAATGATTCACCATGTAATCCTTTGTATTCATCGGGAATCAAACAAACTTAAAACGCCGTCCCGTTAATGAACGGGTTCCCCTTCCGCTCAATTCCGATGGTTGTCGCCGGCCCGTGCCCCGGATAGACCTTCGTCGCATCCGGCAATGTCATCAGTTTGCTGCGGATGCTGCTCATTTCCTGGTCGTAATCGGAGCCGGGAAAATCCGCCCGTCCGACGCTGTAATTGAACAACGTATCGCCGGTAAATACAATACCGTCCCCCAGTAGGCAGATCCCCCCGATGGTGTGCCCCGGCGTGTGCAGCACTTTGAATTTCAATTTGCCGATGGTAATCACATCGCCGTCTTTTAATAATCTTTCAGCCGGCGGCGCGGGCGGTGTGGGCGGCATGAAATCCAGCGTCCACGGCTGTTTCAGTAAAAACGGGGCTTCGCTCTCATGGATGGCAATTTCCGCGCCGGTGGCTTTTTTCACTGCTTCCAGTCCGCCAATATGGTCGATGTGGCTGTGCGTTAAAAGAATCACCTTTATTTTCAGGCCCAGTGCCTTGACCTGCTTCATCACCGCCGCGCCTTCGTCCCCAGGGTCGATAATCATTCCCTCTTTGCTCGCCTCATCCCCGACGATATAGCAATTCGCCCCGAAAGACCCCAGTTCCATTTTTTGCAGAATCATCAGATACTCCCCTTCCTGCCGGTTTTTTATACTATCAATTCTGCTTTGAATTCTACCATTGTGCGCCGCAGCGCCGCAAACATGCTGTATATTATCATTTTGAGGTCCGCAGGCCGAAATACTTCCGAAGGTCGCAATCGAAGGTACTTTTGACGTTAGTCAAAATGTATACCGTTAAGGTAAAATGCCGGAGACGGCAGTCGTAGGTACTTCACGGAGTGAATGTATACTGAAGTTACGAAGTACCTGTAGAATATCCTTGTGGTTAAAAAAACTCCCCCATCGTCTTTGCGGGACCTTATCTTTACTCCATACAAGGTCGTGGCAACCCGGCATCGCAATGTCGTACTGAGCGGAACGAATGCATCCGGGAGGAAGGGGCAGCTTCCCCGTCCGGCGGTTCAAATGAGAGTCCCCTCATTGTCGTTCCCGACCTGACCGTAGACCGCGGTCGGAGGTACTTTCCGGAGCAATTTGGAAGAAATGTATCGGGAATCCATCTGCCATCTGGCTCTCCTGTTCAAAGGTCTGTAATGTAAATATTCCGTCGTCCTCTATATAAAAGCAGGGATTAGACCTGGCCCAGCCACGTTCATGTCATTTTTTATTTTGATATTCGATAATATTTAGCATTTCGAGATTAGTATTTAGGATTTTATTTTATATTTGAGACTTGATTATTGATTCTTTCTTAAGCTATGCTGTTGGTATGGCTAAAGATAAATATTCCGCAAAAAGATTTGATATCCATCAGGAAGCCGATATCGACGTCAAGGTGCTGGAAACAATTCCTTTCGACTACCCCGGTTCGGACACAGAGGTCGTCTACGAAACGGAGGAATTCACCTGCGTCTGTCCCTGGACCGGCCTGCCTGATTTCGGCATTCTCACGGTGACCTATATCCCGGACGAATCGTTAATCGAGTTGAAATCGCTGAAATATTATCTGACTTCTTACCGCAATGTCGGCATTATCCAGGAGCACGCCGTCAACCGCATCCTCAAAGACCTGGTCAAACTGGTCAAACCGCTTTCGATGACCGTGGACGCCGAATACCGCGAAAGGGGCGGCATCAAAAGTTTCGCCACCGCCACATGGGAGAAAAAGTAATTATTGCATTGAATCCCTGCCTCGCTCTATGTTAAAGTAAATTTAAGGCGATGAAGCTCGTCCCCCGGGTCTCATAATACCAAAACCGTCTTCACAAGACTGATAGCTTCTACCGGAATTATCCGGTAGAAGCTTTTTTTATGGAGGTTTATCTTGCAGCAGCTACTTTTTCTGGCCATTGCCGGCGCGCTCGGCACACTCTCCCGCTACGCGTTGGGCGGGCTAATGCAGCGGTTAACCGGCACCGGTTTCCCCTACGGGACATTATTAATCAATGTATTGGGTTGTATCCTCATCGGGCTGGTCATGCAGATTGCTTTGACCACCGATTTGATTCCGTCCAATGTCCGTGCCATTATTACAATTGGCTTTATCGGGTCGTTCACGACTTTTTCCACTTTCAGTTATGAAACAATGAAATTATTGGAAGACGGCGCTTTAGTTACCGCGATGTTGAATATAGCGTCCAATGTCGGACTCGGCCTGATTGGCACTTTTTGCGGCCTGCTGCTCGGTAAAATTGCTCTGGGAGGTGTCTGATGAAAGAACTTAGCGGCGAACAGATATTGCTGCGCATCATGCTCGGCGAATCGGACAAACAGGACGGCAAACCGACTTATCAGGCGATTGTCGAATTATTGCGCCGTGAGAAAATCAGCGGGGCGACAGTGCTCCGCGGTATTACCGGCTATGGCGCGCACAGCCATCCCCACACCGCCAATATCCTCCGCCTGAGCCAGGATTTACCCGTCGTCGTTGAGGTTGTGGATTCCCGGGAGAACATTGACCGGGTGCTGCCGCAAATCGAGCAGCATGTCCACGGTGGGCTAATTACCATGGAAAAAGTGCGCGTGATTAAATATATCGGCGATAAATAAAATTCTCGATGAGGTAAGGGAGGGTTTGGAACTTGTTTGCTTAAAAAAACTACAGCCCTAATCCTCTCTCAACCGCTTCCCGCAGGCTGTTGAACGCCAGTATCTCGATATCTTTCGGCAGCGGCGCGATTTTCCCGCCCGCCCTCGGCGTCAAAATCCGTTTGAATCCCAGTCTGGCGGCTTCGGTCACTCGTCTTTCCAATTGCGGCACCGCCCGCAGTTCCCCGCTCAACCCAATTTCTCCCACCACTGCCAATCCCCGGTCGACGCTGACATCCCTTAAGCTGGAAGCAATCGCCAGCGCAATCCCTAAATCGGCGGCCGGTTCGTCAATTTTCAGCCCGCCGGTCACATTGACCATAATATCCTGGTTCCCCAACTTCAAACCCAACCGGCGGCTTAAAACCGCCGTAATCATCAGCAGCCGGTTATAATCCACGCCGTTGGCCGTCCGCCGCGGCATCCCGAAACTGGTGGCGTTCGTTAGCGCCTGGATTTCCACCAGCAGCGGCCGGGAACCTTCGATAACCGGCACCACCACCGACCCCACCGCCTCGTCCTGCCGCTGGGAAAGAAACGCCAGCGAAGGGTTTTCCACTTCAATCAGGCCTTTCTCCTTCATTTCGAAAACTCCGATTTCATTGGTGCTGCCGAAGCGGTTTTTCACGCAGCGCAGCAGCCGGTAAGCAGAGAATTGTTCGCCTTCCAGGTACAAAACCACATCCACGATGTGTTCCAGCACGCGCGGCCCGGCAATCGCCCCTTCCTTGGTCACATGCCCGGAAATAAAGACCGGCACGCCGCTGGATTTAGCCCAGCTCATCAGTCTCTGCGCCGACTGCCGCACCTGCGTCAGGCTCCCCGGGATGCCGTCGTCATCCTGCGTGTGTACCGTCTGAATCGAATCGATAATCAACAATGACGGCTGCAATTCTTCAGTATGTGAAAGCAGCGTATCGATATCCGTCTCGGCCAGCAGGTAAAGGCCTTCCCCGTTAATTCCCAGCCGCCTGGCCCTGATTTTTATCTGATTCGGGGTTTCTTCCCCGGAAACATAGACCACTTTCCCCTGTGATTTGGCCAACAGCGCCGAAGCCTGTAATAATAACGTGGATTTGCCGATGCCGGGTTCGCCGCCAATCAGTATCAACGAACCGGGAACAATCCCGCCGCCCAGCACGCGGTTGAATTCGTTGATGGGCACGGGAAAACGTTCAAAAGCCTCGACGGCCAGCTGCGATAATTCTTTCGGCGGCGCGGTATTTTTTATCTGGCGCGTGCTGGCTTTGGTCTCCGTGACCACCTGCTCCAGAAAACTGTTCCATGCCTGGCAGTTCGGGCATTTCCCCAGCCATTTCAGGCTTTCCTTGCCGCACTGCTGGCAGATATAGACGGTTCTTGATTTTTCCATGAGATGACTTTACTTGATTTCACGAAATTAATCAAATTCGAGATTCATTTATATTTTGAGGCCCGCAGGCCGAAATACTTTTACCTTTAAGGTAAAATGTACTGAGGTTACGCAGTACCCGAAGGATCTCCTTTCCTGCGGAAATAAAAAAGAGCGGGGAATAATCTCCGCTCTTTTTACAGACATAAAAATTTTAAAAGCTGAAAGGTTTAGCCCTCGACGATAACCATCGGCTTGCCGGTTTCCACTACCTGTTTCACCGCCACTTTGATTTCGGTGACTTTGCCGGCAATCGGGGCCATGATGGGGTTTTCCATTTTCATTGATTCGATGTAAAGGAGGACGTCTCCTTCTTCAACTTTATCGCCGACTTTAACTTCAATGCTGATTATTGTCCCGGTGATTGGGGCTTCAACTACTTCTTTTGCCAATTCTTTACTCCTGTCTCTTCCTTGCCCCCTTATCCAAGGGGATTAATCAATCGTTATTTTGCGCTTTCCGTCGGCGCCAGTTCCTGTTCGCCGTCCGCGAATACCGGCGGCAGCATAATCACAATCTTTTTCTCGGTGACGCCGTTCTTATCCGTTCTGTCCTGGACGTCAATTTTCATCTCGCCCCGCTTGAGATTATTGTCGATGACAATCGTATCGTCCTTCTGCTCGTAACCGGAATCGTTATTCTTAATCTTGCGGTTGAGAATAATTTCCGAAATCTTATCTACTACCATATCCTGAATAGCTCTCTTCAGCGGACGCGCCCCGAACACCTCATCGAAACCTTTTTCTCCCAGATAATCTTTCGCCGCTTCAGTGACCTCGAGGGAAATACCCTGTTCATCCAGCTGTTTGTAAACCACTTTCAGCAGCAAATCTACGATCGAGCGGATGTTTTCCTTGGTCAGCGAATGGAAGACCACCATGCCGTCCAGACGGTTGATAAATTCGGGGCGGAACCGTTTTTTCAGTTCTTCCAGTAATTTATCTTTCATGCGGCTGTAGTTCTGTTCGCGCTGTTTGCCTTCGTTCGATTGCGTTGCAAACCCGAGGTTGGTGCCCTTCCTGATCTGTTCCGCGCCGATGTTGCTGGTCATGATGATGATGGCATTGCGGAAACTGACTTTTCGCCCCATGGCGTCGGTCAAATGCCCGTCGTCGAAGACTTGCAGCAGAATATTGAAAATATCTTCGTGCGCTTTTTCGATTTCATCAAATAACACGATGCAATACGGTTTTCTTCTGACCGCTTCGGTTAATTGCCCGCCTTTATCGGAATCAACATAACCCGGCCCGGAACCTACTAGCCGTGACAGGCTGTATTTGTCCATAAATTCGGACATATCCAGTCTGATTAACGTGTCCTCGCTGCCGAACATGAATTCCGCCAGCGCCCGTGCCAGTTCTGTTTTGCCGACCCCCGTCGGCCCGAGGAAAATAAAATTCCCGATGGGGTGTCTGGGGTCTTTTAACCCGGCGCGCGCCCGCCTCACGGCTTTGGAAATCGTATCGATTGCTTCATCCTGCCCGACGACTCGTTTGCGCAAAGCTTCTTCCATATGCAGCAGTCGGCTGGTTTCGTCAACGCCCAATTGGCTCGTCGGTACGCCGGTCCACATATGCACAACCTGCGCGATATCTTCGGCGGTGACCACGGGGTGTTCCTGTGTCTTCTTTTCCTGGTATTCTTTTTCGCCGGCCTTGATTGTTTCTTCCAGTTGGACTTCCAGCTGGCGTTTCTCGGCGGCTAAATCATATTGCTGCGAGGCCAGGGCCTTTTCTTTTTCCTTGGTAACGATTTCTTTTAATTTCTTCTTTTCTTTCAGTTCCAGCGGCGGATGCAGACGCAGCCGCACGCGGGAGGCCGCTTCATCAATCAAATCGATGGCCTTATCCGGTAATGACCGGTCGGGGATGTATCTTTCGGATAATGTCGCGGCGGTATCCAAAGCATCGTCGCTGATGGTGAGTTTGTGATGTTCTTCATAACGGTCTTTGACACGGCGCAATATGGCTTTGGTTTCATCCACCGTCGGCTCTTCCACCAGCACCGGCTGGAAACGCCGTTCCAGCGCCGGGTCTTTTTCCACGTGTTTTCGATAATCGTCCAACGTCGTGGCGCCGATGAGTTGCAGTTGACCGCGTGCTAATGAAGGCTTCAGGATGCTGGCAGCGTCTACCGCGCCTTCTGCCGCGCCGGCGCCCACAATAGTATGGAATTCATCGACAAACAGGATAATATTCCCGGCCGATTTTATTTCTTCAATGATTTTCTTCAGGCGTTCTTCGAACTCGCCGCGGTATTTCGTGCCAGCGATAATCGCGCCCATATCCAGCGTCACCAGGCGTTTGTCGTCCAGTGTTTCCGGCACATCGCCGTTTACAATTAACTGGGCCAGCCCTTCGACGATGGCGGTTTTTCCCACACCGGGTTCGCCGACGAGGGCTGGGTTATTTTTGTTGCGCCTGCTTAAAATCTGGATGACGCGCTGCATTTCTTTTTCGCGGCCTTCCACCGGGTCGAGTTTCCCTGCTCTGGCGGCTGCGGTTAAATCGGTGCTGAACTGGTCCAATGTTTGGGTCTTACTTGTGCTTTTGGTAGCCGGACGCGGTTGTTTGTTGGCGTTCTGGCTGAGAATTTTGATTGTTTCGTTGCGCACCTGTTCCAGGGTAATCCCGAAACTGTCGAGCACGCCGGCAGCCACGCCGCCGCCTTCATGTAATAGACCAAGCAGCAAATGCTCGGTGCCGATATAGTTATGCCCGAGGTGACGGGCTTCATCAATTGCTAATTCAATTACGCGTTTGGCGCGGGGTGTCAATCCGATTTCACCGGTATTGGGCTTTTCGCCCCGGCCGATGATGAATTCCACGCCGGAACGTACTTTTCCCAGGTTGGCGCCAAGACTGACCAGCACTTTAGCCGCAACACCGTCTTCTTCCCGTAATAAGCCAAGTAAAATATGTTCGGTGCCAATATAGGAATGATTAAGGTGTTGTGCTTCTTCCTGCGCAAGGGTGAGCACTCTACGGGCTCTTTCAGAAAATTTCTCAAATCGGCTCGCCATTTTACCTCCCGCAACTTCCTCCACTCGATAACCGCTGCCAACTAAGAAAAGTGATTAGAAATACAAGCTTCCTGGCGGTGGCATATTTTCCACAAAAGGTTGTCCTCTCAGTATCGTCTGCGCTGAAGCGTTTCACTACCGTGTTCGGGATGGGAACGGGTGGTACCACTTCGCCCAAACCACCAGGAAGCGTATTCACTTGTATTGACAGCCTCTATATCTATCATAGAGTAGATTGCGTTTTGTTGCAAGATATCTTTTGGGCTGTCTCACTGTACCGGTAAGTACTACCGGCTTTTATTATGGATATTTTAACACTAATTCAATCTAAAGCAAGGGATTAAGCTAGTATCTTTTCGAATTCACGCTAGTATCAAGTCTGAAACAGGTCAAGCCCTCGACCATTAGTACGGCTAAGCTTAACACATTACTGTGCTTACACACGCCGCCTATCAAACAAATAGTCTATTTGCGGTCTTACCCCTGACCGAAGTCAGGATGGGAGATATTATCTTAGGGCATACTTCGTACTTAGATGCTTTCAGCACTTATTACAACCAGACGTAGCTATCCAGCAATGCTCCTGGCGGAACAACTGGAACACCAGAGGTCTGTCCCTCTCGATCCTCTCGTACTAGAGAGAGCCCCCTTCAAATCTCCAAACGCCCACAACGGATAGAGACCGACCTGTCTCACGACGGTCTGAACCCAGCTCGCGTACCGCTTTAACCGGCGAACAGCCGGACCCTTGGGAGCTGCTTCACCCCCAGGATGCGACGAGCCGACATCGAGGTGCCAAACCTTGCCGTCGATATGAACTCTTGGGCAAGATAAGCCTGTTATCCCCGGGGTAGCTTTTATCCGTTAAGCCACGGCCCTTCCACTCGGAGCCGTAGGATCACTTTGCCCGACTTTCGTCTCTGCTCGACTTGTAGGTCTCACAGTCAAGCCCCCTTATGCCAATGCACTCAAAGAATGATTTCCATCCATTCTGAGGGGACCTTTGGGCGCCTCCGTTACATTTTAGGAGGCGACCGCCCCAGTCAAACTACCCACCTGACACTGTCCCCCAGCTTGTTCTGAGGTTAGAGTCTAAATTTACTAAGAGTGGTATTTCATTGTTGCCTCCATCGAAGCTAGCGCCCCGACTTCAAAGGCTCCCACCTATGCTACACATACTAAGTCCAGACCCAGTGCCAAGATATAGTAAAGCTCCACGGGGTCTTTTTGTCCTGTTGCGGGAAACCCGCATCTTCACGGGTACTTCAATTTCGCCGAGCCCCTCGTTGAGACAGCGCCCAAGTTGTTACACCATTCGTGCGGGTCGGAACTTACCCGACAAGGGATTTCGCTACCTTAGGACCGTTATAGTTACGGCCGCCGTTCACTGGGGCTTCGGTTCACAGCTTCGGATTACTCCTAACCACTCCCCTTAACCTTCCAGCACTGGGCAGGTATCAGCCCCTATACTTCAGCTTACGCTTTCGCAGAGACCTGTGTTTTAGTTAAACAGTCACTCGGGCCCGTTTAATGCTGCCAGGGGTTTATTCCTGGCGCTCCTTTTCCCTAAGTTACGGAGCTAGATTGCCGAGTTCCTTAACGAGGGTTTTCTCGATCACCTTAGGACTCTCATCCTAACCCACCAGAGTCGGTTTGCGGTACGGACGCTCTATTTCATCGGCAACGAGGATTTTCTAGACGGCATGGCTTCAACTGAATCACTTCGCATTTCTGCTCAATTTTCCCCCACCTTCAGCTATAACATCTGGAGTGGATTTTCCTGCCCCAGCATTGCCTTCAGTGGACGACGCACCATGTCCAATGGGTACGCTCAACCTAGCCTCCCGTGTCCCCCCTTTGCCTCGATAGAAGCGGTACAGGAATAATAACCTGTTGTCCATCGCTTACGCCTTTCGGCCTCAGCTTAGGCCCGACTAACCCTACGCGGATTAACCTTTCGTAGGAAACCTCAGGTTTTCGGTGGACGTGTTTCTCACACGCCTTTCGCTACTCATGCCAGCATTCTCACTTCCCGTCGCTCCACCAACATTCACATGTTAGCTTCCTGGCACGGGAACGCTCCCCTACCCTTCCTGACGAATCAGAAAGCCATAGCTTCGGTGACGAACTTGAGCCCCGTTAAATTGTCGGTGCAACACCACTCAACCAGTGAGCTATTACGCACTCTTTGAAGGGTGGCTGCTTCTAAGCCAACCTCCTGGCTGTCTGAGCGATATTACTTCCTTTCACACTTAGTTCGTCCTTAGGGACCTTAGCTGATGGTCTGGGCTGTTTCCCTCTCGACCATGGAGCTTATCCCCCACAGTCTCACTCCCGGACTTGGACTAATGGCATTCAAGGTTTGGTTGAAGTTGGTAGGATATTATCCCCCTAATTCATCCAGAGCCCTACCTCCACTAGTAAACATCCGGGGCTGTACCTCAATACATTTCGGGGAGAACCAGCTATCTCCGGGTTCGTTTGGCATATCACCCCTACCCACAGTTCATCCCATAACTTTGCAACGTTAAAAGGTTCGAGCCTCCACTCCGATTTTACAGGAGCTTCACTCTGACCATGGGTAGCTCACCCGGCTTCGGGTCTAATCCATGCGACTATAAACGCCCTATTCAGACTCGCTTTCGCTTTGGCTCCGCAACTTGAGTTGCTTAACCAGCCGCATAGATTAAGTCACTGGCTCATTCTTCAATAGGCACGCCATCATTCTTCCGAAGAAGAACTCTGACTGCTTGGTAGCACACGGTTTCAGTTCTATTTCACTCCCCTTCCGGGGTGCTTTTCACCTTTCCCTCACGGTACTAGTTCGCTATCGGTCATCAAGAGTATTTAGCCTTGCTCCGTGGGCGGAGCTGATTCCCATGGGGTTTCTCGTGCCCCATGGTACTTAAGACCAAGTTCAGAAGCCTTCCCCTTTCGTCTACGGGACTGTCACCCTCTATGGTGGCCTTTTCCAAAGACCTTCGTCTAGGGTATGGTTTGTAACTTCTTGGCTTATTCCAAGTTCAGCCGGAACTGTCTTACGACACCGTAACAACATAGGCCTTGAAACCACTAAGTTGAATACGGTTTGGGCTGTTTCCCGTTCGTTCGCCACTACTAAGGAAATATCTATATTTTCCTCGGGGTACTAAGATGTTTCAATTCCCCCGGTTATCTCCACCCAGTTTATGTGTTAGTCTGGGGGTATCTCGATTTTATCGAGATGAGTTGCCTCATTCGGGAATCCCCGGCTAGGCTTGCTAGACAGCTCGCCGAGGCTTATCGCAGTCATGCCACGCCCTTCATCGCCCCTTGATGCCAAGGCATCCACCGTGCGCCTTAATTGCCTGACCTGTTTCAGACTTGATACTAACTCGCTATTCGATTTTTAATGTGCCGGACAAATTTAAGGCGGCTTGGTGGTTTACACCAAGCCGCCTGGCTGGTCTAGTCACCAAATCGCTCTTCTTACATTTTGTCCTGTTTCATCATAGCTTCTTCCTATGCAAAGAGAACTATAACATATCTTTTCATGGGGTGTCAATACCCGATTTTGAATGTAACCCGAAATTTATTTGGTTTTTTTTACAAACAGGTGGAATTCTCCGTCCTTTTCTTCCACCGCCAGACATTCGTTCCCGGTGGATTTGCACCATGACGGGATATCTTTTTTAATCCCTTTATCGTCCGCCACGATTTCCAGCACTTCGCCCGGTTTCAAATCTTTCATCTTTAACGCCGTTTTATATATCGGCATCGGACAATATAGCCCCACGCAATCCAGTGTTTTATCCGCTTTCATCTCCATCTCGCCCTCCGGCAGCTTTTCATCAATAAATTCCCGCAGGCACACAAATAATTAATGCCCGCAGCTGGTGCAGGTTTTCGCGCCCTTTTCCAAAGGCAGCCCGCAATGCGGGCAATACTCAATTATTGCATGGCATGCCTGGCACACCGGTAGGTTCAATGCCTTCATTTCCGCATTACAATATGGGCAGTTGTGCGCCGCCGGGGTTGTTTTTTTTACTATCGTATTCTTTTTCACGGTCTTAGCCATTTTTCGGCCCTCCTGCTTTCAGTTTTTCCCGGTAATTCTCAATCGCGATGTGCAGCGCCTGGGCTCCGAGATTACTGCAATGATGTTTGACTGTCGGTAACCCGTCGAGTTCGGTAACGACCGATTGCGGCGTTATTTTCATCGCTTCGTCCAGCGTCTTGCCTTTCGCCAGCTCGCTGACCATGCTCGAAACGGCGATCGCTGCGCCGCAGCCGAAGGTTTTGTATTTTACATCCTCCAGCCGGTTGTCCTTGACTTTAATGTAAAAAGTCATCATATCCCCGCAGACCGGGTTGCCCACCTCTCCGATGCCGTCGGCGTTTTCAATCTCGCCGACATTGCGCGGATTGGTGAAATGGTCCATTACTTTTTCGCTGTATATTGGCATCTTAAGCTCCTTTTCCCTGTTTCAGGAATTTCGAATATAAAGGCGACATCTGCCGCAGTCTTTCGACAATCGGCGGCAGCACTTCCAGCACGTAATCCACATCTTCTTTAGTATTGGTTATCCCCAGCCCGAAGAGCAGCGAGCCCTGGGCAATTTCATGGGACAACCCCATTGCCAGCAATACATGCGAAGCCTGCAGCGCGCGTGAAGTGCAGGCCGAGCCGCTGGTCACCCCGACCCCCTTGGCGTTCAGTAACATTAGCATCGATTCTCCCTCGATGAATTCCACACAGAAGCTGGCATGTCCCGGCAGGCGGTTCTGCGGATGGCCGGTCACGATGACATGGCTGATTTTTGCCGGCAATCCTTTAATCAGGTAATCGCGGACCTGGGTTAATTGTTCCATCCGTGTTGCCATCTCGGTGCGGGCGATTTCCGCCGCTTCCCCCATCCCGACGATTCCGGCCACATTTTCGGTGCCGGCCCGTCTTCCCCCTTCCTGTATCCCGCCGTCCAGCAGCGGCATCATCCTTGTCCCCTTCTTCAGCCACAACGCCGCAGCCCCTTTTGGTCCGTAAAACATATTCGCCGCCAGGCTTAAAGCATCGACGCCCAATTCTTTAACATCAACCGGGATATTTCCGGCCGAAGCCCCCGCGTCGGTATGGAAAAGTATCCCTTTTTCTTTCGTTATTTTGGCAATCTCTTTTATCGGTTCAATCGTGCCGATTTCGCCGTTAGCATGCATGATGGAAACCAGTATCGTATCCTCGCGGATGGCTTTACGGACGTCTTCCGGGTTGACTGTCCCGTCTTTGTCCACCGGCACTGTGGTGTATTCAAATCCCCATTTTTCCAGGGTCTTCGCGGAATTGAGCACTGAAAAATGTTCGATGGCGGAAACAATCACATGTTTCCCTTTTTTCTGCTGGGCCAGCGCCAGCCCCTTTATGGCCGTGTTATTGCTCTCCGTGCCGCTGGCGGTAAAGATGATTTCCTCCGGGTTCCCGCCGATTAACTCCGCCACCTGCCCCCGTGCTTTTTCCATCGCGTCTCGCGGCACATCGCCCCATTCGTGCAGGCAGGAAGGGTTCCCAAATGCCTCCGTTAAAAATGGCAGCATTGCATACCGCACTTCCGGCAGAACGGGTGTTGTCGCCATGTTATCCAGATATACTCTTCTCGTCTCTGTCTTCATTTCCACACCCCGGTTGTTATTTACTTTTTAAAAGCAGTATAGCAAAAAATATGTTGGTTAATTGTTATTACCCTTCGGTGAATCCAGTGTTTTCGCCAGTTTAAAAAGGACGATTGCCACCACGATAAACGCAATACCCGCCGCGATCATAAAAGCCCCGTCCGCCATAATCGATTCCGCCAATCCGAACGCCAGCACCGCCGTGTAAATATTGGTCTGCAGGTTCATTGCCTGTGCATATTCTAGTTGCGTCGTATTTGTTGGGTCAAACTGTTTGCCGGCCAACAACGCGTTATAAGTTGGTGCAATTTGCTGCCGGTCGGCGGTTAATTTTAATGCAGCCGCTTCCGCCTCTGAAAGATTATCCACCACCTTCCCTGCGGCAATTTGAGAAGAGGATAGCCCCAATGTTACCTTTTCCGCCCGTAAATATGTCGCGATTTGGTTATTTTTAGCGAACCCCACCCCCACAAAAGCTCCCCCGATCCCTAATCCGATAATCCCCAGCAATAAGACAACCAGCGCTGCCAGTTTGATTGTTTTCATTATTGCCCTCCTCCCCTCTTAACGTAACTTTTATTTTACGGTTAAATCAGTAATGGGTCTATGATATTAATCACAAGGCACTTCCGCTAACGTAATCTATACCGGTGAAAACCGGCATCCATTTCGTTTTCCCTTTGCGTTATTTTGAATTTTTGTATTTTAAACTTGTTTGCCGGAGGTACTCAGCTTAACAAGCTGATGTAGATTTTGAAATTTGGTTCTTGGATTTTTTTTAAAATGGCCTATTGATTATTTGCCCATACATTGTAATCATCTCTCCGGTTTCTTATAATGGAATGAATGAAAGTTATCGCTCTCGTCGGTATGGCCGGTTCCGGTAAATCGGAAGTCGCCCGCCTGTTCGAAAAAAACGGCTACCGCCGCATCCGTTTCGGTGACGTCACCGATATCGAAGTGGCGAAACGTGGCTTGCCGCTGAACGAGGCCAACGAACGTCAGGTGCGCGAACAGCTTCGCCGGGAGCTCGGCATGGCCGCCTATGCCAGGCTGAACCTACCCCGCATCGATGAGGCGCTGTTTAATTCCAATGTCATTGTTGACGGATTGTACTCCTGGGAAGAGTATGTCCTGCTGAAAGATTATTACGGCGAAAGGCTTAAATTAGTGGCCGTTTATTCCTCGCCCACAACCCGCGCTTCCCGTCTGGCCGTCCGCAGAATCCGTCCCCTGACCGCGCAGGAGGCGGCGGACCGCGATAAAAACGAAATCGAAGTCATCAACAAGGGCGGTCCCATTGCTCTGGCGGATTATACTATAATCAACGAGTCATCTCTGAAAGATTTGAAAGAACAGACACAGCTTATTATCGAGAGGTTAGCATGAATAAAAAACCTGCCAGAATCAGCGCCGACGAATATTTCCTGAAAATCGCTTCGGTGGTCGCCGAACGCAGCACCTGTCTGCGCCACCACATGGGCGCGGTGGCCGTCAAAGATAAACATATCCTTACCACCGGCTACAACGGCGCTCCTGCCGGGCTCAAAGATTGTCTGGAACTGGGCTGTTTGCGTGATGCCCAAAATATCCCTTCCGGCACCCGTACTGAAATCTGCCGGGCAATTCACGCCGAGCAGAATGTGATTATCCAGGCTGCGCTGCACGGCATCAGCCTCGAGGGCTGCACCATTTACTGCACGCATACCCCCTGCGTCCTCTGCGCTAAAATGATGGTCAATGCCCGCGTCAAAAGAGTGGTCATTTTTACCAAATACGCCGATGACTCTTTCAAAGAACTTTTTCGCGAAGCCGGCATCCAGGTGGATGTACTGGACAAACCATCCTCCACGATTTCATTCCTGGAATGATTCCATTTTGAGAAGCATGTCCAATATTAAGCAAGGCTTGAATCAGAGGGGCTGCGCCCCTCTAAGATGACGTACCCGCAATACAACTTTACAAGTCTTTTGTAAAGTAATTATGGTATTCTCGTTATCCGCTTACCTTATTGTGTTGTTCCGGAAGTATTTTTTGTCTAATACTGACCGGGATATATGAATACTCAAATTGGTTTCAATATTGGTTGCAATTAAGCAAACTTTGAATCTGCTTCCACTGGACCGACCGTTGACAATTCACTTTTTTGCTGTTACCATTTTGCAAAACATAGAAACTGTCAGGCGCATTCACAATAACGGGGATTTTCCTCAATATTTCTCTTCATGGTCATATGGAGTAACTATATGAGTGGCTGTCATCAACGTAATCCCGAGACTTTCCCCGTAAACCGGCTTAAACGGGTTGAACGGCCGACGACAATTATCGATGACGGAAAAGTCCGGCGAGTAAAACAGAGTGATTCTGGTTTCAACAAAGCCAGCAGAGGTGATTATGGTCCGTCCCTTCAAAAGGGTCGGGATTCCAATCATTCTGTAGCTCCATACCCGTTGGAAGGCGCACAATTGAGAATGACGGGAATGATGAAATCAATGGTCGATGGGATTGTTGCCACCCAGAAAGCGCCGGTACCGGAAAACCCGCAGAAATTGTCACAGCACATTAAAGAAACGGCGTATTTTCTGAGAGCTGACGCCGTCGGAATCTGTAATCTACCATCTTATGCTGTCTACTCAGATAATGTGGATTCAAATGGAATTCCGGTAGAGCTGAATCACAAATACGCGATTGCCATTCTGATTGACCAGGACTGGCGAACGGCCTCAGCGTTTACCGGCCATGATTGGATCAGTAACTGTATGAGTATGCTGGGTTATTCCAATTCCGGATTCATTGCTGTGATTCTTGCTGATTATATTCGCAGACTGGGATATCCGGCTCGAGCGCATTATTCATCAAACTATCAAGTCGTACTGCCACCGATTCTTCTTTGGGCAGGTTTAGGAGAAATGTCAAGAATCGGTGATTGTGTTGTGAATCCGTTCTTGGGGCCACGATTCAAGGCGGCGGTCGTCACTACAGACCTGCCGCTTGCTCCGGATAAACCGATCGATTTTGGCCTTCAGGATTTCTGTTCCAAATGTAAGAAATGCGCCAGGGAATGTCCTTCTGGCGCCTTGAGTGCTGGTGGCAAGGAAATGCACAACGGATACCAGAAATGGCCGACTGATGTCGAGCAGTGCACTAAAATGAGGGTTGGCAATAAAAAAGGTGCAGGTTGCGGCACCTGAATTAAGGTTTGCCCCTGGAATAAACCATATACTCCTTTTCACCGGGCGGTGGGGTGGGCGATGAGAAACTCTTCAATTGCACGCAGTATCGCTATTCGCGGCGATGATTTAATGGGTTACGGCAAACCCGATTACAGCAAAAAATGGTGGTTCGATCTGGCAGACCTCAATGGCGATGGGATATACCAAATGCCGGGTAATGACAAAACCGATATATTTTAAACCTGGGTATTACAAATGAAATAGAAAAGAGGTACCGCATGAGCGGCTATCACAAGCGCGATCCGGAACCTTTCCCTGCAGGTAAACTAAAGCGTGTTGACCGACCGACGACAATCATCGAAGATGACAACATCCGGCGTGTAAGTCAGCGTGATTCCGGTTTCAACAAAGCCGCCCGGGGCCTTTACGGCCCGGCTTTTATAACCGGACCGTTTGGGGATCCCTTGTCGGGAGCAGAATCAAGAATGCTGCAAATGATGCGGCGCCTGCCGCAAGGAATGGTAGCCGCACGCAAAGCGCCGATACCGGAAGATCCCCGCTTATTGTCGCGGCATATTAAGGAAACCGTTTATTTCTTGCGGGCCGATGCCGTCGGTATCTGCAAACTCCCGCCGTATGCGGTTTATTCATACCATTACGATCCTGATAACCCCGATTCCCCGGGCTTCCCGGTGGAGTTGACTCATAAATATGCCGTCGCTATTTTGATTGACCAGGACTGGCGGACTGCCAGTGCCTTTACCGGTAGTGACTGGATCAGCAATTCCATGAGCTTTCTTGCCTATTCCAATTCCGGTTTTATTGCCGTAATCCTCGCCGATTACATTCGCAGGCTTGGCTATCCGGCCCGAGCGCATTATTCAGGCAACTATCAAGTTGTGGTGCCTCCGATTCTCCTTTGGGCTGGGTTAGGCGAAATGTCGCGAATCGGGGATATTGTTGTTAATCCTTTTCTCGGGCCGCGTTTCAAGGCTGCTGTTGTTACTACGGACATGCCTCTTTTCCCGGACAAACCGATCGATTTTGGCCTTCAGGATTTCTGCTCTAAGTGTAAGAAATGCGCCAGGGAATGTCCTTCCGGCGCGCTGAGTTATGGCGGCAAGGAAATGTTCAACGGCTATGAAAAATGGCCGGTCAATGTGGAGCAGTGCGCCAAAATGAGGGGAGGAAGACGGAATAATGGTGCTGGTTGTGGTACTTGCATAAAGGTTTGTCCCTGGAATAAACCGTATACTCCTTTCCACCGGGCGGTCGGGTGGGCCATGAGGAATTCTTCTATCGCAAGAAGTATCGCCATACGCGGAGATGATTTGATGGGCTACGGCAAAACGGATTACCGCAAAAAATGGTGGTTCGACCTGGCAGACTTCAAAGGTGACGGGGTATTGCAAATACCTGACAAAGATAACACTAATAAATCTTCGAGATAAAATTTTTTAATTTTGCCAAATTTACAAACGCGATTCAGGCTGTTACAATGGCTTCGTCAACTATCAAAGTGGAGCAAGTGGATGACTCAGGAAATTCCTTCCGGTTTGACCGGTCAAAATATCCAATATGGTCCTTTCCCGGTAGAAAAGCTGAAGCGTGTTGCTCAACCGACCACTAAAATTACCCGGAATGTGCAGCAAGTAAGCGAACGCGACAGCGGTTTTATTCGCGCTGCTCTCGGACAATTTGGTCCGTTCGCCAAAGAGGAACTTAACCGTTTTATACCCAAAGAGGCGATCGGTGCTGCCGAGAGTTTTATGGTTAACCACTTGCATGCGATTGCCGAAGGTGAAACAAACTCCCGGCAGGCGCAGCTGCCTGATGACCCGGCAATAATGAGCCGGCATATTAAACGGCTGGGCTATTTCCTGCGGGCTGATATTGTCGGAATTTGTGAATTGCCTCAGTACGCAGTCTACAGTCGCAATGCACGGGGGAAACCGGTTGAAAATCATCACAAATATGCGATTGTAATTGTCACGGACCAGGATTACACCACGATGCACGGATCGACCGGCAGGGATTGGATATCCGGAGCACAAAGCTTTAGAGGTTACTCCAACAATGGGTTCATCGCGACGATGATGGCCGAATACATTCGCCGGTTAGGTTACCCCGCTCGGGCTCATTTTCACACATCTTACCAGGTGCTGATTCCGCCGCTCCTGCTTTTATCGGGTATTGGTGAAATGAGCCGCAGTGGCTGTATCTTGAACCCCTTCCTCGGTCTGCGTTTCAAGGCTGGAGCGATAACTACCGACCTCCCGTTACTCCCGGACAAACCGATAGACTTCGGCTTGCAGGATTTCTGCAGTAAATGCAAGAAATGTGCTCAGGAATGCCCCTCGAAGGCAATTTCTAACGGCGAAAAGATAATGTATAACGGCTACGAAACATGGGCGTTCGATGCCGAGCGTTGCACTAAATTCCGGGTGACCAACCAGAATGGCGCCTCTTGCGGGCGTTGCATCAAAGTATGCCCCTGGAATAAACCGCGGGGCCTGAGCCATGACGTTGTACGCTGGATGGTGAATAACACGCCTTTCATGAACGACGCGATCATTCGGATGGACAATGTTCTGGGGTATAGTAAACCGGATCTGCGGGATAAATGGTGGTTCGACCTTGAAGATGGGGATGGAAGATATTCAAAACCCGATAAAGACAGGAAAGGAAATTCACACGAATGACGGCACCGGAATTAATAACCGCTGAAAAATCGAAATTTAGCGAGATGGTCAAACACTTTTCTCCGGCCTGGTTTGCCTGTGTCATGGGCACTGGCGGATTGGCTAATCTCCTCTATTTATTGAGTTTATTAAGTTCAAGCCTTGCTTTTTTGAAGCCGATGGCCTTGATTCTCTTTTGGTTGAATATCGTTCTGTTCATAGTAATAATTGTTCCGTGGTTATTAAGATGGTTTATCCATTTCAACAGTCTGCTATCAGATCTTACACATCCCATGATGTCTAACTTTTTTGTGACGATGCCGGCGGCGGCGGTGGTACTGGGAACTAATTTTTTTGTTATCGGAAAAGAATATTTCGCAGGCAGTTTTCTTGATGGACTTGGTTTGATAATGTGGATTGTCGGGGCTATTCTGACATTAGCAATATCGGTATTTGTTATGTTCAACATCTTTTCTCAGGATAACATTGATGTCGAGCATATCAATTTTTCCTGGTTTATTCCGCCGGTTGTCGGCGCACTGCTGCCGATGTTGGGAAAATGGTTAGTGAGTGCTTATCTGATCACAAATACCGGTCTTGCCCAAACGATTAATCTATTGGACCTCGTTTACTACGGAATTTCGATAACACTTTTTGTTATCTTGTCCGGCGTTCTCCTAAATCGGTTTGTCTTCAATAAATTTCCCAAAGATGCCCTATTACCTACTTTTTGGATAATTCTGAGGCCGGTCGGACTCGGCTCGGCGGCTTTAATGGATTTATCAGACTCTGCGAAAGCCCTGAATCTGATCAATTCCGTTGATACGTTAAAATTGGTCGCCATCATTTTCTGGGGATTTGGGCTCTGGGCATTGTTATTGACTTTGGCTATTACGTTCTATTATCTCCGCCGCGGTAAAATTCCTTTTACTCTAAGCTGGTGGGCTTTTATCTTTCCTTTAGCTGCATATGCTCTGGCGAGCTACAGCATTTATAATTACACCCAAATAAAATTGGTATATTGGTATACGCTGCTCCTCGCCGCATTACTTATATTTTTATGGGTTCTAACTTCAGTAAATACTATATCAGGTATCATAAAAAATAAACTTCTGCTTCCTTAGAGTTTTCGCTGCCCACAAACCGGATCCCACTGGCGTCACCCCGAAAACCGCCTTCCGTGATTACAACCCGCTCGCGGTCATTGATAACCTGCAGAGGTTACCGTCTTTGCTCGCAAAATGACCGCTGGGCGAAACAGGCGTCCCTGCCTGTTCCTGATTTTGATATTAATATTTCGATATTATTTAGTATTTCGATATTCGTGTTTCGGATTTATTGGTTGATATTTTCGTTCTGGTACTTCCCGGCATAACCTTCCGTTTCCGCGCTTAATGTCATGAAAACCAGCTGTGCCACTCGGGCGTCTTTCTGCAGCCGGAACCCGTTCGGATTATAGACTATCATCAACGATTGCGAACGCCCGGAATAACCGGCGTCCCAGACCGCCGTGCCGATGCTTGCCCCGCAGCGCAGCAGGCTGGACCGCGGCCGTGCCAGCGCCATCAAATCCGTGGGAATATGTACGATTTCGTTGTAGGTAATCATGTAGCTGCCCGGCAGCAGCTCCATAAACCCCTGGTTGTCAAAAACCAGCGGGGCTAAATCCGGCAGCCTCCGTTGCGCATTGTCCCTGCCGATTTGTCCCATATTTTGCAGCATCGCCACGTCCCGCAGCGTAATATCGAAACCATTCGGCTGGAGCTGCTGCTCCAGGTCGATAAAGCCTTCCACCAGCGATGGATTCTGTTGGATTAATTTCTTAATGTCCTTCTTCGAAAGTACCCCGCTCATCTTTGCCCCTTATTTGTAACAAGTTCTGTTTCATTATACTTCTCAATTTAATTCATAACAATTATTGAATTTTAACATTTAAATTTATTTAGGATTTCGATATTAGTGCTTGGAATTTTTGTCCTTTAGTCTCGTTTCCTTGACAATCAGCCTGAGATTTGATATTATTGAAAAAGATACGTCTTAGTGAGGGTGTTGATGGCTAAAATAGCCACTTCAAATTCACGGTTCTATTCTTCAGCGACTAGCTTCTACTTTTTCATCTTTAGCTAGTCCGCCGCGGCCGATTGCGATTGGAGTGATGCCGGGCGGACTTTCCAAAACCCTTCCCAAGATAATCTTTCAGCAAATCCAATAATTAAAAATATACGAACATAATATGTTGTTTCGCAGCCTTGGGAAGGTTCTTCTCAAGGTTTTTTTATTTTTACGCACCGCGATTGCATTTTTAAAAAGGAAATTAATCAAATGATTGAAGAAAGATATAAACCGATTACCATTACCCCGAATTTCTACCAGTTGGGTACCCACGATTTCCCGGTCTATCTCTCCATGGGCGATGACGGCATGATTATCGAAGGTGGCACCGGCGCATTCTTTTCGCTCATCATCGACCAGATAAAATTCTTAGGCATCCCGCCTGAGCGGATTAAATACCTGACGCTGACGCATACCCACCCCGACCATATCGGTGCCGTGCCGCATCTGAAAAAATTGTGGCCGCACTTGAAAATCATGGGCAGCGCCGGCGCCGCCAAAGCACTCAAGCGTTTGACGGAAAAACCGGAAGCCCTCAAGGAGTTCCTCGCCGCTGACAAGGCTATTTCCATGATCCGTCTCCATAAAGGCGAGATTGCAGAACTGCCCAAAGAACTCGACCGTTATGTTTTCGATGTTGACCATGTCCTGGAAGAAGGCGAAGATATTAAGCTCAGTAAGGATATCATCTGGTCGGTGTATCACACTCCCGGCCATTCTCTTTGCCATATCGCCCTCAACGATGAAAACGAAGGCACGCTCGTCATCGGGGACGCCACCGGATTCTACGTCGCTGATAAAAATGCGCTCTGGCCGAATTACTTCGAATCGCTGGAAAATTACTGCCACAGCATTCAAAAGTTGTCCACGTTACCGGCCGATAGGCTGGTCTTGAGCCATAACGGCGTGGTCGCTACCGGCGCCCGCGCCTATTTTGAAAAGGTCATGAAAGTCACCGAAGCCTATCATACGGAGATGCTGGCCCGGGTGGCGAACGGCGAAGACATTGATAAAATCGCCACCGATAAAGCGCAGTGGGTCAACAGCATCACCGATATTCAGACCTATGAAGTGATGTTCAACATGGCCAAACTGCTGATTAAAAAGTCCCACACCGCCTCGAAAAAGCATAACCTCTTCACCCTGCCGTATGCATAGAAAGCAAATCACTTTATATTGTTCGATGAAGGAGAAATAGCCGGAATACTTACAGTTAAGTTCCAGGCTGAGTTCCGTAATAAGCAGGGCTTGAGTAAGAGGGGCGCAGCCCCTCTTAAATGCCTCCTCCCTCGCTTGAGTCCGCAGACGAAAGACTTTCGCTATTAAAGCGAAATGTACAGGAGAGGGAGCCAGAGGGTGAGGACGAATGGATTATTTGGCCGTAAAAGCATGGATATCCTGTAATATAAAAGCGTAACCTGGGTTTGATTAGATGAAAACATTAACTAGGGGAATTTAAATGGAAATAAAAGCCGCCCAACAACTGAAAATCCTCATGAAGCAGCACTTCATGGAACTCGATGAAGCCTCCCGCACGAAAAATAAAAAAATCGCCTGGTGCAGCAGTGTCGGCCCCGCCGAACTCGCCATGTCGCTCGGTTTTTTAGTCTACTATCCGGAAAACCATGCCGCCATGCTTGGTTCCACCCGCACCGCCATGGATTACATTCCGGTAGCCAACGCCAACGGTTACTCGCCGGAAATTTGCTCTTATCTCACCAGCGATATCGGCGCCTATCTCCGCCATGAAACGCCGCTGACCAGGGCTTACGGCATTAAAGAAGTGCCGCGGCCCGATGTGCTGCTCTACAACACCAACCAGTGCCGCGATGTCGGCGACTGGGCCCGCTTTTACGGCCGCGAATTCAACGTCCCGGTTCTGGGCATCAACACCCCCCACACCCAGAATGACGCCCGTGAGCATGTTGTTAAATCAGTCAGTCAGCAGCTGCGGGATATCGTCCCGGACCTGGAAAAAGTGGCCGGCCGCCGCTTCGATATCGATGAATTCCGCGCCGTTTTAGCCCGTTCCCGCGAATGTTCGGTGCTGTGGGATAAAGTGCTGGACACCGCTTCCAACAAGCCCACGCCGCTGACTTTCTTCGATGAATGTATCCACATGGGCCCCGCCGTGGTCATGCGCGGCCGGCAGGAAGCCAACGATTACTACAAAGTTCTTCTCGCCGAAATGCAGGAACGCGTTTCACAAGGCGTCGCCGCTGTCCCCGGCGAACGTTTCCGTTTTTACTGGGAAGGCATGCCCATCTGGGGCAAACTGCGCAACATGAGCGAACTATTCGCCCGTTTGAAAACGCCGGTTGTCGTCAGCACCTATTGCAACAGCTGGATTTTCCCCGCTTTCAATCCGGCCAATCCGTTCGACAGTATGGCCGAGGCTTACTGCTCCATTTTCATCGGGCAGGATGATAACTGGAAAGAAAATTACATCGCTGAAAAAGTGCAGCATTTCGCCATTGACGGTATTCTCTTCCATGATGCCCGCACCTGCGCCAGCAACTCCAACAACCGCTACGGCATGTCCCAACGCCTCAGCGAAAAGCTGGGCATCCCGCATCTGGTGATTAATGGCGACCTGAATGACCTGCGCTGTTTTTCCGAAGAGCAGACCGTCACCAATATCGAGGCTTTCGTGGAGCAAATTGAGGAGTCGCACCGTGAAAATATACGCCGGCATTGATATCGGGAGCTGCACTACCAAGTCCGTTGTCATTGACGAACAGGGCAATCTGCTCGGCAGCGATGTCCGCCGTTCCGGCATCGATTATCAGACCGTCGCCATTGAATCGCTGGGAGCGGCTTTAGCGGGAAAGAACATGGAAGGCCTTCCCGTTGTTTCTACCGGCTACGGACGGCACAACGTCAGCTTCGCCGTGCACGCCAAGACGGAAATTGCCTGCCACGCTAAAGGTGCTTATTTCTACGTGCCGCGCGCCGTCAATGTCGTGGATATCGGCGGGCAGGATAACAAGGTCATCCGGCTCAACGCGCAGGGTCAGACCCTCGACTTCAAAATGAACCGTAAATGCGCCGCCGGCACCGGCACTTTCATCGAGGAAATTGCCATTAAGACCGCCATCCCGCTGGATAAATTGGATTCACTGGCCCGCCAATCGCAAAAACAGGTCAAAATCGGTAGTTACTGCACGGTTTTTGCCTCTACCGAAATCCTTTCCCTTATCCGTTCCGGTGTCAAGGCCGAAGACCTGGCCAAAGGCGTCTTCGATTCGGTTGTTGCCCGTGTCATGGAAATGCTGCCGCTGGCGGATACCGTGCTGCTCTGCGGCGGCGTTGTAGCCTGGTTCCCCATCGTCGCGGATATTTTCCGTGAACAGTTGAAAGGCGAGGTTATCGTGCCCCCACATCCCCAGTTAACCGGCGCCCTCGGCGCCGCCCTCTTCTCCCGGGAAGTAGTTTAAGTTAGCCCGTCTTTGTAGGGGCGGGTTTTGAACCCGCCCGCCAACCCCTAATCGGACGGAATTGCCGATGCCTCTGTTTCACTCTGGACTGACACAGTCCTTGGAGCCTAAAAAGAGGAGAAGCTAAGGGTCTCCCCCCTTTTCAGGGAGCGATTAAGGGAGAATCGAAATCGGAATTGTTCCTTCTCATTTCCTCAGGATTAACAACAGCAAACCTCTCTCCCGCGAGACGGGAGACTATGGTACTTTGCGCAGCAAACGCATAGTAATAAGAGGCGATTTCAGATGAAAAGCCTTTAAATCCTCATCCCTTTCTGCATCCGGGAATGCAGTGCGTGCTCACCTAATATTCACCTTTAATTACAAAAAACGAACCCCGGATTGTTCCTGCTAATTTTGACTTCTGTCTGGCAAACTTAAACTTGCCTAACTCCTTTGGGACTTCCATTCCCTCTGAAAGCTTAAAGCCCACGGCCCGTTTTTTAGGGTCATCAACTGTATACATTACGTTGACCTCAAGGCCATCTTCATAAAACACATGTGCCATTTTTATATTTTCTACTTGAAAGCGCGACGTTTCCAAAGGTTTGGCGGCAAACTCAATGCCCCGTTCTTTTTCCAAAATTTTGTTCACATAATCGATAGTCTCGCGGCTTTCGCTGGCGGGTACCACCGTAAATTGATGTTTGTATTTATTCATAAAGTAGCGGGCTTCATTAGCCCGTAAACCGGCCAGCGCTTCTGCCACAGGTGAAGACTCTAAACCAACCGTAGACACATTATTAAAATCAACGATATAAGCCATTTCCACCTCTGCATTAATCTTATTTTCGCAACGGAAATTCCTCACCATTCAAGGAGTATAGGATAATTATACAGCCTGCGTCTTTGGGCCATTTTATCCGACTTCTTCTCAATGATGCGTAAACAGCGGCTCCCACCTGCCGGTTTCCGGGTCTTTTTCGAATTCCTTCTTCACTGCCGCCCAGGCAACTTTTCGTGCTACTTCCTCTGCGCCGGCGCTGCCGCGTCTTTTCGCTGGGTCCTGATACTCCTCAAACGAATTATTGTAAGCAGCCAGGAAAATATGTTGCGCATGCGCCGGCAGGACATTACGGATGCTGGGCGGCAGTTCATCGATGCTCGAATACGGCATAATCTCACTCATCCCTGCTCAAGTTGAATAAAAATCTCTGTTAGTAATTTCAATCGTTACATCGTTTTCATGATGGAATAAACTGCAATTTCCCCGCCCTCCATTTGCGGGCTGGTTTTGGCAATCGCTACCGCGGCATCCATATCCTTCGCTTTGAAAATACTGTAACCGGTCACCGGCTCTCCACCGATTGCTTTCACGCCTTTTTTAGTGACCAGTTTGCCCGGCATCGTCGGGTTTCCCGCGTCCACCACCGCCGCTCCCTGGTTTTTAAACCAGTTCATCCAGTCGTCCATTGACTTTTTTTGCTCTGCCGGGGTGCCGGCCATTTTCCCGCCGTAGTATACGAATAAATAATTGTCCATCTTTCCCTCCGTCAATCGTTTTTTATATCACTGTTTACATCGTCGCAGATTATTTATTTCATAGTAATAAAAATTAACTGCGAGATGTTACAGAATCATGACATTTTGGGGACGTTTAAGGATTAAGAAAGGAGAGGAATATACGTACGGGGAACAAAGTTATTAGGATTTCGAGATTGGCAATTAGGATTTATTTTATGATGGTTAGTTCCCTCTGCCTATTTACGCGAGAGTGCCAGGGAGAGGGTTTTCCTATAACTCTTCTTGAATGCGTGCTATTACTCCATCCAAATTCGTACTGACGTCGTTATTCCAGAATCTCAGCACTCGATACCCCCGGGATTCCAGCCAATGGGTTCTCGCATCGTCACTGATTTTATTTTCTTCAACGTCATGATGTCCGCCGTCAATTTCGATCACTAACTTTCTTTCAAAACTTACAAGGTATGGTTTTTGCACGAATTTCAGCCCCTCTCTCCAACTCTCTCCTTGAGACTCGGTGACCGAAATACTTTTGACCTTCAGTCAAAATGCACAGGGCAACAGGACTAACCACTAAAACGCTTCTATTTCCCCTGCTCCCCTCTCATCAGCTCGCTGATGTGCATCACCTTCACCGGCAAATTATTCCGCCGTACCCCGTCTCTCAGTTGAATCAAACATCCCGGGCAGGAAGTCACCACGATTTGCGCCCTGGTATTCTTGATGTTTTGCATCTTTTTATCCTGAATCGCGAGGCTGATGTCGCGGTGCGCCAGCGTGAAAGCCCCGCCCAGCCCGCAGCAGTCGTCCGCCCCTTCCATTTCCACGAATTTCACGCCCTCAATTGAACGTAAAAGTTCGCGCGGCTGGCTGCTGATGCCCTGGTGCCATTTCATGTGGCAGGGGTCATGATAGGTTACAACGACAGGCTCCGCCACTTTTGATTTCACCCCTTCTTTTGCCAAGAATTCGGAAAAATCGCTGACTTTGGCCGCAAATTCCTGCGCTTTTTGCTTCATAGGGTCGTTATCCGCAAACCATTTGCCGTAATCTTTCAAAGCCGAGCCGCAGGTGGCACAGCCGGTGATAATCCGGTCGAATTTCGCCAGCTTGGCGATGTTGTGTTTGGCCATCAGCTGGGCTGTCTTCACATCGCCGGCGCTGCGCACCGCCAGCCCGCAGCAGGTTAAATCCTTGATGTAAACCACTTCATAACCGGCTTTAGCTAAAACCTGCGCGATTCCCACCCCGGTATCCGCGAAGAAGAACTCGAAAGCACACCCCGGGAAAATGGCGACCTGCCCCTTTACCTTCACGCCCGGCGGCGGTGATGTTTTTTCCGGCAGTCTGTCGGCAAGGAACGGGCGCGACAGCCTGGGTAATGATAATCCTTTGGTAAAAACTCCGGTTAAATCCGCCATGTGCCTCAGCGGCTTGCCGTCTTTGGTGGAAACTCCCGGTACGATTGCAGCTGCCCCCAGCAGGTTGGCCATCAGTTTGCGGTTTTTCAGGATGCCGCGGTAGACGGCCCGCTTCGGTAAAGACAGTCCTTTCTGATTGACTACAGCCGTCCGTGCAGCCACGTTAATCTCCGGCGACTGCACTCTGGCGGGACAAATCGCCGCACAGCGTCCGCACAGCAGGCAATATGATAGGCGTTCGGCGTATTCCGCGTCGGTCAGAATCGTCTTTTCGTTCGCCTGGCGGATGAGCACGTTCCGGCCGCGGGCCACGTGGCTTTCGATATGGTCGACTTTGTAAATGGGGCAATTGTACATGCAAAAGCCGCATTTCATGCACTTGTTGACATCGTCGAGATTATCTCCATCCTTTGCAGGAATGGTTTCAGGGAGACTTTTCAAATTATCATTCTCCATGATTGAAATACCAACTTTTTATAAGAAATACTACTGGCGGTCAGGTTCGAAACCCGACCCGACAAACTGAATTCCTTGTTACTAGGATTTCTCCTTTTTCAGTCCTCTCCCCACTTGCTGTAGCCGCAGCGGAAGTACTTCACAAAGTGAATATATGGGGGAGAGCCAGAGAGAGGGGTTTATTTACTTCTCCTCCCAGATTTTCTCCGGATTCAAAATATTATCCGGGTCAAACACCTTTTTAATCCCCCGCAGCAGGTCGATGGCTTCCGGCTGCATCGCCTGTTTCATGAAACGCTTTTTCTCCAGCCCGATGCCGTGCTCGCCGGAAATCGCCCCGCCGTACTCCAGCGCCGCCATGAAAATTTCGTCCACCGCCTTTTCGGCGCGGGCGTAATGTTCCGCGTTCTTCTTATCCGTCAGCACGCTGGGATGCAGGTTGCCGTCGCCGGCATGCCCGATAATCACAATCGTTAAATCGTATTTTTTCGCCAGCTGCTGTACTTTATCAATCAAGTCCGCGATATGTTCAACCGGCACGGTCACATCCTCGGCAAAAATATTCGGAGAGGCGCCATAAATCGCCGAAAAACCTGCCCGCCTGGCGGTCCAGAAATTCGCCGCTTCGGCGGCGTCTTTGGCCGCGCGCACGTTCAGCGCCCCGGCCTGCTGACAGGCCTTGATTACGTTCTCCACATCTTTGTCCACGGCGGACTGCGTGCCGTCCAGTTCAAAAAGCAGCATCGAACCGGCATCCAGCGGCAAACCCAGCGGGGTAGTTTCTTCGATACGCCTGATGACCCAGTTGTCCATCATTTCGATTTTGGCCGGTAAAATTCCGGCGGTTAAAACTTTATGCACCGCCTGCCCGGAAGTGACCACTTTGTCGAAAACGGCCACCACGGTCTGGTGGGCCGGCGGCAGCGGCAATAACCGCAAAGTGATTTGGGTAATCACCGCCAGTGTGCCCTCGGAGCCGCACAATATCTGCGGGAGGTCGTAGCCGGTGACGTTCTTCACCGTATTCCCCCCCAGCTTAACGATGGAGCCGTTGGGCAGCACCGCGGTTAAGCCCAGTAAATAATGCTTGAAAACGCCGTATTTCACGGCATACGGGCCGCCCGCATTTTCCGAGACGCAGCCGCCTGTGGTCGCCGCCAGGAAGCTTTGCGGGTCCGGCGGGAAGAATAATTTTTGTTTCGCCAGCTCCAGGTTCAGGTCGTTCAGCACTACCCCGACTTCGGTAGTGACGGTGAAGCTTTCGGCGTTGATGTTTAGAATTCGGTTCATCCGGGTCATGCACAGCACCATGCCGTTGGCGATGGGGACCGAGCCGCCGCTAAGGTTGCTGCCTGCGCCCCGTGGGGTAACCGGGATTTTATGCGCCGTTGCCAGTTTCATGATTTGGGAGACCTGCTCGGCGGTGGTGGGGAAAACCACGACGTCCGGTTTGCTTTGCCAGCTCGTCGTGCCGTCGAAAGCATAGGAAGCTAAATCGAGAGGAGCTGTTAAAACCCCTTTCTCTCCGGCAATTTCCCGCAGTTTTTCAAGGATGCTGTTTTCGATACTGATTTTAAGCCTCCCTGCGACGTCGCAACGTCGTACTGAGTCCGCCTTAAGCGGACGAATGTACCTCCGTGCGCCGAAATCAATTTTCTATCTCTATTATAGATTGAAAAGAGAATTGATTGCTAACCGTCTCCGGTTTTCTTTTTAAGGTTCGAAACGGGAAATAAAATGAAATGAAACGCCAGCCCTATCACCCAAAAAGTCACTATCAACAAATTAGTCGGTGCCGTCGGGGAATTGATGTAATACATGTATGCCGCGTGAAAGTGCCCTTCCACCAGCGAATTCCCGATTTCTTCCCCGCATAGTCCCAGAATTATTAAACCCACCACCCAGGTTAATAAAGTCGGCCTGGCCCGGTATTTCCTCAACCACAGGAAAAGATATCCGCATAATAAAACGATAGCGGCGAACGCCCCGCCGGCATAATTAACAAACGTCACCGAAGTACTGCTCAGGCCGGCCGGCATCTCCAGCCCGGGATTCAAACCGGTAAAAATAACCTTGATTTTGTTAATCGGGACGCCGCTGATTAAAGCCGCCAGTAAATGCCCCGTCTCGTGCACTAATGTATCAAGCAAAAATATTACCGCAAAAATAACCAGAGCTAAAATAATAATCCGGTATTTTGTAAAAAAAGCCCTGACAAATTTCATGATGTTTGTATTATACATCAAAGAGTGTTCGATTAGGATTCGATTATTTTCCTGGATTATCGGGTCCGGCCCGATAATGACAATAGTATTATCATCGCTACCCTGATTGTGGATCCAGTCTCTACAACACTGTCATTCCCGCGAAAGCTGGAATCCAGTTTCCAAAAGTTACCACGGTCGCCTTTCTCTAAATTCGTCTCTGGATTAAGAAATATATTTTCTGTAAGGTCGGGTTTCCCGAAGGTACTCAGTTTTTAACTGATGTAGAACCCGATCGCCCCGTAACTTCTTTTAACTCATAACTCCGAACTGATAACTAAAAACTGTTTGCAAAATAGCGACAAAAACCGCCTCGGTTAGTCCCCTTCGCCCTCGAGGGGAGAAGGTTAGGATGAGGGTGAAATGGTTGGTAACAAAAATACTCGGAAAATAGCGACAAAAACCGCTTGACAATATTAAATCATATGTCATACAATAATTTCACGTTTGAGAGCGACCGTAAAACTCTCCGTCATGATTCTTACCGCCGGGGCCGGTTGGGCATTCAGG
>Ga0187887_10000685_pt1 | contig 32684 bp, 25 predicted proteins | sample June2016WEW_7_10_FD_132977 | JGI IMG/M metagenome (GOLD analysis project Ga0187887, IMG submission 132977) | Peatland microbial communities from SPRUCE experiment site at the Marcell Experimental Forest, Minnesota, USA - June2016WEW_7_10 | ecosystem: Environmental > Terrestrial > Soil >... | reverse complement strand
GCTGATTCTTGCAGTGCTGGGGCTCAACCCGCATCTGCGAGGCATGCTGGTCGATCTTGAGGCCAGTGTGGAGGCAGCGAAGGTGCGCTTCGCGGAGGAAGATCTCCGATGCGAACTGATTGCCGCAGATCTGACGCAGTCGGTTCCAGGCGGCGCCGATGTCTACATGCTGAAACATGTGCTGCATGGACGCCGGGACGCGGATGCGATCACGATTCTAAAGAATTGCCGCGCGGTCATTCCGCAGGACGGCCGTTTGCTGATCATTGAATTCATCCTTCCTCCGCTGGTCTCGCATGCAGATCCACAACTGGAAGGCCACCTGATGAGCGACCTGAACATGCTGGCTGTGACCGGTGGCAGAGAGCGCAGCGAGCGCGAATGGAGAACGCTGCTTGAGGCGGCGGGCTTCATTCTGACCGGGGTCTACCCGGTTGGAGGAGACCATCGGCTGGTTCGGAACGTTGGGATCGTCGAAGCGAAGCCGGCTTAGCCCACTGTCTTTTGCTGCTTCGCGCGGCTTACTCGTAGCGGAGAGCAGTGGTTGGTTCGACGTGGGCCGCGCGCAAGGCGGGAACCAGGACGGCGACGGCCGCGGTGGCGAGCAGCACCACAGAAACAGTCACGAAGGTGAGCAGATCGGTTCCGCTGGTGCCGTAGAGGACGCTGGCGGTGAACCGTCCCAGGGCGAGAGCGATGGCGAGTCCGATGGCGAGCCCGATGGCGGTGAGGATGAGTCCCTGACGCAGGATCATTCTGAGGACGGTGGGACGTTTTGCGCCGAGCGCCATGCGGATGCCGATTTCGCGGGTACGGCGGCGCACCGAATAACTCATGACGCCGTAGAGACCGATGGCGGCGAGGGTGAGGCCGATGGCGCCGAAGATTCCGAGCAGGAGGGCGGAGATGCGGGGCAGAAGCAGGGATTTATCGACGTGCTCCTGCATGGTTTCTGCATTGAAGACGGCCATATTCGGATCGAGCGCGGCGATCTGCTGGCGGACGGAGGATTCCAGAGCGCGGGGATCCATCGAGGTCTTGACGAGGATGGTGGTTCCGAAAAAGCTGGTGGCCTTTTCCGGCGCGGCATTGAGAAATAGATACGCGGCGTCGGAGGGCTTTTCGCCGATGGTGCGCGATTTCGAGTTGCGGGCAACGCCGATGATCGTGTACGTGGCTTTATCCTGGCGAACGGTGCGGCCGATGGGGTTCTGGCCGGGAAACAGGTGAGCGGCCATGGTTTCGTTGATGATGGCGGCAGGCTGGCCGCCGGGGTGCGATGTAAAGTCCTGCGAGGCGAAGTCGCGCCCCCGCAGCAGGGGAATGCCCATGGTCTGGAAATATCCAGCGCCGACGGTGTTGACGAGGGCGATGACGTTCTGCGCGGGGCGGCCCTTTGCGGGGTCCACGTCGAACTTGTTCTCGGCGGCGCCGATGCTGAGCGGCACGATGCCGACAAAGCTGACGGAGCGGACTCCGGGGAGCGCCGACACCCGGTCGCGTAGCTGGGTGAGGAACTGCACGGTTTTGTCGCGGGAGTAGTTCTGGATTTTGGGGTCCACGGACATGATGAGGAGGTTGGCGGGCTTGAACCCGATGTCGATGGAGGAGGCATTGCCGAGGCTGCGGAGAAAGAGTCCGGCGGTGGTGAGGAGCACGAGGGAGAGCGAGACCTGGACCACCACCAGGGTATTGCGCATGCGCGAACGAGTGGCGCGTCCGAAGCCGGCGGGCCCATCTTTGAGGGAGCCGACGAGATCAGGGCGCGAAGCACGCAGAGCGGGCACGAGTCCAAACACGAGGGCGGTGATTACGGATAAGCCGAGGGTGAAGAGGGCGACGCGCCAGTCGACATTGAAGTCGAAGGCAATGGGGAACGGCAGAGGGAGCTTGAAACTGGAGATGGCGCGGGCCGCCACGGCAGCGAGCAGAAATCCGATGCCGGCGCCGGCGAGCGCGAGGAGAAAGCTTTCGATGAGGAGCTGGCGCACGAGCTGACGACGCCCAGCGCCGATGGCGAGGCGAATGGCGATTTCCTTTTGCCGGCCGGTGGCGCGAGCGAGCAGGAGATTGGCAACATTGGCGCAGGCGACCAACAGCACCAGGCCGACGACGATCATGAGGACCGCCATGAGCGTGAATGCGGGAGTGATGGAGCCGCCAATGAGGCCGCCCGCGGCTTGCAGGGTGACCTTCTCGTGGGTCTTATCGTCCTTGTGCCAGGCGTCATCGAGGCGCTTCTTGACGACGTTGACGAGGACAAGAGCCTGGGCGCGGGTGACTCCTGGTTTGAGCCTGGCGTCGAGCATGAGCCATTGATTATCCCGTTTGTTGATGGCGCTGCCGTCCGCGGTCAGGTCGGGCATGATTTCTTCGGAGACAGCGAGGGGCACCCAAAACTCGGAGACGATGCCGCGATCGACGCCGTAAAAGCCTGGCGGGGCGACTCCAACCACGGTGTAGTGCTGCCCGTTGAGCGCGACGTCGCGGTTGAGAATGTTGGGGTCCGCGCCAAAGCGCCGCCGCCACAGGCCGCTGCTGAGCACGACGACGTGGCCGCGAGCGGCGGCGTCATCGTCAGGAAGAATGGAGCGGCCGAGCGCCATGGGCACATCGAGTGTGGGGAAGAAGTTGCCGCTGACGGACTGGCCCCAGACGCGCTCGGGTGCTCCCTTGCCGCCGATGCTGGCGGGAATGAGGGGAAAGTGCGCGGCTACGCCGCCTTCGAAGATGGCGCTGGTCTGGTCGCGATAGTCGAGGTAGTCGGGATACGAGAAGGATTCGCCTTCCGAGAACATGACCATGCGGCCTGGATCCCTGACGGGCAGGACTCCCCACAGCAGCCCATTGGCCACGCTGAAGACGGTGGCATTGGCCGCAAAGGCCAGGGCGATGGAGAGGATCACGACGAAGGAAAAGCCGGGAGCCCGGAACAGAGTTCGAATGGTGTAGCGAATATCCTGAACCAGGTTCTCCATGAGCGGCAGCCTCGGGTAGAAGAGATGTTGTCGAGGAGACTACGCAGGGGATGCGGGGAAAGTTCGCCGGTGGGTCCCGGTTGGACGGTGCGCTCGGGAAATCCAGTTGTCTGCTCAGTCCAGCCCGACTCGGTGGATCAGATCCTGGAATCGGGGATCGCTGCGGAGAAAATCATAGGCGGGCTCAACCTTGAGCGCCGTCATGGTGTTGGACCGCTGCGCGTAGGCCTGGTTGAGCCACAGGAGGGTGTGGTCCTTGTCGCGGCTTCCCGCATATGCCCAGGCCATGGCGGCGGGATTCATGGGTTGCTGCTGGTTCAATTGCTCCAGTTCATCGAGCGCGTGCTTTGCTTCCGCGGCCTGGCCGGAGCGGCCGAAAGTGTACGCCAGCGAAGACCAGTACACGGACATACCAAAAAGCGTCCTGCATTTTTCTATATCGGCCAGAGCCTCGGGGAACTGACCCTTTTCTACATACACTTCCCTCACCGCGTGGGCGCGTCCGAAGGTCGGGTCCATCTCCAGCACCACATTCAGCTTCGCTTCGGCGCGGTCGTACTGGCGCGAGTAGTAAAAGATCATCCCGTTGTCCGCGGCAATGATCAGCGACAACGGATCGAGTTCGCGGGCCCGCTCGCTGGCGCGAGAAGCCTCATCGAAGCGTCCTAGCCAGGTGAGATATTCCGCGTACCACTGGTAAGCCGTGGCGTAGTTAGGATTCAACTCGATGGCCCGGCGGTATTCTTTCTCGGCTGCGGGCCAGTCCCAGTCGTAGTTTTCGGTAATTAAAGCCAGAGAAGTCTGTGCTTCGGCGAGTCCTTCATTCAGTTGCAGCGCTTTGGTCGCCGCCGCCCGAGCCTTTTGCATCAGCTCAGCCGGCGGGACGCCACTGAAGGCCGCCATCAGCACGTAGCAATCGGCCAAACCTGCGTAGGCCTGGGCATAGCCGGGATCCTTTGCGATGGCCTGCTGAAAATAACCGATTGCCTGTTGAAAGCCAGCCCCGGTCCTCTTATTCCAGAAGTAGCGGCCTCGCAAATACAGGTCGTAAGCCTCATACGAGGTGAACGATCGCCGCGGCGGCTCCGCGGCCAGGGCGAACTTGTCTCGACCGAGAGCGAGCTGAATTTCGCCGGCAATTTGCTGCGCGATCTCGCTCTGCAGCGCCAGCGTGCTCTTCAATTCGCGATCGTAGCGCCGCGACCAGAGGTGGCTCTGGTCTTTCATCTGGATGAGCTGGGCAGTGATCCGCACCTTGTCCGCATCGCGCCGGACGCTGCCCTCCAGAACGTACTGCACGCCCAGTTCCCGGCCGATCTGCTCCAGCGACGGCTTGCCGCTCTTGTAGTGCATGACTGAGGTGCGCGCAATCACGCCGAGGTGCTGGGGATCGAGTTCCCCCAGCTGCGCGATCATCTCTTCGGTCATGCCGTCGCTGAAATACTCCTGGCCCGGATCCCCGGTTAAGTTCTCGAAGGGGAGAACCGCCAGCATCACCCGTTCGGGCGGGGGCTGCGGCCGAGCTTGTGGTTGCCGATGCCACACCAACGCGGCGATCAGGGCGATCAACACGAGGCCGGGCGCCAGCAGCCACAGCCAGCGAAGCCTTCCCGCTGCCGGCCGTCCCGCAGCAGCGGCCGCGCGTGGTTCCGGATGCGCCGGCAATTCGTCTGCAGGGATCGCACCTGGCGTTGGTTCGCCAACTCTGACCTGGCGAACTTCCGCGACCAGGCGATACCCCTTGCCCGGGATGGTGATGATGGTGCCGCTTTCCTGCGCGGTTTCCCCCAGGGCTTTCCGCAGCAGGAAGATGTTCTGCGTGAGGTTCGATTCCTCTACATATGAGTCAGGCCAGACCGACCGCATCAGCTCATCTTTGGAGACGGTCTCGCCGCTGCGGGCGAGCATGACCAACAGGATTTCAGCCGCCTTTGCAGGCAGTGGAACGACGCTGCCGTGGCGCGAGAGCTGCAGCTTCTGCGGGTCCACCTGCCAGGGGCCGAACTCATACAACCTGTTGAAACCATGAGCCATGTGGCTCTCTTGTGAAGAATTGAGAAATTTTGAGCGGGTGCCTGAGGACGTTTTAGCACCCTGGACGGCAATGTACCAGCGTTGATGAGATCGCGGGGAAGCGAACCGTAGGATAGCACGCTTCCGGCGCCCCAGAGCCGGATTCCAGGCACCATAGTTGCCGCGAACCCCGATCCGTTTTCCCCCGGATGGAACCGAGCCTGCAGGAGGATTTCCGATGAAGGACTGCCTTGCCGTTTTGTTCCTGACCGTCGCCGGCCGGAAATCCGGCGATGACTCCGGCGCTGGCTCCCGAGCGAACGCCCAACCGCCAGCGCATTCCCGGGGAGCAGCCGCCGCGATCCCAGGGATCACGCCTGGGCGCATTGAGCTGCGTACGGTCTATCCCATCTCCCTGTTTGTATCGGGCACGGAAAGCACAATCCCGGCGGGTGGATAGCCGGACACCTCGCCCTCCGGAGCGAGTGCAGGGGGGGATTCCCGGCGGAAGGGCGGAACCTGATTTCGATCTCTATGGCATAGCTACCAAATCCTTCTGGAGAGAAGAAACATGATGAAGAACCTTTGCAGGCTGTTGATTTTGATTTTCTGCGCGGGGCTGACTGCCTTGGGGCAGGCAGTGCCATCGCAAGTCGCCAACGTACAGCTGGGCAGTGCTCTCGGCAATCGCGGGGGATCGGGCATTCAGGTGAATTATGCCGTCACCGGAGCGGTGAATCATGGCTTCAATGGATACGTCCAGTTCAACCTGGGGGTCTTTCCCACGCTGACGCCGGCGCAGATTCAGAAAGCCACGCTGGTGCTTTATCTGGAAAGCGGCGGGACTCCCGGGACGGTTGCGCTGTGTGAGGCGGCGACGGCGTGGTCAGCCACAACCATCACCGGAACGCATGTGCCCTCCTGCATAGCGGGCACCACCAGCAACATCGCGCTGACCACGGCACAACTGGCCAATGGCGCGTTCATTTCCGTCGACGTTACGGCGATCACGCAGAGTTGGTACAGCGGCGTCGCCAACAATGGGTTGATACTGAGCGGCGCAACGCTGGGGACCAATGTGCAGTTCGATACGGTGTCCAACGTGCTTGGTTACGCGGTGGGCGATGCGCCGGTGCTGGACCTGGTGCTGCAGAGCCAGGGGCCGCAGGGGATTCAGGGTGTGCAAGGGCCAGTCGGACCGATCGGGCCGATGGGGCCCATAGGGCCGTTGGGTCCGCAGGGACCGGTTGGACCGGCTGGACCGCTGGGGCCGGTTGGACCGGTTGGACCGGTTGGACCGCTTGGGCCGGTGGGACCGATGGGGCCGATCGGTGCAGTGGGAGCCACCGGCGCAACCGGACCTGCTGGGGCAAGCTCCATTTATTACAACCAGGTCAACTCCATTGGGGGCGACCCAACGGTCGACGTTGAGGTCGATGGTCTTTACTACCTGCCGCCGGGAACCTACATGATCTGGTCACCCACCGAGGTCACCGGAGACAACGACCAGTCCGCCGGATGCTATTGGTGGATCAATGAAGCCGGCCCCGGCAGCTTCGATGCTGACACTACCTTCCTGTATCCCTTTGGAGGAGCGACGGCAAGCTTCAGCGCCGGCAATTCCAGCACTGGATGGATGAATATGATGGGGGTTGTGACGCTGCCCCTCCCCGGCTACAACAAAGTCGTTACCCATTGCGGCTTCATCACCGGGTCAGGGTTGCATTTCATCGGCCAAATGTATGCCTTGCCGATCGCAAACCCGGTCGCGGACTAGCAGGCCGTTGGCTGCTTGAGGGCATGCGGGAAATCCGCGTGCCCCTTCGTCGTCCTGGATTCAGCAACGCTGGAAACAGCTGGCCAGAACGCGCTGCGGGGCGCGGGCAGGCAGGCGTTGGCGAAAGAGAAACGCCGGAGCTTTGGGGCTCCGGCGTTTTCTTGCTGCTGCGTGATTTGAGTGCCGCGTTAGACCAGCGCGGGGACGTTGACCTTGTCGTGCCAGGAGTGCGCGGCCTTGAGGGCTTTGTTGACGTTCTCGATGTTCTCGACGCCGGTGGTGTTGAGCCATGCCTCGAAGGCTTTCGCGCCCTGTTTGGCGTAGATGGCGATGCCGTCTTTCCAGGTGGCGCGGCCGCAGAGGACGCCGTTGTAGCTGACGCCGGATTCGTTGGCGAGCTCGAGGGTCTCGATGAAGACCGGGTTGGAGACGCCGGCGGAGAGAAAGATGAAAGGCTTGTGCGTGGAGGAGGCGGCGAGACGGAAATGCTCGAGAGCTTCCTTGCGGGTGTAGGCCTGCTCGCCCTTGAAGGCGTGGGTGCCGGCGACGAACTCCATCTGGATCGGCACTTCGACTTTGAGCACGTCGACCAGGTAGCGCTCTTTGCCGAACTCTTCCATGGAGCCGGTGACGATGTCGGGCTTGCGCTTGGCGTAGGCGACGCTCTTCTCGTCTTCGCCGTGGACGGCGTAACCAACGAGCTCGAGGAAGAAGGGGATGTCGTGGGCGCGGCACTCGTCGCCAATGCGCTCGGTCCAGGCATGCTTGTGATCGTTGACGGCGGACTTTTCGTAGGGCGTGTAGTAGAGGAGGATCTTGATGCAGTCGGCGCCGGCTTCTTTGAGACGGCGGACGCTCCACAGGTCGAGCAGGTCGGGCAGGCGGCCGGGCAGGGCGGCGTCGTAGCCGGTTTTTTCATAGGCGAGCAGCAGGCCCTTGCCGTTGCGGTGCTTCGAGGCGGGCAGGCCGAACTCGGGATCGAGCAGGATGGCGGAGGCGTGTTTGGTGAGGACTTCGGTGACCAGGGTTTTGAATTCTTCGAGGGCGGAATCGGGGACATCGGCCACTCCCTTTTCCTTCGCCAGCGACTTCTTGAGCGATCCGCGCTGGTCCATGGCGGCGGCGGCGATCACGCCGCGCTTGTCCGATACGGCTTTCAGTCCGGCCAGTTTTCCGGGGGTCATATTCATTGACATTCGATTCTCTCCTGCGCTCGAAATATAGCGTCTGCCTCTCAAGTTTACTCGGGTGGGGCGGGGGATGGGCAGGTGGCTAAAGTAACGTGTGTGTGAAAAAGCGGGGAGCCGGGGAGCTGGGAGCCTGGAGCCCGGAGCTGGTAGCTCTTTCAGAGTGACGGGGCGAGGGCGACGTCGCGCAGCGGGGCCGGTTCGTCCGACGAGCGCACGCCGAAGACCCACCCGAGCGCTCCAAGGGCGGCAAACCCAGCCGCAACGGTAAGCGCCGCGCTGAAGTGGCCGGTTCGCTCGACAAGGAAGCCAGTGAGCACCGGCGCCACGATCCCCGCGAAGTTGGCGACGCAGTTCTGCATGCCGACCCAGCGGCCGGCCAGCAGCGGTCCGGCGAGGGTCTGCGGCACCGCATACACGCCCGAACAGGCGGTTCCACAGCCAACCGCCGCCCCGACGAGGAAAGGGAGCCAGGTTTTTGGCCCTGCCACCGCGCAGCCCAGCAGCGAGACCACGGCAATCAGGAGACCGACGACCATGGGCCATTTCCGTGCCGAGCAGGGGCTGGCGCCGCGGCGGATCCACAGGTCCGCGATGCGGCCGGTCACGATGGCCGCGGTCGAATCGATGGCGTAAATCATGCCCGCGGTCCACGCCATCGATGTGGTGGACAGATGCCGCTCGTGCACCAGATAGAACGGCAGCCAGCTCATCAGCAGGTAGAGCAGGTAATTCTCTCCGAGGTGGCCGATGGACGCACCCCAGAACGGCCGCAGCCGCAGAATGCTTGCGAAGCTCGGCAGCTCATAGGCCGGCGGTTGCGGCTCGTGGACCGCTGGCCGCGGCTTCCACCGCTGCCATGCCGGCAACCACAGCAGGCCCAGCAGGCCGATGGCGAGGAAGGTCCTGCGCCAGCCGAAGTGCGCCATCAGCAGGCCGCCGCCAAAGGCGCCCACCGCCGTGCCCCATCGGATGGCCGCCACCAGCAGGCCGTTCGCGAGACCGCGATCTTTTTCCTCGAGGTTCTCGCTGAAGATTTTCGAGCTGGCGGGGAAGATGACGGCTTCACCCACGCCGAGGAGCAGACGCATCGCGAACAGGGCCGCGAAGCCGCGCGCCAGTCCCGTGAAGATGGTCGCGCCGGACCACGCGAGGAACCCGGCCGCGAGCAGCGAGCTGGCACTGAACCGGTCCACCAGCCAGCCCATCGGTACCTGCAGCAACACGTAGGTCCAGAAGAAGGCTGAGAGCAGAATGCCAAGCTGCGAGGTGGACATGCCCCATTCCTTGCTGAGGAGGGGGGCAGCCAGCGCCAGATTCCCGCGATCGATGTAATTGATCAGCACTGCGATGACCAGCAGGGTGATCATGGGACCTGCGCTCTTGCCTGGGCCACGCATCGCGGGAAGCGGCCTCCTCTCTGGGAAGGGCACGACCAATGTACAGGGTCCAGGAAGCGGATGGCGGTATGGAGGGGTGAAAGCGGACCGCCGGGTCAGGCGTCCTGAAGCCACGCGCCGTCTCTCTGTTGCTTTCCCAAAGAAGCCGTGGGATACTTCTGTGGGAAACCAAAAGGAGACTGTTCAGGATGGAAACGGCATGGTCGCGTCATTGACACCGGCAAAAAGCGGCCCCTATGATGGCGGCTGCAACCTTCCGGCATTTCTTCCTCGAATCCCCGGAAAAACACAACTGCAACCCTATTGGAGGGCGCCCGCTGTGCGAGTCTCGATGCGAGTTTTGTCCGTGGCAGCAGCCATGGCTCTGATCCCAGGATCGATGCTGTGGGCGCAGGCCCCGGCCCCGGCGCCAGCCCCGGCGCAGCCTCAGGCCGCGCCCCTGCCCCCCGAAGCGAGCGCGAATCCGGTGGTGTGGAGCGCGAAGTATCTCTACCAGCGCGATGTGAAAAACATGATTGCCGCCGCCGACGAAATGCCCGAAGACAAGTACAGCTACCATCCCACCCCCGATCAATGGACCTTCGGCAAAGTGGTTTCGCACATCGCGCAGTCGAATGGCGCGTTGTGCGCGGCGCTGTCAGGCACAACCGCGCCGGCGTCGCTCCAGGTGAGCGACACGGCTTCGAAGGCCGATCTGGGGAAGGCGCTCCAGGCTTCCTTCGACTTCTGCGGTCCGGTGCTCGACGGCCTCACCGACGCGAAGTTGGCCGATACGGTGACCGTGTTCCACCGCACGATGCCGCGGGCCATGGTGCTGGTGCTGCTGCCGGTCGATCTGGCCGACCACTACTCCCAAATGGCCGCCTACCTGCGGCTGAACGCATTGACCCCGCCGTCAGCGCAGCCCCGGAAGTAGCTGGTAGCGCGTATTTGCGTTCGGAGCAGGCGCCGGTTCGTGATCAGGACGACTGTCGATCCTTACGGGTTGTCTTTTCCGTGATGGCTGCGTCGAGCCGCTTTCCGATCTCCTCAAATGCTGGTGTGGGACCCTTCCACCGTAGCTGCTCGACGTCGTCGAACAAGGCGATCTCTGTGCGCAGCGTGGCGAGCCGGCGAAAGAGGAGCGCATCCTCCCACTGCCGCACGAGGGTCGCCGCAAGGTTGTCGGCATGGGCCGCTTTGACCTGCCAGGTCCGGCTGTCGTGAGGAATGGATTCGAGGTGGCCGAATTTGGCCAGGACCGCCGCGGTCGATTTTGCGCCCCATCCCGGCAGCCCAGGAAAGCCGTCTGCCGCATCACCCACCAGGCCGAGGTAGTCAGGAATGGATTCGGGTCGAACGCCAAATTTCTGCATCACCCCGTTCTCGTCACTGATCGCGCCGGTTCGGCGATTGAGCTGGACGACACGCGTCCCCCGGACGCACTGGGCGAGATCCTTGTCCGGCGTGCAGATGATGACGCGCTCCACCTGCGGATTTTGCGCTGCGGCGGATGCGGCAGATGCCAGAGCATCGTCCGCCTCAAATTCCACCATCGGCCAAACTGCGAATCCGGCGGCGGAGAGGACCTGCTCGAGGAGAGGAAACTGAGCCAGAAGATCGGGGTCGATGCCTTCGCTGGTTTTGTACCCCGCCCACAGGGAATTGCGAAAGGATTCGATGACATGATCCGTCGCCACCCCGATGTGGGTGGCGCCTCCTCTCAGCATGCCCAGCAGGGAGGCGAGCACGCCCCGCACCGCACCCACCTCTTGCCCTTCCGCGTCGCGGGAATGCGGCAACGCGTAATAGTGGCGAAAGAGCTCGTAGGTGCCGTCGATCAGGTGGATTTCCACGATTCGTGAATCAGGCTGCGGAGGCGATGGCGGCGCGCTGTAAATCGTGGAGCTGGCGGATGCCCTCTTCGGCGTACTCCATCATTTCGAAAAGGCGCGTGCGCGGGAAGGGGTTGCGCTCAGCGGTGGCCTGGACTTCGACGAAGTTGCCATCTTCGGTCATGACGAGATTCATGTCGACTTCGGCCTGGGAATCTTCTTCGTAGGCGAGGTCGAGCAGCACGATTCCTTCGACGATGCCGACGCTGGCGGCCGCGACCAGCTGTTTGAGCGGCGAGGCCTTGAGGGCCTGAGTCGCGACCATGCGATTGAAGGCAATGGCCAGCGCGGCGCAGGCTCCGGTGATGGCGGCGGTGCGCGTGCCGCCGTCGGCCTGCAGGACATCGCAGTCGAGGATGACAGTGCGCTCGCCAAGGGCTTTCATGTCGACGACGGCGCGGAGGGAGCGGCCGATGAGGCGCTGAATCTCGTGGGTGCGGCCGCCGATTTTGCCGCGCTCGGCTTCGCGGGGCGTGCGGGTGAGGGTGGCGCGGGGCAGCATGCCGTATTCGGCGGTGACCCAGCCGCGGCCGCTGTTGCGCATCCATGCGGGAACGCCTTGCTCGACGGAGACGTTGCAGAGGACACGCGTGTGGCCGACTTCGATGAGGACCGATCCCTCGGGGACCTGCACGTAGCCGGGAGTGAGACGGACGGGACGCATCGCGGCGGGAGCGCGGCCCTGACTGCGGAAAAACGAATCTGGCATCGGGTCAATTGTACGGTTTTCAAACGGGAAAACTCGCGGGGGCGGTTCTGAAACGGAAAAGCGCGGGGAAGAAGCTGAAAGGAGAGAGGTTGGGTGGGTTGGCGAGGGGACGCGCGTTTCGATATGGGAATTTTCTGGGCGTGTCCTTTTTTGGGCGGCGGGTGGGTTTCGGGAGGAAGCTTCTCGTTTTCATGAGGTTGCCGGGTTGGGTTTGTTTTGGAGCTTGGCGTGCCCTTATGGGGACAGTCGTGAACCAGCGACCGGGAGCCGCGACGACCTCCAGAGCGCCGCGGCCTCCCACTTTCAGAAGGAGGCCATCCATGGAACCGTCCGCCCAACCGTCGCCCACCGCAACACCGGTCCCGCCCGCAACGCTGCCGCGCCTTCCGCTTCCGCGCCTGGGGAATACGCCCACGCTGCGCGAACAGGGCGGCGATGCTTTGGCTTTAGCGGGAATTGCTCATGACGCGCGCAACCTGGTAACCGCGCTGGGATTGTGCGCGGAGATGATCGGCGAGCCGGGGGTTCTGGCTCCGCATCACGGCCACTTCGCCACGGAGATCCGATCGATCACGACGGCCTCAGCGAGCCTGGTGGAGCGCATTTCGGGGCTTGCCCGCACGGCGGCGCAGGCGAACCCTGGGCAAGGGACGGCTGTGCGAGCCAAAGAGACGCCTGTTCCGGAAACTCCGGTCACCGATCTTTCCGAGGCGGTGCGCCAGATGGGCAGCCTGCTGTCGGCGGTGGCAGGACCGGTGACGGAACTGCAGATCGCGTGTCTTCCCTGCCGCGGCCAGCTGCGGCTCTCCGAAGAGAGCTTATCGAGGATTCTGGTGAACCTGGTGCGCAACGCGGCCGACGCCCGGCCCACGGGCGGGCGCGTACGCATCACGACACAACGCGGAGGCGGGGAAAGTTTTCTCTGGACACTGGAGGGCGAGACACCCGGGGAACAGTCGGCGCAGTATCTGTGGGACGATTCGCCGCACCCATCTGCCGCTCTGCCGCACACGGTGCTGCTCACAGTCGAAGACGACGGGCCCGGCATTCCGACGGAATTCCTGGAGCGCGTGTTCGAAACCGGGTTTACGACCCGGCAGGGAGGGCGGTCGTGGCCGGAGCCGCAACACCATGGGCTGGGATTGAGCATTGTGCGGCAACTGGTTGACGCGGCGGGCGGTACGGTGCGCGCCGTGGTTCCACCGTCGGGTGGCGGACGTTTTGAGATCGAGCTGCCACTTACTAACGTTACCCCAAACTTACTTTCGGTACTCCCTGTGCATGGAGAGAATGAGGGCCAATGATGCGACGATGGACATCAGGATCAACCAATCATTCACCGGGACACGTGATGCCTCCCTCGTTTCGATCGGAATCGGCCCCACTCCATGTGCTTGTCGCGGACGACGATGCGGCGATTCGCCGCGCGTGCTGCGAGATTGCGGCAAACGAAGGGATGGTCGCCCATGAGGCGGAGCTTTCCAGCCGGGCGCGCTCGCTGCTGCTGGCCAAAGGCGTCGACATCGTGCTGGTGGATGAGACCATCGCCAACGGCGCGGGATTCGAGGTGCTGGATGAGCTGCGGCAGATGCGCCCCGATGTCGCGGTGGTGTGGATGACGTCGGCGTCGACGGTGCAGCTGGCGCTGGAGGCGCTGCGGTTCGGGGCCAGCGATTATCTGATCAAGCCTTTTTCCGGCGAGGAGCTGAGCACGGTGCTGCGGCGCCTGGCGGAGCGGCGCACGCTGGATTCGGCCAGCCGGGGATTACGCGAGCGGCTGCGCTCGGGCCACGGTATGAGCAACATTCTGGGCGAGAGCCCGGAGATGGAAAAGCTGTACCGGATTTTGGCGCGGGTGGCGCAGACCGTGCATCCGGTGCTGATCCTGGGCGAGAGCGGGACGGGCAAGGAACTGGTGGCGCGGGCGATCCACGCGAATGGTCCAGGAGCCGGCAAGCCGTTCGTTCCGGTGGACTGCGGTTCGCTGGCACCGACACTGATCGAGAGCGAGCTGTTCGGGCATGTGAAAGGCGCTTTCACCGGGGCGCATCGCCCCAACGACGGCCTGATGGTGGCGGCCGGCAGCGGCACGGTATTTCTGGACGAGATCGCCGAGCTGCCGCTTGACCTGCAGGCCAAGCTGCTGCGGGCGCTGCAGGAAAAGGAGGTGCGGCCGCTGGGCGGCAACCACGCGGTGCCGATTCGCGCGCGCATTCTGGCCGCGACGCACCAGGATTTGCCCGCGATGGTGGAGCAGAGCCGGTTCCGCCGCGACCTCTACTACCGGCTGAATGTGGTGAAGCTCACGCTGCCGCCGCTGCGCGAGCGCAGGGAAGATATACCGCTGCTGGCGGCCCACTTTCTGGAGCGGAACAGCCTGGAGATGCGCCGGCCGTTTCGGCTCAGCGCGGAGACGCTGGCGTTCCTGGTGGAGTACCCGTGGCCGGGGAATGTCCGCGAGCTGTCGAATGCCATTGACCGCGCCTGCAATCTTTCCTCGGGAGAGGTGATCGAGATGGGGGAGATGAGCACCAGCATCCGCGACGCGTGGATGCAGTCCACGGTGAGCCGCCGCGAGCCGGCCCAGGAAAGCATGGGCGAACCGGCCGTGGTGACGCTGGCCGAGCTGGAGAAGCAGGCCATCCTGACCACACTGGAACAGGTGAAGGGCGACAAGCTGCTGGCCGCGCGGCTGCTCAACATCGGGAAGACTACGCTGTACCGCAAGCTGAAGGAATACGGAGCGACACCATGAGCGCGCAGGTGAACGGCAACGGGAACCCAGCATCGCCCGCGCAGCCGGCGGTCCTCATCGTTACCGCGATTGAGGAAATCGAAACAACGGCCGCAGCTTTGGCCACCCAGCTGAAGGTGACGGTGGAAATCGCCGCGAGCCGGGCCGCCGCGGTGCGCCTGCTCACTCGCCGGGGCTACTCCATTGTGGTTCTGGACCAGACCCTGGCCGAGACCGATGCGGAGGGCGCCGATCTGATCTGGAAAAGCGCGGGTGTAGCGATTCCTCTGCAGATGAATTTCGCTTTGGCGGGAAGCGCGCGCCTGGAACGAGAGATCCGGGCCGCGCTGGCCCGCCGTGAACGCGAGCACATACTGGCCGTGGCCGCTGCAAGGGCTGCGGTAGACGCCGAGCTGAAGAACGCCATTACGGGAATTCTGCTGGAATCGCGGCTTGCGCTCGGGGAGGAGAATCTGCCTCCGCGGGTCGAAAACCGATTGAAGACACTAGCGCTTATGGCGGACCGGGTGCGCGAGCGCCTGGTACTACCGGTCTCGCACGATACCACCAGCGGGTCATTGCTGGCTGCTCCGAAGTGACCTACGCTGATTACTAATTCGTCACGAAGGTTTCAGGGGCAAGGCGGCTGCATAGATTTGCCCGGATCCCATCGGCCTCCCCCATCGAAGGGGGCATGAATCGCAACGGCTCGTGTTGTTCGTTGGTTGTGCGTTGAACGAGCATTTCAGATATTCCAGGAGTCTCCCCCATGCACCGTTTTTTACTGGCTGTACTTGTTCTGCCTCTGGTCACGCCTGCGGGGTTCGCCCAGCAGAGCAGTTCTTCTCTCGTTGCACCGGAGTTTCTGTACTCCGGCGGTTCTGCGTTTCCAGCAGCGATCAGCGCTTCCACCATGCCGCCGTCTGCGACTCGCGGAGCGTTTTCCAGCGTCGGTATCGGCGTAAAAGCCGGTCTGCTGGGCGCCGGCGTTGAAGTGGCCACGCCCCTCTCCTATCATGTCAACCTCCGCGGCGGAGGCAACTTCCTCAGCTACACCGACACGCTGACGAGCGACGGCATCAGCTACAACGCGTCGCTGCGCTTCCGCTCCGCTGAAGCCAGTGTCGACTGGTTCCCGTGGGCGAAGGGATTCCACATCAGCCCCGGGGCGCTGTTGTACAACGGCAACCAGATCACGGGCGGGGCCAGCGTGCCAGGTGGAAAGACGTTCACCCTGAACGGCACGACCTACACGAGCAGCGCGACCGACCCGGTGACGGGCGCGGGCAGCGTGACGATGAATAAGACGGCGCCGAAGCTGACCGTGGGCTGGGGCAACCTGGTTCCGCGGAGCGGGCGCCACTTCAGCGTTCCGGTGGAAATTGGCGCTGCTTACATCGGCGATCCCAAGGTTGCGGTGAACCTGGCCGGAACCGCGTGTTACACGTACGAGGGCACGCCGTATTGCAGCGACGTGGCCACGAATTCGATGATTCAGACCAACCTCGCCGCCCAGGTACAGAAGCTGAATAAGGATGCTGAGGATGCGCGGTTCTTCCCTATCCTCTCACTGGGGTTCGCGTACCGTTTCTGAGGGACGCGCAGGGGCGCGACGGAGGAATCCCTGCGCCCCTGAACCAACTTGTCTCCAGCCGATCGGCTGCCCCGGGGCCGTGAGTTGCTGGAGTTGCCGCTGGTCGTACTGCTTCACGCTGTCTGGCAAGGGACGTCCGGACCAGGGCTAGCTTTTCGCGTGCGATTTGCTCTACTTCAGCCGGGCCATGATTTCTTCGAGGACCTGCTTCGAGGGCCGCGTGCGTTGCTGGGGCAGAGTCGCCAACGGCTCGTCGACCAGATTCAGCAGGTCGGTGAAGGCCGGCTTCTGGGTATCGATATAGAAGACCCCGGTGAGCACTTCGCCCTTTTCGTGGGATTCCATGAGTGTTTTTACGGCGAGGGCGCGGTCGGTTGGGTTGTAATCCTCGTGCAGCTTGCGCAGGCGCAGCAGAGAGCCATCGTGCATGGTGACGTCAAAGCTGGTGCCCGCCTCATACTCGACATCGATTTCCTCGAAGGCCGGCACGAAGCCGACTTCGCTGACCGGCTCCTCGTGATCCTGCATGTATTTGTAACTGCGGGTGGAACCTTCGTGGTCGTTGAAGGTGACGCAGGGCGAGATGACGTCGAGCATGACGGTGCCCTTGTGGGCGATGGCCGCTTTCAGCATGGTGAGCAGCTGCCGCTTGTCACCGGAGAAGGAGCGGCCGACGAAGGTCGCGCCGAGTTGGATGGCGAGCGAGCAGGTATCGATCGCGGGAAGGTCGTTGACGACGCCGGTTTTGAGCTTCGAGCCGATGTCGGCGGTTGCGGAAAACTGCCCCTTGGTAAGGCCGTAGACGCCGTTGTCCTCGATGATGTAGATCATGGGGAGATTGCGGCGCATGAGGTGGACGAACTGGCCGATGCCGATGGAGGCCGAGTCGCCATCACCGGAGACGCCGATGCCCAGCATGGTCTTGTTGGCGATAAGGGCGCCGGTGGCCACCGAAGGCATGCGGCCGTGGACGCTGTTGAAGCTGTGCGAGCGCGACATGAAGTAAGCGGGGCTCTTGGAGGAGCAGCCGATGCCGGAGAGCTTCATGACCCGCTCCGGCTGCACACCCATTTCGTACATAGCGTCGATGATGCGCTCAGAAATGGCGTTGTGGCCGCAACCGGCGCACAGGGTGGTCTTGCTGCCGCGGTATTCGAGGACCGGCAGGCCGATGCGGTTAACCTTGGGGCCGGGATTTGTAACCGTCGCTGCCATTTATCAAATTCCTTCCTGTAATACGATTTCGTCGGTGACGGAGCGCGCGTCGATAGGCAGGCCGTTGAAGTGGCGCACGCTGCGCAGCTTCGGGGTCTCGCCGGCGGGTAAGTCGAGTTTGAGCAGACTCAGCATCTGCGCGTCACGATTTTGCTCGACAACGTAAATGCGCTCGTGGGAGGCGACGAAGTCGCGAACCTCGCGGCTGAAAGGCCAGGCGCGCAAGCGGAGATAGTCCGCTTCGACGCCGTATTCCTTCTTGAGCTGATCGCGGCTCTCGGTGACGGCGAAGTCCGAGGTGCCGAAGGCGATGATGCCGACCTTCGATTTGCCGGTCTGGACGACGAGGGGCGCGGGAACCAGGGTGCGCGCGGTCTCGAACTTGCGCGCCAGCCGTTCCATGAGGTTTTGGTAGTCCTCGGGGCGCTCGGAGTAGAGAGCCTTCTCGTTGTGGCCGCTGCCGCGGGTGAAGTAGGCGGCCTGCGGATGGTCGGTGCCGGGCAGCGTGCGGTACGGGATAGCGTCGCCGTCGCGGTCCTGATAGCGCGCCCAGCCGCCGCTCTTCTTCATCTCCTCGATCTGTTCGGCGCTGAGCACTTTGCCGCGATTCAGCGGCTTGTCGGGGTATTCAAAGGGATCGGACATCCAGTTGTTCATGCCGAGGTCGAGATCGGAGAGCACGAAGACCGGGGTTTGCAGCTGCTCGGCCAGATCGAAGGCCGCGCCGGCAAATTCGAAGCACTCCTTTACACTGCCGGGCAGCAGCATCACGTGTTTGGTATCGCCGTGGGAGAGAAACGCGATGAAGAGCAGGTCTGCCTGGGCGGTGCGCGTGGGCAGGCCGGTGGAGGGGCCGACGCGCTGAATATCGAAGATGACGCCGGGCAGCTCGGCAAAGTAGCCGAGGCCAGTGAATTCGGCCATCAGCGAGATGCCGGGACCGGAGGTCGAGGTCATGGCGCGCGCGCCGGCCCAACCCGCGCCGAGCACCATGCCGATCGCGGCTAGCTCGTCCTCGGCCTGTACGACGGCGAAGCTGGCTTTGCCGTCTTCCTCGACGCGGTACTTCTTCAGATAATCAATGAGCTGCTCGACGACCGATGAGGAGGGGGTGATGGGATACCAGGTCACCACCGTCACGCCGGCGAACATCGCGCCCAGGGCGCAGGCGGCGTTGCCGTCGATGATGATCTTGCCCTCGGTGGCGTGCATGCGCTCGAGGACGAAGGGATCCTGCTTGGTGAGCGACTGCGCCGCATAATTGAAGCCCGCTTCCACGGCGGCCCAGTTCAGGTCGGCGGCCTTTTGCTTCTTCGCGAACTGCTTGCGCAGCGAGTCTTCTACGGCCTTCATGTCGATGGAGAGCAGCTGCGCGGTGACGCCCACGTAGATCATGTTCTTGACCAGCTTGCGCAGCTTGGCCTCAGGGCAAACGGCGGCGGTGAGCTTGTCAAAGGGCACCGGATAACAGGTGACGTCGTCGCGGTACTGTTTGAGGTTGGCGGTTTCCTCGTAGATCGCCGCCGCACCGGGACGGAGGGACAGCATGTCCTCGCGGGCGGTCTCGGCGTTCATGGCGATCAGAATGTCGATCTCTTTGCGGCGCGCGACGTAGCCGTATTTGCTGGCGCGGATGGTGAACCAGGTGGGCAGGCCCGCGATGTTGGAGGGGAAGAGATTCTTGCCACTGACCGGGACGCCCATGGCAAAGATGCTGCGCAGCAGAACGCTGTTGGCCGATTGCGAGCCGGAGCCGTTGACGGTGGCTATCTGAATGCTGAAGTCGTTGGTAACCGGCTTTGGAGAAGCCGCTGTTGCTGTTTCGCCTTGCGCGGACGGGGCGCCGGCGTTGGTGGTCGCCATGGGGGCGGTGTTCCCTTCAGATCAAAAGTGGAAAGATTGTTCGCTCTTTCTGCAGGTTTCATTATACCGGGGTGGGCGGCAGGGTTGCCCGGTCGGTCAACAGGCGAAAAGACTTTCGTGCCATGCGCGGAGCCGGCTTTACACCCGCATGACGGCCCGGGACGGCATCAGTTTTACCTTATGTGCGACGACCTCGAGGCGGCGGTGAAGGACCTCCAGGCGGAGGGCGTCGAGTTTACGCGGCCGGTGAACGAAGAGAAGTGGTACGGCTGACGGCGTTTCGGCTGCCTGACGACGAGGAGATGTACCTGTACCAGGCGAGGCATCCGTCACCGTTGGCGGGGGTTAGGCCCGGTTAGAAACGGTGCGGAGGGATGGGCGGGAGGCCGATGTTCAAGGAACCGGCGAAGGGGGCCGATAGAGGAGGTGAAGGAATTTCGACAACCTTTTGGGGCGGAGCCGCGGGGCGATCCACGCGATCGGACCTGGGGCGACGGTGAGGCGGCGGAAAGGAACAGCCCGCTGGTGGAGAGGACTGGGTGCGCACGCCAGCGGTAGATCGTATTCCGGTCGCAATCGAGGAAGAGGAGGCTGTCTCCGTGTCTGGCACCGCGGCTGGCTCGGAGTTGGGGAATTCCGCCGGGCCCGAGGGGAGGGCCAGCGCTCGGTGGCTGCGCGACAAGGAGGATCGCTATCGGGCGTCGTTCGACCAGGCGGCGGTGGGCATCCTGCACACTTCGCTCGAGGGGAGAATCCTGAAGTGCAACGAGTGCTTCGCAAGGATCGTGGGGTATTCTCCCGAAGAACTGGTTGGCTCTAATTTTCAGGAGATCACACCGCCGGAAGACAGAGACAGCGGCAAATCCGCAGCGAACCACCTGCTGAGCGGCGAGGCAAGCAGCGCGAGCTTCGAGAAGCGCTACCTTCGCAGAGACGGCTCGCTCACGTGGGTCACGCTGACAATCTCGATCCAGCACGACGACGAGGGCCGGCCGCTTTTCTTTCTCACCCTGGTACAGGACATCAACGCGCGCAAGCAGGCGGAGGAGTTGCTGGGGGCAGCGCAGGAGGCGCTACGGTTGAGCGAAGAGCGCTACCGCACGGCATTCCAGATGTCGCTGGATTCAATCAACCTGAACCGCCTGAGCGACGGAATCTATGTGGACTGCAACAAGGCGTTTCTGGAAACCACGGGATATGCGCGGGAGGAAGTGATCGGACACAGCTCGATCGAGCTGAACATCTGGGAGAACCCGGCCGATCGGAGCAAGCTGGTGGAGATACTGCACCGGCAGGGGGTTTGCCGCAACTTTGAGGCGCGACTCAGGAAGAAGAAAGGGGAGATGTTCTGGGTGCTGATGTCGGCGTCGGTGATTGAGCTGGAGGGTATTCCGTGCGTCCTTTCCATTTCGCGTGACATTTCGGATGTGAAGACGGCGCAGGACGAGATCCGGCATCTGGCCTTCTACGACCCGCTGACGGAACTGCCCAACCGGCGGCTGCTGCTGGAGCGGCTGCGGCAGACGGTGACGGCGAGCAAGCGCTGTGGGCGGCAGCGGGCTCTGCTGTTCATCGACCTGGACAATTTCAAGAGCCTGAACGATACGCTGGGGCACGCGGTGGGCGATCTTCTGCTGAAGGAAGTGGGGGAACGACTGACGGGCTGCGTGCGCGCCGTGGACACGGCGGCGCGGGTGGGTGGGGACGAGTTTGTAGTGATTCTGGAGGATCTGGGGAGAACATCGGAAGAAGCGGCTGCGCGGGCAGGAAGTGTGGCGGAAAAAATCCTGGCCAGTATCACCCAACCTTACGTACTGGCGGGCCGCGAATGCCGGAGCACGGCGAGCATGGGGATCACGGTATTCGGGGATGGCAATGAGAGTTCCAGCGCGATTCTGCAACAGGCCGATATCGCTATGTATCAGGCGAAGGCGGCGGGGAGGGAGGCGATCCGCTTCTTCGCGCCCGCACTGCAGTCGGCAGTGAATGCCCGTGCGGCGCTGGAAGGGGAACTGCATCAGGGGATCCGTAACCGGGAGTTCGAGCTGTGGTATCAGCCTCAGGTGGACCGGGGCCGGGTGGTTGGCGCAGAGGCGCTGTTGCGATGGAATCACCCGCGGCGCGGGGTTCTGCTTCCGGCGGAGTTTATTTCACTGGCGGAGGAAACGGGGCTGATCGTTGCGCTGGGAAACCAGGTGCTGGAGGACGCCTGCCGGCAGCTGGCGGTATGGGCGCAGCGGAGGGAGACGGCCTGGCTGTCGGTTGCGGTGAACGTCAGCCCGCGGCAATTCCGGCAGGCGGATTTTGCCGACCGGGTACTGGCTGTGCTCGAGACCACGGGAGCCAACCCGAGGAGCCTGGAGCTTGAAATTACGGAAAGCCTGCTGGTCGAGGATATGGAAGAGGCGATCGCGATCATGAATGCGCTCCGGTCGCGCGGGCTCCGGCTTTCTCTGGACGATTTTGGAACCGGATACTCGTCGCTGGCTTATCTGAAACGTCTTCCTCTGGACCGGCTGAAGATTGACAGCAGCTTTGTGCGGGACATGCTTGCGGATGCGAAGAGCAAGGCGATCGCGCACGCCATCATCTGGCTGAGCCGGGAGATGAATTTGCCAGTGCTGGCCGAAGGGGTGGAAACGGAAGAACAGCGAGCCTGGCTGGCAGGGCTCGGATGCCATGCCTATCAGGGATACCTGTTCAGCCCGCCCGTGCCGGTTGAGCAGTTTCAGTTGCTGCTGGATGGAGTGCAGGAAGAGGAAGGAAGCGGCGCAGAGGCCGCTCCCTGAATTTGAACAGCCGCCCTTACCGCACGACGTTCTGGAAGAGCGGCGACTGGAGGAGGCTGGAGAACTGGCTGTTGGAGGCGACGAACTTCACGCTGAGCTGGCCGGCACTCGAGTCGATGGTGGTGCTGTCGATGGCCTGCTTCTCGACGGCACTGCCACTGACCTTTTCGTACATGGCGGCGGCGTTCAGCAACGACGACATGGTTGCCGCGGTGAAGGTATCCGAGGTGGCCACAAACAGGGTGAATTTGACGCCATTGGTGAAGTTCATGGTGTAGCTGGAGTTCAGGAGCCGCTTGCGCACCTGGTCGTAGTCGGCGAGCTGCGAAGCCTGACCGAGTAGCGAATGCATCATGTACTCGGTGCCCTTCTGGTCGAGAATGCTCCAGATCGGCTCGGAGTCCACCTGGCCCATGGCGGTGAGCATGTCCTGGTTGGTGAGGAAGCTGGGCGCGAGGCCGTCGCGGCAATCAAGGGCGGGCTTGATGGCGTCGCTCGAACCGAACAGCATGGTGGTCGGATTCAGGAAGGTGACCAGCATGCCGCCGGCGCCCATCGGATAGAGGCGGTTGTTACGGATCATCGTGGGCTTGATTTTCTTTTTCTGGAAGTTCGCGATAATGTCGCTGACCTGGAACTGGCCCTGCGCGATCCCGACGATCTTCACGTTGTCGCCGGTGCCGACGCGATAGGCAGCGAAGGCCAGCTGCTCGACGTCCTGGTTCTCATTGAGGCCGGAGGTCTTGAGCGCTGTTTCCAGCTGCTTCAGCTCCGGAGGAAGCACGCGCGCTTTCAGATCCATGGCGGCGGAGGAGTTCTCCATGATGCGGTAGTCGACGACGATGAGCTGCTGGACATCGTGAGGAATGGCCGAACGCGCGTCGGTGTCGATCTGCGCCGCTCGCGCCGGAAGCGCAAAGGACGCGCACAGGAGTGCCACAAAAGCAAAACCGTAGTACGAACGCTTACAGAATTTCACTGGTGAACCTGCTCCCTCCGCCGGACCGCCGGCTGAGTTTGAAGAATTTGATGACCCGCTGAGGTCTTTGACCCCGACGAGCGGCAAAACGACTCGCTTGCGCAGCGCCGTTTCTTAATTTTACGCCGGTCGCCGCGGGGCTCGATCTACAACTATCGGCTAACGATTGGCTACCGGCCAAGGTAGCGGACGGTCCAGCCGCCGCTCGAGAACCTTCTCATCGAGGTCGAACCCGCCCGGACCGATGTCACCCAGCAGACGCAGCCACTCGCTGTTTCGCTCAAGAGCGGCCTCGGGGATGAGCCCAATGAGCTCGGCGCGGGCCGGAGCGGCGCCGTGCCTGCGAGCCTTTTCCTTCACGGCAGCATAGACTTCGCCGACCGGAGTGCGGGTGAAGTCGGTGATGTTCATGGAGACCTGTGCCTGTCCGTGGGCGGTGACACCCATAGCCTTGACCCCGGCGAGGCCTCCGCCCGACTGGCGGATGTCTTTGGCGATGGCGCGGGCGACAGAGACTTCCGCGGTGTTGAGGTAAAGGTTGAGGGCGATGAGGAAGCGGCGGGCACCCACGGCGGAGGCTCCGGCGGTGGGATGCAGCGAGGGACCGCCAACGTCGGGCCGGCGCGCGGGCTCGCGCAGCACCGCATCACGCAGGCCTTCGAACTGGCCGCGGCGCACTTCTTCGAGCAGGGCGCGATCGGGGCGGGCTGCGGCGGCTTCGTAGAAATAGACAGGAACCTGATAGCGCTTCCAGATTTCCGTACCGGCCTGGCGGGCCAGCAGCGCGCATTGCTCCAGCGAGATGTTGCGGATGGGCACAAAGGGAATGACGTCGGCCGCGCCGATGCGGGGATGCACACCCTCCTGGGTGGTGAGGTCGATGAGCTGGGCTGCGCGGCCTGCCCCACGAATGGCGGCCTCGACGACAGCGGCGGGAGGGCCGGCAATGGTCACGACGGAACGGTTGTGATCGGAGTCGAGCGACCAGTCCAGCAGGAGCGCCCCTTCGACCTGCATGGCGGAAATGATCGCCTCGATCACCTCGGGCTTTCGGCCTTCGGAGAAGTTGGGCACGCATTCGATGAGGGCATCTGGCATGTTTACGACCTGACCGGCACTGTCGAGCGGAACCGCACGTGGTTCAACGGCTACTCCACTTCTCTTTTACCTTCTGCTGAAGAACGTATACCCGATCTGGAACATCACGCTTGAGTTGACTCCGGGGTTGCGGTCGCCCAGCGACGCGCTGGAAATGTGAACGCCGCTGCCGGAGACGGTAATGGCTCTCCCCGGCCGGACAAAATAATGGAAGCCGATGCCTCCCTGCGGGCAGAAGTTCCAGACGCTGGTTCCTCCTGGAAGTCCGTGCATCACCAGCACATCGGGCGGGAATTTATGCGTCGTGTAGATCACGCCGCCGGCGGCCTGGAACCAGGGAACGAAACGGCGTCGCGGCTTGAAATCCCAGCGAAAAATGACCGGCGTGATGCTGGCGCCGGTGAAGGTTCCACCCCCCGTGGGCACGTAATAGGTGTAGTTCACCCCGTCGGCGGGGATATTGACGGTCACCGGCTGCAGGCCCTGGGGGGGCGTGAATGCCTGCCAATACGGGATGATCTCGCCAGCGAATTCAAACTGGCCGCGGAAGACGCTGCCCAAGTGCTGGTTGGTAAGCACCTTGCCCAGCCGCACGCCAGCGGCGGTGAAGTGGAAATCGGAGCGATATCCGATTCCGTTGCCACCCTGAAAGAACGGGCCCCATTCCCAGGGAAGTTTCGCCATCGAGGCAGAGGCCGGGTTGGCCGAATCAACCACGGGCGGATCGGGGACGGTTGCGCGACGGGGAGTATTATCCGCGGGCGAGGACGTGGACTGGGCGGCACCGGAAAGAGCAGTGGCTAACCAAAGGGCCCCAGCGAAAAGAGCGAGGTTGCGTTTTTTCATCCTGCGCGAACGACTCCCGATCAAAGGAAAGGCCGCCAACGGGCGGCGGCCTCTCGGTGAATGATGCTGCCGCCGCTAGCTGGTGACTTCTTCCAGTTGCTTCGCGTCCATGTCGAAATTGGAATAGACGTTCTGCACGTCGTCGTGTTCTTCGAGGGCTTCGAGCAAGCGCACCATGGATGCGGCCTGCGGGCCTTCGAGTTTGGTGTAGGTGGAGGCGACCATAGTGATCTCGGACATGACGGTTTCGATCTGCGCGTCGCGTACCGCCTGAGCCACCGCTTCATACGCGTTGGGCGCGGTGATGATCTCCCAGGTGTCGCCCTCGTCGTTCAGGTCTTCGCCGCCGGTTTCGATGACGATGTTCATCAGCTTCTCTTCGTCGGCGGCCGCTTTGGAAACGGCGATGATGCCCTTCTTGGAAAACATGAAGCGGACGGAGTTGGGCTCGCCCAGGTTGCCGCCGTGTTTGGCGAAGGTGTGGCGGATTTCGCTGACGGCGCGGTTGCGGTTGTCGGTGGTGCAGTCAACGATGATCGCGACACCGCCAGGACCGTAGCCCTCGAAGGAAATCTCTTCGTACGTGGCGCCAGGCAGCTCGCCGGTTCCGCGCTGGATGGCGCGCTTGATGTTGTCGTTGGGCATGTTCTCGGCCTTGGCGGCGGCGATGGCGCTGCGCAGGCGAGGATTGCCGTCGGGATCGCCGCCCGACTTGGCGGCAATGCTGATTTCCTTGATAAGCTGCGTGAAAATCTTGCCGCGCTTGGCGTCAAGCGCACCCTTTTTGTGCTTGATTGTCGCCCATTTGGAATGGCCGGACATGGGAACCTCAGAGACGTGCTTTCGTCGGAATTCTGGGGCAAAAAGGCCGGAAAAAGAGGCACTTCCGGGTCTGCCCGCAACGGTTGAGTATAGCAGGGCGCAGGGGACAGGGTACAGGGTACGGCTCGCGCGGAGACGGAGGCGCCGAGGTGCGGGATCGGTTACTCTCTTCCTACTTCTTCCCCGGTCACTCTGACTGCATCCAGGAGAAATTCATGCTTTCCAGGCGTTCGTTTTTCCGAGCCACATCGGTAGCGGCGGTGTCCGCTGCCCTTCCCACATTTATTGAAGCATCGGACGACGCGACCTCCCTGCCCGCGCCGATTGCTGCGCTGCCCTCGTTTGCGGGGCGCGTCAAGCCGTTTACGAATGAAGAACGGCTGGCGCGCATCGAGCGCGCGAAGGCGCTGATGGCGGAGAACCATATCGACGCCATCGTGCTTGCGAACAACTCCACCAGCTCTTTGTATTTCGCCAATATCAGCCTGAACGGCGGCGAGCGGCTGTGGGCGCTGGTAATTCCGGCGAAGGGGAAACCGTTTGTCGTGTGCCCCGCGTTTGAAAATGCGCGGGCGCACGAGCTCCTCAGTGCTGGTCCCTTCGGAGCGGACGCGGACGTGCTCACGTGGCAGGAGGACGAGAGCCCCTTCGCGCTGCTGGTGCGGGGACTGCGGGATCGCGGAATCGCGACGGGGCGGGTGGGGCTCGACGAGAACATGAAGTTTGTCTTCTCAAGCAGCCTGGCGCAGGCGGGTCCGCAGCTGACGTTCGTGATCGCGACGCCGGTGACCGCCGGTTGCCGGATGATCAAGGACGCGCACGAGATCGAGTGCATGCGCGTGGCGTGCCACGCGACCCTCGCCGTCTACCAGGCCGTGTACCATTCGCTGCGCGAAGGGATGACCACAAAAGATGTGCAGGGCCTCATCGCTGCGGCCTATCACCAGGTCGGCCTGCCCGGCGAAGCCAGCCTCAACATCGGTATTTTTACCGCATCACCCCACGGATCGCGCCAGGCGCAGACCATTCGCGAAGGAACAGTCCTGATGGTGGACGACGGGTGCCTCGTCGAGGGGTATTCCTCTGACATCACCCGCACGTTTGTACTGGGCAAGCCAACCCAGAAAATGACAGACGTGTTCTCCGTCGTGCGCGAGGCGCAGCAGGCGGCTTTGGCGGCGGCGCGGCCCGGGATAGAACTCGCGCAGGTGGATGCGGCCGCCAGGAAAGTGATTATCGACGCGGGGTACGGGCCGGGCTTCAAATACTTCTCCCACCGCGTCGGTCACGGCATCGGCATGGACGGGCATGAGTGGCCCTACCTGGTGACGAATAACATGTTCGGTTGGGAGTTACACCCGCACATGCTGGCCGGGATGACCTTCAGCGATGAGCCGGGGATTTATATCCCGGGAGAATTCGGTGTGCGCCTCGAAGACGACATGCACATCACAGAAAACGGAGCCGAGCTGCTGACGCCTGCGAGCCCGTCGCTGGAGAATCCCTTCGGGGATTAATCAGGTTAGGGATTGCAGGTTACGGGTTACAGCTAGCAGGCCCACCCAAGGAACCGGCATCCAGCAATCTGCCCGGTTGCTGGGCTGCCCGGCCCACAAGCCGTTGTTGGCAGAGGTGGGATTTCCCAGCCTGCAATCTGTCACTTGTAACTTGATCTCAGCTCACTCCTTCGGCGCGAAGCGCATCGCGTCGGGATTGCGCTGGCCGACGATGCGTTGGTGCCAGTAGGGGTAGACGGGGGTGACGTCGCTGGCGGCGTCGAGTTTGGCCACCTGATCCCGAGTCAGGTTCCAGTCCGCGGCCTCGAGGTTTTGGCGGAGCTGCTCTTCGGTTCGCGCGCCGATGATGACGCTCGACACGGTGGGGCGCTGGAGCAGCCAGTTGAGCGCGATCTGCGGGACGGTTTTGCCGGTTTCTTTTGCGACTGCGTCGAGGGCATCGACCACCCGATGGACGAATTCTTCGGCAACGGGCGGGCCGTCATCGGCTGTTTTGTGCAGGCGGCTGACTTTGGGCAGCGGCTGGCCGCGACGAATCTTGCCGGTGAGCCGGCCCCAGCCGAGCGGGCTCCAGATGAGCGCGCCGACGCCCTGATCGAGGCCGAGCGGCATGAGCTCCCACTCGTACTCGCGGCCGATGAGCGAGTAATAGACCTGATGGGCAACGTAGCGCGTCCAGCCGTGACGCGCCGACGCGGCGAGGGACTTCATCAAATGCCAGCCGGAGAAATTGGAGCAGGCGATGTAGCGAACTTTGCCGGCGTGGACGAGGGTGTTGAGGGTATCGAGCGTTTCCTCGACGGGCGTGAGGGCGTCGAAGCCGTGCATGTGGTAGATGTCGATGTGGTCGGTGCCGAGCCGCTTGAGGCTCGCGTCGCACTGGGCAAGAATGTGAAACCTTGAGGAGCCGAGGTCGTTGGGGCCGTCGCCCATGGGGAAGAAGGCTTTGGTCGAGATGAGGACCTTGTCGCGTTTCCCCTGGAGAGCCTTGCCGAGAATCTCCTCGGCCAGGCCGTTCGAGTAGCCATTGGCTACGTCGAAGAGGTTCACGCCGGCGTCGAGGCAGAGGTCGACCATGCGCCGCGCCTCGTCAACCTGCGTATTGCCCCATGCCTTGAAGAACTCGTTGCCACCACCAAAGGTTGCAGCGCCAAAGCTGAGTGCCGAAACTTTGAGTCCTGAACGTCCAAGAAGTCTGTATTCCATACGCGGTAGATGCAGGGTACAGGGTGCAGGGTGCAGGGACAGCAGCGGCAGGGGTGTTGGCGCAACTGCGGGCCCGCTCAAGCCAAACCCGGGCTTGGATGGGGCACCGGAGATTATCCCTCCTAATAGAGCTTCTTATTGGGCATGTCTAGCCAGAGCTGGAAAGACTCCCAGGCTTGCTCGCGCAGCAGCATGGAAGCAGGGATGGTGCGTTCGGGCAGGGGCAGAGCCAGTTCACGATAGAGGAAGGCGTCGTCGAAGGCGATGCGGGCAGCGTCGGCGCAGGTGTTGCCGAACCAGATGCGGTCGATGCGGGCCCAATAGATGGCGGCGAGGCACATGGGGCAGGGCTCGCAGCTCGAGTAGATTTCACAACCCTGCAAACTGAAGACGCCGAGGGCCTGGCAGGCGGCGCGGATGGCGCGAACCTCGGCGTGGGCGGTCGGATCGTTGTCGCGGGTGACGCAGTTGATTCCCTCGCCGATGAGGGCGCCGTCCTTCGCGATGACCGCTCCGAAGGGACCGCCCTGGCCACCGCGGACGTTTTCAGTCGCCAGAGCGATGGCTTTGCGCATGAACTCAGGGTTCGGAGAAGGCGGCATTGTGGACGGGAGCAATCCAAACCAGTATGGCATAAGGTGTAAGTAAACCAGCTAGTTGAACGCCATTTGTCTTGCCCCTCATCGAAGGCTTCGCTATGATCAGCGGAGTTCGGGTTACACCGGGTTGACGGATTCACTTGCGAACCACAACTTCCGAATGCCTGGTTGCGTCTTTAAGGTTCGACAGTCCAACTAGTTTGTAAAACCCCGCAGTCTCCGCAGCAGTCATGCGTCCCTCGGGCCGGAGCCACAATTTGATTTCAGGCAAGCGTTTTTTTGGTGACTGCACTCTGCGGATTTTTCTTCTGGGCGCCGCTGCGACCTTGATGTCGTTGGGCGCGCACGGGCAGTCGGTAAGTACGGACGAGTTGCCCGATGCACCGGTGGCTTCGGCGCAGCAGAGCTCGCCTCCGCCGACACCGGCTCCGGCCCCGGCTACGGCTACGGCTACGGCAACGACACCAGCGCAGAGCCAGACGCCGCAACAGAACCAGACGCCACCGCCAGCCAGTTCATCGAGTTCCCCACAGCCTGCGCCGGCACCGGGCCAGTCCGGTTCGTCCAGTTCCGCGCAGCCGGCGCAAAACACCCCGGAGACCAAAGAGCAGCAGCAGGAGCGGGCAAAACGAGAGCTGGAGGCAGAAGAGAAGCAGCGTTTGCTGGGTGTGGTGCCGATGTTCAATGTGCAGTCGAATGCCAACGCCGCTCCTATGACGTCGAAACAGAAGTATCAGCTGTTCTTCAAAAGCTCGACGGATTGGTATGTTTTCGCGATTACCGCGATCGACGGGGAAATCAGCCTGCTGGGCACAGAGTATCCCTCGTACGGAGAAGGCGTGGAGGGATTTGCAAAGTACTGGGGCGCGGCCTACGCGGACACTTTCGACGGCAACCTGTGGGGCAATGCGATTCTGACCTCGTGGTGGCATGAGGATCCGCGCTATTACCGCATGGGGCACGGCAACTTGTTCAAGCGGGCCGGCTATTCGGCGCTCACGACGATCTGGTGCAAACGCGATAAGGGAACCTGGGGGCCGAATTATGCCAACGTGGCCGGCAATTTCGTCGGCGGCACAATCTCGAATCTCTACTACCCCAAAAGCTCTCGCGGCGTGGAGCTGACCCTGGGTCGCGGGGCCAGCGTCACCTATGAGGGCGCTGTGGGCGCCGAAATCGCCGAGTTCTGGCCGGACATTGTGAATCACTTCGCGAAGAAGCATCAGGAAAAGCTGGCCAATCAAGCTGGGCAGCAACCTGGCGCGGCGAGCCCTGCTCCGGCCCAGCCGCAGGGAAACGGAACCGCCGCGCCGGCCCAGCCGACTCCGAAGCCACAGTAATTCCCTTCCTTCACGATTCGGATTTCGGAACCTGAGTGCGTGATATCGTGATCACGCATCGGTTCAAATCCATGGAAATGCGCGGCTCGTTTCGTGTTGTTTTGCTGTTTCTTCTCGGTTTTTGGTCCACCTCTTCCTTCGCAAAGACGGTCGTCTTCTGGCAGGCTGGATTTCCGGCGGTGGATTCTCCCGCGCCGGATGAAGGCGGCCTGCGGGCGGCGTTTCCCGGAGCGGAGTTCGCTGGGGCGAGCGGCCTCGCGGCTGCTCTGGCGCAGCGGGAGACGAATTTGCTGGTGCTGCCGTACGGATCGGCGTGGCCGGAAGCTGAGTGGGATTCGATCCTGCGTTATCTCGATCGCGGCGGGAACCTGATTGTGCTGGGCGGCAAGCCGTTTACGCGCGCGGCGTTTGAGGATGCGAGCGGATGGCATGTGCGTGCGGCGAGCGTGGCGCAGTCGCTGGAGCTGTTCATTCACGATTACCAGGAGACGCCGGGGAGCGATGCGAGAGTGGGATCGCTGAAGTTTGCGGCAAATCCGGATGTGTTTCCGCAGCTTCCAGCATTTGGATGGAAGCGGGCGTTCAGTCCCGTCGTGCGGCTTTCGGTCGTCGATGGCAACACCACCGGCGGCAACACCGGTTACGAAGACATGGACCTGACGACGCTGGCGTGGGGCGTCCAGGAGGGGCACAAGCTGGCCGCGCCGGTTTTTGAGCTGGACCATAATGCGAATCGATTTATCGGTGGGCGCTGGATTTTTGTGGCGTGCGAGCCCGATTCGGATTTCTTCAGCAATGCAAAACTGCTCGCGACACTGGCGGAAATCGCGGTGCGGCAGAACGATCGCTTCGCGTTTCGGCCGCGACTGCCCCTTTTTTTGCCGGGTGAGGCGCTGGAGTTTCGCTTCAAGCCGTCGGATCCGATGGCGGAGCAGCCGGATGGGGATCAGCTGCGGGTTCGCGTGATGGCGGAAGACGGCGCGGTGTTGTATGACCAGACAGCGGCGTTTCCTGGAGCGCATCGGCTGACGCTGCCGGCGAGCACAGAGGGAGGACGCGGGTTTCATACGGTTGAAGGCACGCTGATTCGCGATGGCAAGCCTCTGCGGATTTACCGCTCCGGCTACTGGATGCGCGACTGGGATTATCTGCTGTCGGGACCGAAGCTCACCGTGGGCAGCGATTATTTCCAGCTCGATGGCAAGCCGCTGCCGGTCGTCGGGACGACGTATATGTCCGGCGACGTGTCGCGCATGTACCTGATGCTGCCCAATGCTTACGTTTGGGACCATGACATGGCGCAGATTCGCGCCGCCGGGCTGAACATGATCCGTACCGGACTGTGGACGGCGTGGAAGCCGGAGCTGGCCGCGAATGGGCAGATGAGCGAAGACGCGCTGCGCACCATCGAGGCGTTTCTGATGTGCGCGCGCCACAATGGGCTGCCGGTGCAGTTCAATCTGTTCGCGTTTTACCCGGACGAGTTTGGCGGGGTGAACGGCTATCTCGATCCGGCGGCGCTGCATGCGGAGTCGCTGTATGGCGAGTCGCTGGTGGCGCGCTTCCACGACCTGCCATTTCTGGCGTGGGACCTGATCAACGAACCGAGTGCGAATAAGAATCTGTGGCGGACGCTGCCGGACTTCGATCCATTTGAACAAACGGCGTGGCGGAAGTGGATTGCGGCGCGGTATCCGGCTAACTCCGGAAACCAGGCCAAGTTGCTGCACGACTGGGCCGAGCCGTCTTTGGGCATCGGACGCGACTTGCAGGCACAGCCGACGGCGACGGCGCCGGAGATGGGCGGGCAGGATCCGCTGGCGCTGCCAAAAGGCGGGGCGTTCCAGCCGGATGCGGTGCGGAGTGGGTTCAATCCGCTGAAGGTTTACGACTACACGCTGTTCACGCAGTCTGTGTTCTCGGATTGGGTAAAGCAGATGCGGAATCTGATTCGCTCTACCGGGTCACAACAGCTGGTCACCGTGGGGCAGGATGAGGGCGGCGTGGCGGGGCGGGTGACGCCGGCGTTCTTCTCACCGTTCATCGATTTCACGGCGGACCACACGTGGTGGGATTACGACGCGATCCTGTGGGCGTCGCTGGCGCCGAAATTCTCGGACAAGCCGCTGCTGATCCAGGAGACG
>Ga0187887_10000684_pt1 | contig 32743 bp, 34 predicted proteins | sample June2016WEW_7_10_FD_132977 | JGI IMG/M metagenome (GOLD analysis project Ga0187887, IMG submission 132977) | Peatland microbial communities from SPRUCE experiment site at the Marcell Experimental Forest, Minnesota, USA - June2016WEW_7_10 | ecosystem: Environmental > Terrestrial > Soil >... | reverse complement strand
GGGATGGCGCCGCCCGCCTGTGCCGTTTTGGACCGTTGCTCCCGACCTGAGCAACAGGTGGGGCTAACTGCCGACACTTAAGGCTTTCCGCTCGAGGCGGACTTGCACAATGCTGCCAGCAAGCAATGGCCCCTGGGGTTTACAAATTAGGGTCAGGAGGTAACCCGATCCGCATCGAACACCGCAGGCGGCGCCAAAATCAACTGTTGACCATCAACCCGGGGGTCTCGGCCCTAGAGCTCGAGCTGCCGGCCCTTCTCCAAGACCGACTCTACGCGCTCACGCAGGATACGCAAGCGTCCGCCCACGTCCGAATCGAGATTGGTGTCACGGTTGCGGAAGCGAATCAATTCGTTCGCCATGTTGAGTGCTGCGATCACGGCGATGCGGTCCAAGCCCACGACCTTCCCCGTGTCGCGGATTTCGCGCATCTTGGAGTTCAAGAATTCCGCCGAATCGAGCAAGTCGGAGCGCTCCTCGATCGGGCAGGTGATGTGGTATTCCTTTTCCAGAATGCGCACGCTGACCCGCGCTTGATTGTCGCTCATGCCTGCTCCATCGATTTTAGACGGCCGATCATCGCCTCGACCCGGGCACGCACCTGCTCGTTCTTCTGCAGGAGGCTCGCGCGTTCGGCGGTGAGTGTTTCCTGCCGTTGACGCAGCGCGCGATTCTCTTCCTTGATCTGGGCCACGGTCGCGATCAGGTCCTCGAGCCGCTTTTCCAACCGCTTGAGCTCGAGCTCGACCGCGGATTTCGAATTGGTTTCGTTCATGGGGTGCCAATATAGAGCGCGCGATTCCGCATTGCAAAGGGCGGGCGCCTTCATGCGAAACAAGCGGCGCGGCGGGCCCAAAGGTCACCTAACGGCGCGTCCGAAGCGCTATTATTCGGCCAATCATGCTGGGTGAAATTCGGTTCAAGGATTTCGAGGACGTGCTGGCCTCCGCCGGAAGTCTTGCCGACGCGGCCGAGGCCCACGGGTCCTTGTGCGGCGCATTGTGCTCCATGTCACCTTACAGAATGCAGGACTGGGTCAACGAGATCCTGCCGGACGGCGCATCGCTCCCGGCCGAGTCCGCCGCAATGATCGAACGGGTGTTCGCGGCGACCGCGGCATCCTTTGGCGAACAGGGGATGGAGTTCCAGCCGCTGCTGCCGGACGACGAACAGCCGCTCAACGGCCGGGCGCATGCGCTTGCGTTGTGGTGCACCGGTTTTCTGTATGGCCTCGGCACCGGCCAGATATCCGACTTCGAAGCGCTGTCGGGCGATGTCGGCGAAATCGTACGGGACTTCACGGAAATCTCCCGCGCCACCGGCGACGATGCGGATGAGGACGAATCCAACGAACAAGCCTACGCGGAGCTCGTGGAATTCATACGCGTCGCCGCACAGGTCGTTTTCGAGGAGCTGCTGCCGCTCCGTCAGCAAGCCTATCCCGCCCCTCAGCAAACCTTGCACTAAGCTCAAAGCCATGGACCGCAGGGAGTTCGCGCGTCGCAGGCGCCAGGTTATGCGCATGATCGGCAGGGACGGAATCGCCGTACTGGCCGCCGCCCCGGTGCGCCATCGCAACGGCGACATCGAGTACGCCTACCGGCAGGACAGCCAGTTCCACTACCTGACGGGCTTTCCCGAACCCGAGGCGGTGGCGGTGCTGGTGCCGGGCCGCGCGCAAGCCGAGTATCTTCTATTCGTGCGCGAGCACGACCCAGTGCGCGAATCCTGGGAAGGCGCCTGGGCAGGAACCGACGGCGCAGTGTCGCTCTACGGGGCGGACGATGCATTTCCGATCGCGGACATCGACGAGATCCTGCCGGGCCTGATGGAACAAAGATCCCGGATCTTCTACTCGATGGGCGCGCACCTGGATTTCGACGGGCGCATGCTCGCCTGGATGAACGGCATGCGGGTGCAATCGCGGCAAAGCTCGGGGGCGCCCCAGGAATTCGCCGCGCTGACGCACGTGCTCGACGACATGCGGCTTTACAAGAGCCGCGCCGAGCAAGCCAGCTTGAGAGAGGCCGCCCGAATCGCCGTCGGAGCACATCGGCGCGCGATGCGCTTCGCCCGACCCGGCCGGATGGAATACGAGGTGATGGCCGAGGTGCTGCACGAGTTTCGGTCGCACAATGCCGACATGTCCTATCATCCGATCGTCGCCGGCGGCGCGAATGCCTGCATCATGCATTATGGCGCCAACGATCAGCGGCTCTGCGACGGGGATCTGTTGCTGCTCGACGCCGGCTGCGAGCACGAGTTCTACGCCTCCGACATCAGCCGCACGTTCCCGGTCAACGGCCGATTCACGCCGGCGCAGCGTGCCGTCTACGAGGTGGTGCTCGAAGCTCAGATCGCCGCGATCGACAGGGCGCGTCCCGGCAATCACTGGAACCAGCCGCACGAGGCGGCGGTGCGCGCCATCACCCAGGGACTCGTGAACCTGAAGCTCCTCCGAGGGCCGGTGACGCGGCTCATCAAGGATCAGGCCTACCTGCCGTTCTTCAGCCATCGCACCGGCCATTGGCTGGGACTCGACGTGCACGATGTGGGCGATTACAAGGTGGGCGGCGAATGGCGCGTGCTCGAGCCGGGCATGGCGCTCACCGTGGAGCCGGGACTCTACATTCGCCCGTCCCGCAAAATTCCCCGTGAGTTCTGGAACATCGGGGTGCGCATCGAGGACGACGTCCTCGTGACCGCCCAGGGAGCCCCGGAGGTATTGACCGCGGCCCTCGAAAAGACGCCGGAGGCCGTGGAAAGCATGGTGCAGGCTGCATGAGCCAGTCGTTCGACATCGCCATCGTAGGTGGCGGCATGGTCGGCGCGAGCCTCGCCGTGGCGCTCGAAAATCTTGGGGCTACGACGGCGCTCATCGAAGCGGTGCCTCACGATGCGGCGTCTCAGCCGAGCTTCGACGAGCGCACAACGGCATTGTCGAACGGCAGCCGGCGCATCCTCGAGACCTTGGGGGTGTGGCCGGCCGTCGCCGGCGATGCAACGCCCATTGCCAGGGTGCACGTCTCGGATCAAGGCCATTTCGGATTCGCCCGGATCGATGCGGCGGAACAGGGTTTGCAGTCGTTGGGCCACGTGGTGCCGAACCGTTCGCTCGGCTCGGCGCTCTGGTCGGCGCTCGCGAAACGCCGCGACGTGCACGTGTTCTGTCCCGCCCGGGTGGCGCGGGTCGAGGCGCATGAGCGATCCATTGAACTTATTGTCGAAGAGGGGTCCGCCGGGCCCTGCACGTCGATCGACGCACGTCTCGTCGTCGCCGCCGACGGCATCGAGTCTGCGGTTCGCCGGGCGTTCGGCGTGGAGGCCGACGTCCGTGATTATCATCAGACGGCAGTGATCACCACCGTGTTGCCGGACAAATTCCACCATCACGTCGCCTACGAGCGCTTCACCCCGTCCGGACCCCTGGCTCTGCTGCCGCTCGCGGACGGACGATGCACCTTGGTGTTGACGTTGGCGCCGGACTTGGCCGAGCGCGCCATGAGCTGGTCGGACGAGGAGTTTCTGGGCGAAGTACAACGGCGGTTCGGCTTCAGGCTGGGGCGGTTCCTCAAGGTGGGCCGGCGCTTCGCCTATCCGCTGTCGCTGTCGCGCTCGCGCAAGACCAGTGCGGGGCGCTGCGTCATCGTCGGCAACGCGGCGCAGGGCCTGCATCCGGTCGCCGGCATGGGCTTCAATCTGGGTTTGCGCGACGCCGCGAGTCTGGCAGAGCTCATCGCCGAGCACCGCGCAGATCCCGGCAGCTTGGCGCTCACGGCCGCGTACGACGATTGGCGGGCGGCCGATCGCCGCGAGATCATCGGATTCACCGATGGGCTGGTGCGCTTGTTCTCCGCGCCGTGGGGGCCTGTGCGGCACTTGCGAAACATGGGACTGCTGGCCTTCGATCTTTTGCCGCCGGCGAAAGCCGCATTGTCATCGCTGTCCACGGGGGCCGCGGGCCGGATCCCGAAGCTCGCGCGCGGCGTGCCTATCGGCAAGCCTATCGGTGAGCGTTCTGGAGAGCGGCCGTGAGCCGCGACTTCGACGTCGTGATTGTGGGAGCGGGCCCCGTGGGGTGCGTGATGGCGGGGCTGCTGCTGGCGCGCAATCTCGTCGCACCGGGCCGCGTGGCGGTGCTCGCGGGGCGCATCCCCCCGCCGAGCTCGAGAGGGGCGGCGGCCGCCGGCGCAGATCATCCCTGGGGCTTGCGGGTATTCGCCCTGAGCCGGGCCTCGCAACGATTGCTCCGGCTCTGCGGTGTGTGGCGCAGCCTGCCGCCCGAGCTCGTGTTCCCGTACGAACGAATGTGCGTATGGGATGAGAGCGGCGTGCCGGAGGGCCGCGGGTCGCTGACCTTCGATTGCGCCGAACTCGGCGAAGCGGATCTCGGATTCATCGTCGACGGCGCAGCGCTGCAGGAGAGCTGCGTGAAGGCGGCAGTTGCCGCAGGCGCGGTGATGGTCGAAGCGGCGGTGCAATCCATCGAGGTGACGGATGGCGGGGCGCGAATTGCGCTCGTTGACCAACGCGAGCTCGGGGCGCGACTGTTGATCGCCGCCGACGGCGCCGCGTCCAAGACGCGCGCGCTTCTCGGCGTCGCCACCGCCGGACATGCTTACCATCAGGATGCCCTGGTCGCCCATGTGCGAACGGCCAAGCCTCATCGCAGCACCGCCTGGCAGCGGTTCTTGTCGACCGGGCCGATCGCGTTGCTGCCGCTGTCGGACGGCCGCTCGTCGATCGTATGGAGCGTGTTGCGGGAGGAGTCCGAGCGTCTTCGGGCGCTCGACGCCCAACAATTCGCCGCGGCCGTTCTCGAGGCGAGCGGCGGGGTGCTCGGCGACATCGAGCTCACCACACCGATCGCGAGCTTTCCGATCCAGTTGCAGTACGCGCTCGACTACGTGCGCCCGCGCGCAGCGCTCATCGGCGACGCCGCGCACGCCGTGCATCCTTTGGCCGGACAGGGACTCAACCTGGGTTTTCTTGATTGCGCATCGCTCGCCGAGGCGCTGGGCGAGGCGGGCACCTCGAGCTCCCTGGGCGATTATGCGCCGCTGCGCCGCTACGAGCGCCGGCGCAAGAGCGAGAATTTGATCGCCGCCGCCGCGCTCGACGGCTTGGAGCGGTTGTTCTCCAGCTCGAATCCGGGTCTCGCGCGCTTGCGCGCGGCGGGACTCGGCGCCGTCGGCAGTCTTTCGTTCGTCAAGCGGAGGCTCGCGAAGCGAGCCTTGGGAATCGGCGGCGATGTGCCGGCGTTCTTGAGGGAACAGGGCGCCTGAGCCGCCTGCTGTTCAGGCGGCTGATAGCTGATCGATCTTGGCGGCGCAAATGAAATCGTTCTGCGACAGTCCGCCGATCGCGTGAGTCGAGTACGTGATGCGGCAGTAGCCGTATCCGATTTCCAGATCCGGATGATGATCCTCGACGTTGGCGACGTGTGCGAGCGCGTTGACGAAGCTCATGGTGCGGTAGAAGTCCTTGAACTTGAGCGAGCGCTGCAAGCTCTTCCCATCCGGCGCGAGTTTCCACTCGCCCTGGAGCTCGCGCAGCAGGCCCTCTGCCTCTGTACGCGTGAGCGCCGCGCCGCCGCCTTCGCAGGGGACGCATTTCCTGGCGGCAAGGCCGTCGGCGTTCGCATCGCTCACGCCGGGTGCCGCGTGTAGGTGCGCTCTATGTAGCGCTCGACCAGTTCCTGGAATTCCTCCGCGATCCGATCGCCCTTGAGCGTCACCGTCTTCGCGCCATCCTCGTAGACCGGCGCCACGGGATGTTCGCCGGTTCCGGGCAGGCTGATGCCGATGTTGGCGTGCTTGCTCTCGCCCGGGCCGTTGACCACGCAGCCCATGACGGCCACCGTCATGTCCTCGACGCCCGCGTGGCGCTTGCGCCATTCCGGCATGCGGTGGCGGATATGACCCTGAATTTTCTGGGCGAGCTCCTGGAAATAGGTGCTCGTGGTGCGCCCGCAACCGGGACACGCCACCACCATGGGCGTGAACGAGCGCAGACCCATGGTCTGCAGGATTTCCTGCGCGACGATCACTTCCTGAGTGCGGTCACCGTTCGGTTCCGGCGTCAAGGACACGCGGATGGTATCGCCGATGCCCTGCTGCAACAGAACGCCGATGCCGGCGGTCGAGGCGACGATTCCCTTGCTGCCCATGCCGGCCTCGGTGAGCCCAAGGTGCAGCGGATATTCGCAGCGGCTGGCGAGGTTTCGATAGACAGCGATCAAATCCTGAACGCCGCTCACCTTGGCGCTGATCACGATTTTATCGGCCTTGAGCCCAAGGCTCTGTGCACGCTTGGCGCTGTCCAGGGCGGATACGACGATGGCTTCACGCATCACATCCAGAGCCGGAAGCGGCGCCGCGAGCTTCGAATTCTCGTCCATCAACCGCGTGAGCAGGTCCTGGTCCAGGCTCCCCCAATTGACGCCGATGCGGACCGGCTTGTCATAGGTGCACGCGGTCTCGATCATCTCGGCGAACTGCGGATCACGCTTGCTGCCGCGTCCCACGTTGCCCGGATTGATGCGCAGCTTGGAGAGTGCCTCGGCACAGGCAGGGTGGGCCTTCAAGAGCTTATGGCCGTTGAAGTGAAAGTCGCCGACCAATGGGGTATTCACCCCCTGGGCGTTCAGCTTTTCACGAATGTGAGGAACGGCGGCCGCCGCCTCGTCGTTATTGACGGTGATCCGGACCAGCTCCGAGCCGGCGCGGGCGAGCGATTTGACCTGCGTGACGGTGCCCTCGATGTCCGCCGTATCGGTGTTGGTCATCGATTGAACGACGATGGGGGCGTTGCCGCCGATGGTGACGTTGCCGATCTTGACGGCAAGAGATTTTCTGCGTGATTGCATGGGGCATATTCTACTTGATGGCCGGGTGCCCCCCAACGGCCGATGGCATAATTGGACCCGATGAGGACGTTGATGAGTCAGCGGCTGGTTTATTCCACCGGAATAGGGACGCTTTGCCCGAATTGCCGCCGTGCAGTGCGGGATTGCGTTTGCCCCAAGGGGGCCCCCGGCAGAGCGGAGCCTCGCCCGGTGCGTGTCGGCCGCGAGACCAAGGGCCGTGCCGGTAAGGGCGTGACGACGGTCAGCGGCCTGCCGTTGTCCGAGGCGGACCTCGGGACGCTGGCGGCGCGTCTCAAAAAACGCTGTGGATCGGGAGGAACGGTGCGCGAAGGCGTCATCGAGATCCAGGGCGACCATCGCGACGCGATCGTTGCGGAGCTCTGCAAACTCGGCTGGGCCGCCAAGAAATCCGGTGGCTGACGTACCAGAGGCTCACGGATCGGCCTCTGAAAGGGGCTGTGATATGATGCAGCATCGCGATAAGAGCCGTGTGGAGAGAGTCCTCGTTCGCCGAGGACCGCCGAAGGCGCAACCGCCCGGAAACGCTCAGGCACACGTACTGCGGTCTCTCGCGATCTCTGGAGAGCGGTCGCGCCGTTAACGGCCGATCCACCGAAGGGGAGCAGCGCTCGAGCGAGCGCTCGATCTCTCAGGTCCTAAGGACAGAGGGGCGGCACGTACCAACCGGTGCGTGCCGGTTCTCGTGTCTGGATTCGCAGTGAGGTTGCGATGGGCCTGAAAACGCCGCTCTACGACATCCATGTTTCATCGCGCGCCAAGATCATCGATTTTGGCGGCTGGGACATGCCTCTGTCCTACGGCTCCCAGCTCGACGAGCATCGCGCCGTGCGCAGGGACTCGGGCATTTTCGACGTGTCCCACATGTGCGTGGTCGATCTGACCGGCGCACGCGTGCGCGAGTTCTTGCGCTGTCTCCTGGCCAACGACGTGGCCAAGCTTAACGTTCCCGGCGCGGCGTTGTATTCCTGCATGCTCAACCCGAGCGGCGGGGTCATCGACGACCTGATCGCCTACTTTCTCACCGACATCTGGTTCCGCTTGGTGGTCAATGCCGGTACGCGCGGCAAGGATCTGAAGTGGCTGCAAGAGCATGCAGCGCCGTTCGGCGTGTCGGTGCGCGAGCGCAAAGACCTTGCCATCCTCGCCGTGCAGGGACCGCTCGCGCGCGAGAAAACCACATCCCTTCTATCCGCCGCGCATCGGGACACAGCGCTTCGGATCGCACGCTTTTCCGCAGCCGCCATCGACTCGTGGTTTCTGGCGCGCACCGGCTATACGGGTGAGGACGGCTTCGAGATCATGCTGCCGGCCGAAGAGGCTGCCCCCGTGTGGCAGTCGCTGGTAGCGCGCGGCGTCACGCCCGCGGGCCTGGGGGCGCGCGATACCCTGCGGCTCGAGGCGGGGATGGCTCTGTACGGCAGCGATATGGACGAGAGCCGCCATCCGTTGGAATCCGGGCTCGCCTGGACCGTGGCATTCGAGCCCGAAGAGCGTGAGTTCATCGGCCGCGCCGCGCTCGAGCGGGTCCGCTCGCAAGGCTGCGATGAGATGGTGGGGCTGGTGCTCGAAGAGCGCGGCGTGCTGCGCAATCATCAGTCCGTGCTCACCGAGGCGTCCGCCGATGATCCCGGCCTGAAGATCGGCGAGATCACCAGCGGCACGTTTTCTCCGACATTGAACCGGGCGATCGCGCTCGCGCGCGTGCAAAGAAACGTTCCCGCGCGCGTTTTCGTCGAGATCCGCGGCCAGCCGCATGCGGCGCGGGTCGTCAAACCGCCGTTCGTGCGCAACGGCAAGGCAATGAACGGGCTTTAATCAGAAGGAGTCGGCTTTAGTGAGTGAAAACGTACCGGACGATTTGCAGTACACGCGGACCCACGAATGGGTCCGCGAACTCGGCAACGGGCAGGTGGAGATCGGGGTCACGGATCACGCGCAACAGGCGCTCGGCGACCTGGTGTTCGTCGAGGTGCCGGAAGTGGGGCGCGAGCTGAAGGTCGGAGAGGCCTGCGCCGTGGTCGAGTCGGTGAAGGCGGCGTCCGATGTCTACAGCCCCGTGTCAGGCCGGGTTACCGAGCGCAACGACACCCTCAGCGAGAAGCCCGAGCTCCTCAACTCGGATCCCTATGGAGCGGGATGGCTGATGCGGGTGGCCCGCAGTGCCGCACCCACCGACGGCCCTTTTCTGAAGGCTGCCGAGTATGCGCAATACGTCAAAGAAGCCGGGTAGGGCGTCACCATGCCATTCATCCCGCATACGCCCGCGGATGTCTCGGAGATGCTGTCGGTCATCGGTGCCGGGTCCATCGATGAGCTGTTCGACGAGATTCCGCAGGCGCTGAAAGCCGCGCCACTCGACGGGGTCCCGACGGGCCGCAGCGAAATGGAGCTTGCGCGGCTCTTGACCGAGCGCGCAGCCGCCGACGGCCGCCTGCTGAATTTCATCGGAGCGGGTGCGTACGAGCACCATATTCCCGCCCCGGTCTGGGCGATCGCCACGCGCGGCGAGTTCTATTCCGCGTATACGCCCTACCAAGCAGAGGCGAGCCAGGGCACCTTGCAGGTCATTTACGAATATCAGTCCATGATCTGCGCACTCACCGGCATGGAGGCCGCGAATGCGTCGCTATACGACGGCGCCTCTGCGGTGGCGGAGGCCTGCCTGATGGCCATCCGCGCCAATCGAGGCTCGGAATCGCGGCGCATTCTCATGCCGCGCACCGTCAACCCCACCTACGCGAAAGTAGCGCAGACGATTGCCCGCCATCAAGGCGTGGAGTTCGAGACGCCGGCCTTCGATCGGCGCAGCGGACGCATCAGCACCGAGGCCTTGAAGAGCTCGATGGGGAGCGGCGGCTACGCGGCGCTGGTGATCCAGCAGCCCAATTTTTTCGGCAACCTGGAAGAGGTCGACGCGCTGACCGATTGGGCGCACGCGAACCGCATGCTGGTCATCGCGGTGGTCAATCCCATCTCGCTCGCGCTCTACAAGCCTCCCGGGGACTGGGGCAACGAGGAAGGCAAGCGTGGCGCGGACATCGTGTGCGGCGAGGGACAGCCGCTCGGCGTGCCTCTCGCCTGCGGCGGCCCTTACTTCGGTTTCATGGCGACACGCCTCCCGCACGTGCGCCAGATGCCCGGGCGCATCGTCGGGCGCACCGTCGACACCGAAGGCCGGCCGGGCTTCACGTTGACCTTGCAGGCGCGCGAGCAACACATCCGGCGCAGCAAGGCCACGTCCAACATCTGCACCAACCAGGGACTGCTGGTGACGGCTGCCACGATTTATCTTTCGCTGCTCGGGCCCGAGGGTCTGGAACGCGTGGCGGCCTCGTGCGCCGAGCGAACCGAGTGCCTGGTGCAGGCGCTGACGCGCATTCCCGGCATCGCCGCCGCCTTCGAGGCGCCGCGTTTCCACGAGGCCGTGCTGGTTCTCGAGCGCCCCGTGGCGCCGCTCCTCGCCGTGCTCGCCGAACGCGGCATCGCCGGCGGGTTGGATCTCAGTGCAAGCCATCCCGAGCTGGGTCACGCGATGCTGGTCTGCGCCACCGAAACCAAACTGGATCAGGACATCGATGCCTATGCGAGCGCGATGCGCAGTGTGATCGAATTGCCGCGCGGCGAGCGCGGTGCGGCTTGAGGAGCGATGATGAATGAGCTTAAGTTGAACGAGCCGCTGATATTCGAGTTGAGCAAACCAGGCAGGCGGGCGCCCAGCCAATTCCCGCCGGCGCCCGCCGACTCCCGCGGCGCGCAGATCCCACAGCACCTGCGCCGGCTGCGCCGGCCCCACCTTCCGGAAGTGTCCGAGCTGCAGGTGGTTCGACACTTCACGCGGCTCTCGCAGCTGAACTTTTCGATCGACTCGCATTTCTATCCCTTGGGCTCCTGCACCATGAAGTACAACCCCAAGGCGTGCAACACCTACGCCATGCTTCCCGAGTTCTTGAGCCGGCATCCGTTCGCGCCCGAGCCGCAAGGCTTCCTCGCCTGCATGTACGAACTGCAGGAGATGCTCAAGGAGATCACCGGCATGCGGGGAGTGAGCCTATCCCCGATGGCGGGAGCCCAGGGCGAATTCGCCGGCGTCGCGATGATCCGTGCTTATCATCAGCGTCGCGGCGACACCGCCCGCACCGAGATCATCGTGCCTCAGGCCGCGCACGGCACCAATCCGGCCACGGCCGCCATGTGCGGCTGCACCGTCAGGGAGATTCCGTGCGACAAGAGCGGCGGCGTCGATCTGGAGGCGCTCGAGGCCGCCGCAGGTCCGGCGACGGCGGGAATCATGCTCACGAATCCATCGACGCTCGGCGTGTTCGAGCACCGCATCGCCGAGATCGCGAGCATCGTGCACAAGTCGGGCGGTCTGCTTTATTACGACGGCGCGAACTTGAATGCGATCTTGGGCAAGGTCCGTCCGGGCGACATGGGGTTCGACGTGATCCACATGAACTTGCACAAGACCTTCTCCACGCCGCACGGCGGCGGTGGTCCGGGATCCGGTGCCGTCGGCGTGGGTCCGCGTTTGCTGCCCTTCCTTCCGATCCCGCTGGTCGGCCGCGTGGAGGGTTGCTATCGCTGGCTGACGGAGACCGACCTTCCGGACTCCATCGGCCGGCTCTCCGGCTTCATGGGCAATGCGGGCGTCAATCTGCGCGCCTATATCTATATGCGCATGCTGGGCCGGCAGGGGATGGTGCGCGTATCCGAATTCGCGGCGCTGAACGCCAACTATCTGATGAAGCGTCTGACCGACCTGGGCTACGAAGCTGCATATCCCTCGCGCCGCGCGAGCCATGAGTTCATCATCACGCTGAAGAGCGAGAGCCGCCATTTCGAGGTGACCGCGATGGACGTGGCCAAGCGGCTGCTGGATTTCGGAGTTCACGCGCCGACGACCTATTTCCCGCTGCTGGTTCCCGAGTGCCTGCTGATCGAGCCGACCGAGACCGAGACCAAGGAAGAACTCGACCATTTTTGCGCCGCGATGCGGGAGATTCGCCGGGAAATGGAACAAGAGCCCGAGAAACTGCGCTCGGCACCGCATACAATGCCGGTACGGCGGCTGGACGACGTGAGAGCGGTGAAACAGCTCGATATAGCCTGGAAGCCGGCTCCTTAGAGGAACCGCGCGGTTCGATGGCTTGTCCGAACACGGACACTTAAATTCATTTCAGGCAGTTGTCCTAGGATCGGTATGTCCCGTAGTTCGCTTTGGTTCTCGCTCGTTCTGCTCTCCACCCAGGGCCTCGCCGGTCCGTCGGGCAGTACGGCAGGCGCACCGCCCCCCGTGGACGAAGCGCCTGCACCCGCTGCGGCGGTCGCCCCACCGCCCGAACTCATCGAGCGTTCCGCGAACTGGTCTCAGACGCTCGAGCGGATAGCCTCCGGCGTGGTCACCATCCAAATCGACGGCGCGCGGGCGTTCGACACGGAGTGGAACACCACCGCACAGGCGACCGGATTCGTCATCGACGCGAAGCGCGGGCTCATCCTGACCAATCGCCACGTGGTGACGCCCGGTCCTGTCACGGCGCAGGCCACGTTCCAGAATCGGGAGGAAGTGCAGCTCTTTCCCGTGTACCGCGATCCGGTCCATGATTTCGGGATCTACCATTACGATCCGTCGAAGCTGCGTTTCATCAAGCCGGCGGAGCTGCCGCTCTATCCAGCCGGAGCGGTCATCGGACGCGAGATCCGGGTGGTCGGCAACGATGCCGGCGAGCAGCTGTCCATTCTCGCCGGAACGCTCGCGCGGCTGGACCGCGAGGCACCCGAGTACGGCTACGGGAAGTACAACGACTTCAACACGTTCTATTATCAGGCCGCCTCGGGAACGTCCGGAGGGTCATCCGGCTCGCCGGTGATCGACATCCAGGGGCGGGTGGTGGCGTTGAACGCGGGCGGAGCGACCGGCGCGGCCTCGAGCTTCTACTTGCCGCTGCCCGCCATCACGCGCGCGCTGAAGTACATCGATGCCGGCAGGCCGGTGCCGCGCGGCACCCTGGAGACGGTGTTCAAGTACACGCCGTACGATGAGCTGCGGCGCCTCGGACTCGATGCCCAGACGGAGGCGCGCATGCGCGCCGCGTTCCCCAAGCTCACCGGCATGCTGGTCGTCGATGAGGTGCAGCCGGGCTCGGCTGCGGATGGGATCCTTTCGCCCGGCGACATTCTCATCGCGATCGACGGCAAGCCGGTGCCGGAGTTCTTCGCCTTGGAGGACGTGCTGGACAATCACGTCGGCCAGGAGATCAAGGTCGAGGTGCTGCGCGGCGATCAGACGTTGCGTCACGCGCTCGACGTGGAGTCGCTCGGCGCCATCACCGCGGACGAGTACATCGAGTTCGGCGAGGCGGTCGTTCACACGCTGTCCTACCAGCAGGCCCGTCACTACAACCTGCCGATCAAGGGCGTGTACGTGGCGAATCCGGGCTACGTCTTCGGCAGCGCCGGCATCCCGCATGGCGCGCTCATCAGCTCCTTCAACGGCCGGAAGATGGAGACGCTTGCGGATTTCGAATCCGCCCTCGGCGACCTGGCGGACGGCGCCCGAGCGCCGGTGCGCTACGTGACGCTCGAGGATCCGCGCACCACGCAGCTCAAGGTGATCCGCATGGACCGGCGCTGGTTCCCCGCCCGCAAGTGCAAGCGCGACGACACGCTCGGCATCTGGCCCTGCGTGGCGCTCACCGTCGGCCCGGCATCGCCGGCGCTGCAACCGGCGTCCACCGAATATGCCAAGACCGGCGATCCGCGCATCGACCGGCTGGCACCGTCGCTCGTATCGATCACCTTCGACATGCCTTACTCGGTGTCCGGCGTGACGGAAAAGAATTATCACGGCACGGGCGTGATCGTCGATACCAAGCGAGGGCTCGTGGTCATCGACCGCAATACGGTGCCTCTCGCCATGGGCGATGTACGCATCACCTTCAACGGTACCGTGGAGGTGCCGGGCAAGGTGGAATTCATTCATCCGCTGCACAACCTGGCGGTGGTGTCCTACGATCCGCGGCTGATCGGTGACACCCCGGTGCGGGCCGCGACGCTGGTCGCCAAAGAACTCCGTCCGGGCGATGACGTCTGGGTGGTCGGGCAGCGCGGCGATTCGAAGGTGATGTCGGAGCGCACCCAGGTCGCGGGCGTCGATCCGGTTTCGTTCCCGCTGTCCCGCACGCTGCGTTTCCGCGACAGCAATCTGGAGGTCATCAATCTGGTGAACGCGCCCGCCGACTTCGACGGCGTGCTCGCCAACGAGAAGGGCGAGATGCTCGCGCTTTGGTCGAGCTTCGCCTTCGAGACGCAGCGGGAGTTGGAACAGGTGAATCGCGGCATACCCGCGGATCTGGTGATGCAGATGATCAATGCTGTCTCCAACCAGCGACAGCTGTATTCCTTCGAGGCCGAGTTCAATGTCGATTCGCTGGCAGACGCGCGCAAGCTCGGGCTGACCGACGCCTGGGTGAAGCGCTTCGAGGGGCACGATGCGGAGCGGCGCCAGGTGCTTTCCATCGACCGGCTGGTCGCAGGCACTCCTGCCGCGGCGGTTCTGGAGCCGGGCGATCTGTTGCTCGCCATCGACGGCAAGATCGTGAGCCGCTTCCGCGAGGTGGAGGAGACCGTGCAGAAGCCTGAGGTCGCGGTCACCGTCTGGCGCGACGGCGCCGAGAAGACGCTGCAATTGAAGACGGTGGCGCTCAACGGGCGGGACATCGATCGCGTGGTGATCTGGGCGGGCGCGACGCTGCAGGCGCCCCACCGGGCAATGGCCGTGCAGCGCGGCATCGCGCCCTCCGGCGTGTTCGTGTCCTTCTTCTTTTACGGTTCCCCGGCCACGCACTACGGACTTTACGCCGGCCGGCGCATCACCGAGGTCGACGGGCAGGCGACGCCCGATCTCGACGCGTTCTTGAAGGCGGTTCGCGGCAAGCCCGATCGGGCTTCGCTGCGGCTGAAGACCATCAGCTGGAACGGCATGACCGACGTGATCACCCTCAAGCTCGACAAGCACTATTGGCCGGCGTACGAACTCGACCGCGATAGCGACGGCATCTGGAGGCGTACGGCGCTCGATCCGGACGTGACGCTGGCCCGCACGCCGTGAGTGCGGAATTTGCGATCGGAGCTGCGTCGCGCGCAGATTTGCCTCAAATTCTCGCCATTTACAACGAGGTCATCCGCAACACGACGGCGGTGTATTCGGACCGGGAAGTCACCCTCGAAGACCGCGAGAAATGGTTCGACGCGAAGATGGCTCAGGGTTTCCCCGTGTTGATTGCGGCGGACTCCTCCGGGGTCGCCGGTTTCGGAACGTTCGGTGAATTTCGCGCATGGCCATGCTACCGCTCGAGCGTCGAGCACAGCGTGCACGTGCGGACCGACTGCCGGCGACGCGGTGTCGGACGGGCGCTCGTGCTGGCTCTGATCGATGCAGCGGCCGAGATGCAAAAGCACGTCATGATCGCAGGCATCGATGCGGAAAATGTGATCTCCATCTCGCTTCACCAAAGTCTCGGCTTCGAAAGCGTCGGACACTTTCGCGAGGTTGGCCGCAAGTTCGGCCGCTGGCTCGACTTGAACTTCATGCAGCGGTTCATTTGATATCATGGACGCGTGGTAAGAGCTTCACAGACCGAAATCGAGAAAGCCGTCGAGACGTTGCGTGCGGGAGACCTGGTGGTGTTTCCGACCGAGACGGTTTACGGCCTGGGCGCGAACGCCTCAAACCCCGCGGCGGTTCGCAAGATCTTCGAGGTCAAGGGCCGCCCGGCGGACCACCCGGTCATCGTGCACCTGGACAATCAGCGCTACTTGCACCGCTGGGTCGCCGACGTGCCGGAAATGGCCCAACGCTTGGCGTCCATGTTCTGGCCCGGCCCGCTGACGTTGATCCTGCCCAAGGCGGACAACGTGAACGATATCGTGACGGGCGGTCAGAACAGCATCGGCATCCGCATACCCTCGCACCCGATCGCGCTGCAGCTTCTGACCGCGTTCGGCGGCGGAATAGCGGCGCCGTCGGCGAACCGCTACGGCCGCTTAAGCCCGACGAAACCCGAGCACGTGCGCGACGAGCTCGGCGAGGCGGTGGAGGTGATCCTGGACGGCGGCGACTCTCCCATCGGGCTGGAGTCGACCATCGTGTCCTGTCTGAACAATGAGGTGAGGCTGCTGCGTCCGGGGTTCATTACGCGCTCGCAGATCGAACAGGTGGTCGGCGGCTTAGCCAGCGGCGGCGAGCCTCCCCGGGCGCCGGGCGACCGGGTGCAGCATTACGCGCCGTCGACCCCGCTCGAAATCGTGGCCTCGGACGAGCTCGAGGTGAAGGCCGGCGAGATCCTCGACCGGGAGGAAAAAGTCGCCGTGCTGGCGATGCGGCCGCCGCTGCACACCAAGAGATACATGACGTGGATCAACGCCGGCAAGAAGCCCGATGCGTATGCTCACAACCTGTACAACAATTTGCGGACCCTCGATCGGGCGCAGTGCGTGAGAATTCTGGTGCAGGAGCTGCCGCAGGACGAGCGTTGGGCGGCGATCCTCGACCGTTTGCAGCGCGCGAGCGGCTTGGGCGAGGATCCGCTCGAGTTGAGCGCCAGTTAGAGCTGGTGAGCAAGTCAGGTGAATCAGGTGACCAGAGCATCCCGAGTCCGTCGCTTGTCGATCGAATCCGCGCAGCAACTGCCGGCTGAACGGGACCCCTTTGCGCGCGAGTCGATCGAGCATCTGGTACGCCGCTACGGCTCGCCGCTGTTCTTGATCGATGCCGAACGGGTACGTGCCCAATACCGGTGCCTGTCGGAGGCTCTGCCCGGAGTCGACCTCTTCTACGCGATCAAGTGCCTGCCGCATCCCGCCGTGGTCGCGACGCTTCGCGATCATGGCGGCTACTTCGATCTGGCGACCAACGGGGAGGTCGAGCTGGTCCGCGGCTTGCGGGTGGACGCCGAGCGCTGCATCCACACGCACCCGATCAAGCGGGACAGCGACATCCGCACGGCGCTTGCCTACGGAGTCACGCATTTCGTGGTCGACAACCCGGAGGAGCTGCGCAAGTTCGAAAAGTACCGCAACCGTGCAGCGATCCTGATCCGGCTGGCGTTCCGCAGCGCCGATGCCGTTTGCGATCTGTCGCGTAAATTCGGCTGCACTCCCGAGACGGTGCCGGAGCTTCTCGCGCTCGCCTCGGAACTGCGCATTCGAGTGGCAGGCCTGTCGTTCCACGCCGGCTCGCAGGCAAGCACCCCGCGGATGCACGTCGAGGCCATCGAGGTTTGCCGTGAGCTCATGTCGGCAGCGGCCGAGCGCGGGCACGACTTTTCGGTGCTCGATATCGGCGGCGGGTTTCCCGTCGACTACTCCGCGGGTTCCGACAGCCGCTCCATCGAGGAGTTCTGCGCGCCGATCCGCCGCGCCCTCGATTCGATCGACCCCACGCTTCGAATCATCGGCGAGCCGGGGCGCTTCGTCGCGGCGCCTTGCGCGATCAGCGTGTCCTCGGTGATGGGCCGCGCCAAGCGCGACGGACGGTGGTGGTATTACCTGGACGATGGACTGTACGGCAGCTATAGCGGTCAGGTGTTCGATCATGCGATCTATCCGATCGAGCCGCTGGCGGCGTCCGGTCCCGCGCTGCCCTCGGTTCTGGCCGGCCCCACTTGCGACAGCATCGATGTGATCCGCGAGAACATCGATCTGCCCGAACTCAAGCAGGGCGATCTCATCGTCGGGAGGATGATGGGCGCCTATACCTGGGCGACGGCCACCGAATTCAATTTTTTTCCAAAGGCCACCGTGCTGGCACTCGATCGGGGCCGGCTCATGCGTGAAGGAGACTTGCGATGAAGTGGAGCCGGCGGCGTTTGCTGAGGACGGCTGGGATGATGGCGGGGGTGTCGGCCGCCGGCATGCTGAAGAGCGTTGCCGCCGAACAGGGCGCCGGCGCGCGGCGGATCGTAATGAAGAACTTGCACACGCCGGAGTCGCTCGACATCGAGTATCGGCGCGGTAACGATTACGTCCCCGAGGCGATCGCCGCGATCGAGGGGTTGCTGCGTGACTATCGTACCGGCGCCCGGCACCCGATCGATCCGACGCTCATGGACTACCTCTACGAGGTCGCGAATCTGGCGGGCGTCCCGCCCGTGTTTGCCGTGATTTCCGGGTACCGATCCCCGCAGACCAACGAGATGCTGCACGAACGCAGCGGCGGGGTGGCGAGCCACAGTTTGCACATGGAGGGGCGGGCGATCGACGTACGCCTGCAGAGCATCGACTGCGCATCGCTTGCCGAGAAGGCGCTCACCCTGCAGCGCGGGGGCGTGGGGTACTACAACCGCTCGGACTTCGTACATCTGGACACGGGCCGGTTCAGGACCTGGCGGGGATAGCCCAGGCCGAGAAATTCCCCCATGCGCTCGAGCTCCGCTTCGAGCCCGCGTCGGTACTTGGGATCGCGAGGCGCCTGTCCGCCTACATATCCGAACGAGCAAACCAACCGGCCGTTCACGACGCTGAGATTTCCCCAGCCAATGACCTGATCGCGCCACAAGATCGGCAATGCGTAGTAGCCGAGCTTGCGCTTGGGCGCAGGCGTATACGCCTCGAAGCGGTAGGCCCAGCCCCAGAACAGCTCGAACCGGCGGCGGTCCCAAACGACCGGGTCGAACGGGGTCAGCAAGCGAACCTCATCGTCGATGCGCCAGCGTCTGGAGAGCGGCGATTCGGAGTCGGGCCAATACCAGTCGATGCCCTCCACCCGTGCGTGGGCGAAGCGTCCGAGCGCGCGCTTGAGCGCCGTCGAACGGTGAGCGGCCCATTGCGGCACCCCATGGCACAGAAGGCTCATCAGCTGGCCGAAGCTTCGCGAGGGTAGCGGCGCGTACTTGCGCACGATCACATCCACCAGCGCGTCGATGCGCTCGTCGACCGTCGCCGTCTGCGCCGCCACTGCGAGTGCCGCTCCGCGCACCGCATAGACCCGCGTACCGGAGTCGCGCCGTGCGACCCGCAACAGACCGCGGTAATGCATTTCATCCAGCAGGCGCGTGGTGGCGTTGGTCGAGCCACCGAACCAATTGGTGATCTTGCCGTGGGCAAAATGCCGGTCCACCGCGCGAGGATGCGCCGTTTTACGGGCACGAACGAATTCCAGCAGCTCCCGCGCCTGGGCCTCGCGCGCCTCGCTCCAGGCCGCTCGCGGGGTTCTGGGGTGCATCAGCCCCTGGTGATGGCGGAGCACGTAGCCGTAATTGACGAAGAAGTCCTCCTCGACGGGCAGCCGGGGGTAGCGGCGCTCGAGATCGCCCGCGCGGTAGCCCAAGACGCGATGGCGCAGGGTGAGGTCCTGTGCGCGTGCCGGAGCACGGATCGGATCGGCTTGAACGAACCCGAGCTTCTCGATGGCGCGCTTCAGGGTGGTGGGCTTGAACAGGGTTCTTGCGATGGCGAAGCGACGCAAGTGCGAGAGAGTGAGCGCCATGGATCAGCGCATCGCCGTGCTAGGGGTGCCCGAGGCAATCGAGCACCGCCCCGCAGAGGAGCAGCGCGCCGATCAGGGCATGCTTTTTGTTACGATTCATCGATGGTGCGACAGCGTAGCTGGGTTTTGGTCTGGTTGCTCGGCGGCCTGGTCGGCTGCGCGCCGGCCTCGCCACCGAATGCCGCCGTGCCGTCCGTGGCGCCCTCGAGGGCGCGGACCCCTGCGGAGCTCTTCGACGGCAACTGCAGCCCGTGCCATCAGGACGCCGGCGAGGGAATTCCCGGCGTTTATCCGAGCCTTGCCGGCTCGCCAACCGTGCTCGGCGATCCCGGAGCACTCGCACGCTGGATCCTCAAGGGGCAACGGGCCGCCACCATGGCGATACCCGGGCGCTACGCCACCGCCATGCCGAAATTCGGCTGGCTCAACGATGCGGACGCGGCTGCGCTGCTCACGTATCTGAGATCGAGTTTCGGCAATCGGGCGCCCCCCGTGGATGCAGCCACCGTGGCGAGCGCACTCAAGGAATGAAGCCATGAGCAAGACTGCGCCGACCGCGATTCACCGGATGGTCGAGCGTTGCCGCGCGAATGAATATCCGGCCGTGGTGGCGAAGCTCAAGTCGGGCTGGGTGATCATGGGCGAGCGACAGGTGCTCAGCGGTTATTGCCTGTTGTTGCCCGATCCGGTGGTGGAGCACTTGAACGTGCTCACCGGCAGTGGGCGCGCTCGGTTCCTCGAGGACATGGCGCTGACCGGCGATGCCGTGCAGCACTGCACGGGGGCGGTGCGCATCAACTATGCGCTGTTCGGCAACCTCGAGCCGGCGCTCCACGCGCATGTCTTCCCGCGCCGCGCGGACGAGCCGGCCGCGGCGCGCACGGCCCAACCCTGGGCGCTCGACTGGAACGCTGCCGCGCCGTATTCGGATGCCGCGCACGGCGAATTGAAGCGCCGGCTCGCCGGGTATCTCACTGAATGCAGGGCTAGCGAACCGGCGGAATGATGAGTTCCGGCGCCCGGCAGGCGCCGCGAGCCGCATCGGCGGAACAGTTTCGCGGCGCCAGACTTCGATCCAGACAGATGCGTACCTCGCGCAGCCGGGGCGCCCCCTGTCCGCTGCAGGTCACCACGATCGATGCAGCCGGCATGTGCGGATTCGCGCGCTGAAATGCGTCGGCGACGGCCGCCGTCGATTGTTCGACCGCCGCGGTGGGGCTCTTGAGCGGCGGCGGGATGACGATGTTCGTATAGGCGCGGCGAACGAGTGCAAAGAACTGCGCCGGGGGCAATCCGCTGCAGGTCCCGTGTGTGGACCATTCGTGGTACACGAGGGCGCGCGCCGGCATCAGGTCGGCAATGCCCTGCACCACCTCGTCCGACACCGGCACGTGCACGTCGCAATGCTCCGGCCACCCGCGTTCGTTCTGCGGCCAAAGACCGTGGACGATGAAGCTGTAGCGCCGTGGGCCGTTGCACTCGGCCGAGCCCGGCGACTCGAGACAGAACGCGGGCGACCAGGACAGCGACAGCAGGTAATAATCGAATTCACCGGGCGTGTCGCCTGCATGACTGCGATGACGCGCGGTCGCGGCGCCGGCTGCGCATAGCAGAGCCAAAACAAGAGCAATCCATCGTCGCATAGGCCCACCCCGATTGAAGTCGCGCACCCGCAATAGTCTGCTTCAGATCAGCATCGTGGCCAAGCACAGGGTGAGTGTGTACACCGAAAAAACGGCGCAGGTGGTCCACTCCCACAAAGCGAAACTCAGGTACACGGGCGCGCCGCGCGCACGCCAAACGAGGCCGACCCACGGTAGATCGGGCAGTGCATAGGAGACATATGCCTGCGTGAGGGCAGCCAGCACAATGGGCGACAGCGCAAGACCGGCGAGCAGGCAGGCGTAGAGCAGGTGATGATTGCGCGGTTCCGTTCGATGCAGAAGCGTCCGATAGGTGAACCTGAAGGTCAGTGCCACGATGCCGGCGCATAGTCCGAGAAATGACGACAGCGCGAGCAAGTCGTGGCCCCTGGGCAGCCTCGGAAGCCACGCGGGCAGCCATGCACACGACAGCATGCACAGATAGCCAACGCCGAGGGCCCAGATTCCGACGCTGGTGCGGCCGCGGCCATCCTGTCTCGAGTCGCGCAGCAGTACCGCGGTCCAACACAGGCCGCCCAGCGCACAGAGGATCAGGCCGCGCCACGCCCACCGGAAGCCTTGCGGATTTCGATCCGGGTAGACCAAGCTGGATATCGTCATGTAGCGCCAGTCGTATTCCGAAGGATATTTTCGGGCCGCCACCCAAAGGCCGGCCCAAAACGCGAATACGCCGATCCACGCAGTCGCACACAGGCCGATCCGCACCGATTTTTTCAAATGGGCCGCGTCTCGACGCCGAGCGCCTGCTCCGCCTCATCGAGACGTGTGAAGGGCGCCGAACAGGAGGTGCCCGTGCAGAGGTACGCCACGGTGTCGGCACCGGCGCGCTTCTCTTCGATCGCAGGCGGCAGGTCCTGCGCATCGGCGGGAATGGCGACAATCATGCGCGAAGGGGCGTATGCGGCGCCGAGCGAGGCCGCCCATGCGCGCACCTCCGCCGCTTTGCCCCGCACGATGAGGATTTGCAAAGGCTTCAAGTAGTCCTCCAGGCCGGCAAGCAGCGTCAGATGCGCTTGCGGGTAACTCTGCATGGAGCTCCACGCGGCCTCGAGCGTGCGCTCGGCTGCCTCCAGGTACCGCGATTCGCCGAGCAGATAGCCCAGGCGAGCAAGCAATGAAACCGCGACGCCGTTCCCCGACGGCACCGACTCGTCGTTGAAGGTCTTGCTCCGGTGAATCAGCGATTCGTGATCCGAGGCGGTGAAGAAGAATCCGCCCCCCGCGGCGTCCTCGAATCTGTCCAGGAGCGCATCGGCAAGGACGCGCGCGAAATCGAGATCGCGGCTGCGCCAGCGCACCTGCAGGAGTTCGAGAAGCGCCTCGCCGAGAAACGCGTAGTCGTCGAGGTAAGCTTGCAGGTGAGCTCGGCCATCCTTGTAGCTTGCGAGCAGCCGTCCGCCGCGCCACAGAGCGTGGTGAATGAAGTCGACCGCGCGGGTCGCGGCCTCTGCAAGATCGCTTCGGCGCAGAAGCCGGGCCGCAGTGGCCAATCCCTTGATCGTCAGGGCATTCCAGGCGGTCAGGATCTTCTCGTCCCGCGCGGGCCAGATGCGCAGATTCCGCCGGGCCAGTAATTTGGCGCGCGCCGACTGGATCAAGGCGGCCGCCCCGGGCTCGGTATTCATCGCGCGCCGGTTGAGGTGCCAGGCGGCGCCCTCGAAGTTGGGTGCCCCATCGAGCCCGAATTCAGGCGCGAAGGCCTGAAATTCGGCGGGCGTCAATGCCGTCTCGATTTCCGATCGGCTCCACGTGTAGAACTTGCCCTCGTGCCCTTCCGAGTCCGCATCGAGGCTCGAGTAAAAGCCCCCTTCCGGCGAGTGCATGTCGCGCAGCAGCCAATCGGCGGTCTCGCCGGCGATGCGGGCGAACCCAGGGTCCCCGGTGGCCTGGGCGGCGCTCGCATACAGACCGAGCAACGGCCCATTGTCGTACAGCATTTTCTCGAAGTGGGGGATGGTCCAGGAGGCGTCGACCGAATAGCGCGCGAAACCGCCGCCGAGCTGATCGTAGATGCCGCCCTCGGCCATGCGACGCAAGGTGAGCGCAGCCATGTCGAGCGCACCGTCGCGCAGGCATCGCTCGATGTTTTCGGGGTGCGGAAACTTGGGCGCTCCGCCGAACCCGCCGAAATGGGGATCGAAGGTGCTCTCCAGGGCCTGCCGGGCGAGATCGATCGCGGCGGTGCTGAGCGTCACCTCGCTTGCCGCGCGTTGCGGCATGATTTCGGCGAATGCCTTGGCCAGCCGCACGTTCTGCGCGCGGATCTCGAGCGGATGGTCTCGATGGTATTCGGCCACGCGCTGCAAGAGTTCCTGGAAGGAGGGCAGGCCATGACTCGCATCCCTGGGAAAATAGGTGCCGCCGAAGAACGGTTGCCGGTCGGTCGGACTCAAGAACATGGTCAGCGGCCAGCCTCCGCCGCGCTGCGTGATGAGCTGCTGGGCCACCTGATAAATCTTGTCGAGATCGGGACGCTCCTCCCGGTCGACCTTGATATTCACGAACCAGCGGTTCATGAGTTCCGCGGTCGCCGGATCCTCGAAGGACTCGTGCGCCATCACATGGCACCAATGGCAGGCCGAATAACCCACCGACAGCAGGATGGGCTTGTCTTCGCGCCGGGCGAGTGTCAGAGCTTCCTCGCCCCAGGGGTACCAGTCCACGGGATTGTCCGCATGAGACAGAAGGTACGGACTGGTTTCGGCGGCCAGGCGATTGCGCATAGAATGCGCGCCATCTTAAACCCTATGACCCGATGGCGCCTCGATCATGGCCGATACTGAAGTTCCCGCAAATTTGCCCGCGCTGCGCCTGAAACGCAACGAGGACCGCCGCCTTGCCGCCGGGCATCTGTGGGTCTTCAGCAACGAGGTCGACACGCAGCAAACCCCGCTCGGTAAGTTCAAGGCGGGCGAACTGGTGCGCGTGCTGGCACACAACGATCGTGCGCTCGGGATCGCCTACGTCAATCCGAAATCGCTGATCAGTGCCCGGCTGCTGGAGACGTGGCGCATTCCCGATACGGGCTGGTTCGTCGAGCGTTTTCGGACCGCACTCGCGCTGCGGGATCGGCTGTATCCGGAGCCTTTTTACCGGGCCGTCTACGGCGAGGCCGATGCGCTGCCGGGGCTGGTCGTGGACCGCTACGGCACCCGGTGCGTGGTGCAGATAGGTACCGCGGGGATGGAACTCTTGAAGCCCCAAATCTGCGCGGCGGTCATCAAGGTGTTCGGTTGCGAAACACTGATTTTCAAGAACGACAGCAGCGCGCGCGAGCTCGAGGGACTTTCCTCGTATGTCGAGACCGCCAAGGGCAACGCCGCCGAGACCGGCGTGGTCAGGGAGGCAGGCCTCTCGTTCGAGGTGCCCCTGGCCGAAGGACAGAAAACCGGCTGGTTTTTCGACCAAGCCTTCAATCGCCGTGCTTTGACCAAGTACATCTCGCGCAACGCGCGGGTTCTCGATGTGTTCAGCTATGTCGGCGCGTGGGGTATCGGGGCGGCGCACGATGGGGCCGGCGAGGTCACCTGCGTCGACAGCTCCGCCGCGGCGCTCGAGTCGGCGGCCCGCAATGCCGCGCGCAATGGGTCGAAGATCGCGGTGCGCAAGGGTGATGCGTTCGATGTGCTCGAGGCCCTCGCGCGCGAGCACCAGCAGTTCGACATCGTGATCGTGGATCCGCCCGCGTTCGCCAAGCGCAGGAAGGACGTTCCGAAGGCGCTCGCGGCTTACAAGCGCCTGAATCAGCTCGCGATGCAGCTCCTGTCGGCGGACGGAATCCTGGTGTCCTGTTCGTGTTCGTACCACATCGACGCCGCGGACCTTCAGGATGCGATCGCCAAGGCGGCGCGGGCCGCGCACAAGCGCCTGCAGGTACTGGAAGTCGGGGGTCAGGCACCGGATCACCCGGTCCATCCGGCGATTCCCGAGACGCGTTATCTCAAGGCCTATTTCTGTCGCGTGACCGACGGTTTAAAGTAACGTCATGTTGACCTATCCGCACATCAACCCCATCGCCCTATCCATCGGCCCCGTATTCGGCATCGGACCGCTGCGGGTACATTGGTACGGGATCATGTACCTCATCGGCTTTGTCGCGGCATGGCTGCTCGCGCGCTACCGCGCCCGCAGGCCCGGCTCCACCTGGACGGCGCTCGATATCGACGACCTGATTTTCTACTGCGCCATGGGCGTCATCCTCGGCGGCCGAATCGGATGGTGCATTTTCTACGGACATGACGTGATCGCCGAGAATTGGCTCAACGTCCTGCACATCTGGGACGGCGGAATGTCGTTTCACGGCGGCCTGCTCGGCGTCGCGGCTGCCGTTTGGCTGTTTGCCCGCATCAAGAAGAAGCGCTTCGCAGACGTGCTGGATTTCGTGGCTCCGCTTCCCGGCATCGGGTTGATGGCGGGCCGGTTCGGCAACTTCATCAACGGCGAGCTGTGGGGAAAGCCGACGAGCTTGCCCTGGGGATTCCGGGTGGTCGATCCCGACGGCCAGGTGCTCGTGCGGCACCCGTCGCAGCTCTATGAGGCGACGCTCGAGGGCCTGGTGTTGTTCATCATCCTCTGGTGGTTCACGAGCAAGCCGCGGCCGCGATTGGCACCCATCGGGTTGTTCCTGATCGTTTATGGACTCGCCCGTTTCACGGTCGAGTGGGTGCGCCTGCCGGATGCGAACATCGGCTATCTGGTGGGGGATTGGTTGACCATGGGCATGCTGCTCACCCTGCCGATGATTCTCGCCGGCGCGATCATGCTGGCGCTCGCCTACCGGCGCGACCAGCCGAGCGGCAATCTGGGCGCCGTCAAGGCATAGGGCCGCCCAGGTGCGGCAATATCTCGACCTGTTGCGCCACGTCCGCGATCACGGCGCCCCCAAGAACGACCGCACCGGAACGGGGACCCGGAGCGTCTTCGGTTATCAGATGCGCTTCGATCTCGCCGCCGGATTCCCCCTGGTGAGCACCAAGCAGCTGCATTTGAAGTCGATCATTTACGAACTGCTCTGGTTTCTGCGAGGCGATACCAACCTGCGATATCTGCACGAGCACGGCGTGACCATCTGGGACGAATGGGCCGATGAGCGCGGAGATCTGGGGCCCGTGTACGGCAAGCAATGGCGCAGCTGGCCGACGGCAGACGGCAACGTGGATCAGCTCGGGAACGTCGTCGAGCAAATCAAGAAGAACCCGGATTCCCGGCGCCTGATCGTGAGCGCGTGGAACGTCGGTGAGCTCGATCGGATGGCGCTTTTGCCCTGCCACGCGCTATTCCAGTTCTACGTCGCCGCGGGGCGCCTATCGTGCCAGCTCTATCAGCGCAGCGCCGATGCGCTGCTCGGTGTGCCGTTCAACATCGCCTCCTACGCTCTGCTCACCCACATGGTGGCCCAGCAATGCGAGCTGGCGGTGGGCGATTTCGTCTGGACGGGGGGCGACTGCCACCTATACCTGAATCATCTCGAACAGGCCGATTTGCAGCTCTCGCGCGAGCCGTACCCGCCGCCCGAGCTCATCATCCGCCGGCGCCCGCCGACGCTGTTCGATTATGATTTCCAGGATTTCGAGATCCGCAACTACCGGCACCATCCGCCGATCAAAGCTCCCATCGCCGTATAGATCCACACAGAAAGGCCAATGAAACAAGCACAAGTCGAAGTTCGCAATTCTCCCGTCCACGGTTCCGGCGTATTTGCGCTGCGCAAGATCAGAAAGGGCACCACCGTCATCGAGTATCTCGGCGACCGGGTCACGCACGAGCAGGTCGACGAGCGCTACGCCGACAAGCTGGAGACCGACAGCCACACCTTTTTGTTCACGGTCAATTCCAAGATCGTCATCGATGCCGGCAGCAACGGCAACGATGCGCGATTCATCAACCATTCATGCGATCCGAATTGCGAGAGCACCATCAAGAAAAAAAGGGTGTTCATCGAAGCGATCCGCACGATCCAGCCGGGCGAGGAATTGAACTACGACTACGCGATCGGACGCGATTCCGACGATGCGGCGAACGTCGACGAGATCTTCGCGTGCCGCTGCGGGGCCGCGAATTGCCGCGGAAACATGTTGGAGCCTCGCAAGAAGCCGCGCAATAAGACACGCAAGCGCGCAAGCAGCCGCGCAGTCAAAGGAACCGCCGCACGGTCCCGCCGCAAGACCGCGGCGCGCGGGAAGACGCCCGCCCGCGGCCGCGCAGCGCGCGGGAAAGCGCCCGCCCGCGGCCGCGCGGTGTCGCGATCGAAAGCAGCCGTACGTCCCCGGGTGGCAGGCCGCAAGGCGAAGTCGCCGCGCCGCCGTGGACGCTGATGGGGCCGGTCGCGATGACCAGCTGATCGAACGCCTGCGCGCGGACGGAATTGCCGTGCGCGACGGGTTTCTGAACGCCTCGCAGGTCAAGGCGCTCATAGAGTGCTCGGCGGCGCGCCGCGAGCGCGGCGAGTTTGCGCCCGCGCGGATCGGAGCGGGCAGCTCGTTGCAGCGTCGGGCGGACATCCGCGGCGACTCGATCTGCTGGCTGCAGGAGCCGCTGTTACCGGCCGAGCGCGCACTGATCGAGTCGATGGAGACGACCCGCCGCCGCCTCAATCAGGAGCTGTATCTCGGTCTTTACGACCTCGAGCAGCATTACGCGTGCTATCCGGCGGCCTCGGGCTACGCCCGCCATGTCGACCAGCCCAGCGGACGTGCATCACGCCGGCTGTCGTCGATCGTCTATCTGAACGAAGATTGGCATGAAGCGGACGGCGGAATGCTCCGATGCCGCGCCGATGGCGGTGGATTTCGCGAAATCGAGCCCATGGGCGGCCGCCTCGTGGTGTTCCTGACGGAAGGCAGGGAACATGAAGTATTGCCCACCTCGCGCGAACGATTGAGCATCACAGGCTGGTTTCTCGGGCGGCAGGAGCACGGCTTGCGCTAATTCCGTGCGATGCGCGGCAAACAGCGCCCGCGAAGGTGGCATCGTGTTCCCACCGCGCCCTCGACGCTGCGCGCAGAGGCCACGCAAGGTGGTTGAGCGAAGGTGGCACGAATGTTGCTAGATATCATTCGTGTACAATATGCATCAACCGGCTGCGCCAAGGACATCGCGCACGGCGGCGAACCCCACTTCTGACCGAAGATCATCCATGCGATTGCCGTCGCTCAAATTCCTCAAGACATTCCAGGTCGCGGCCAAGCTCAAAAGCTTCAAGGCGGCAGCGGAGGAGTTGTTTCTTACGCCGTCGGCCGTCAGCCATCAGATCAAGGCGCTCGAGGCGCAGCTCGGGGTCGCGCTGTTCGAGCGCGGCGCGCGCACTCTGACCCTCACCGACGCCGGGGCGCATTACCTCGACCACGTCAGCGACATCTTCTCCAAGCTCGAGTCGGTGACCGAGCAGCTGCGGGTGAGGTACGGGCGCAGCATCATACGGCTGCACCTGCCCGCATTCTTCGCGAATGCGCTGGTGTTGCCGCGGCTCGCGTCATTCACGCAGGCGCGTGAAGAGACCGACATCCGCATCGAAACGACGGCGAACACGCCCAAGACGCATCCACCGGAGGCCGATCTGTCCATCGTCGTCGGCACCGGCCCCTGGGAGGGGTTGACGGTCCACGAGCTTTTCGCGCAGAGCTTCATCGCAGCCTGCTCGCCGAGCTTCCTGGCCGAGAATCCGATCGCAACCTATGCCGATCTGAACGGCAAGAATCTGCTGCTCCACGAAGAGCGGCGCGACGCCTGGGAGCGATGGGCCGTGGGTCTGAAGATCGCGCCCATCAAGCCGAACCGGCTGGTGCGGCTCAATACGATGTCGGCCCTGGTGCTCGCGGCCGAGCAAGGCGTGGGGGTTGCGCTCGTTCCATCGCGGCTCAGCGCCGACCGGTTCGCCAAGGGCGGCCTGGTGAAGCTGTTCTCGGAAGAGCTGACCACCAACGAAAGCTACGTGCTGTTGCATCGCCCGCAGGACGGTGACCGCGAGGATTTGCAGGAACTCACCCGCTGGATCTTGGGCGAGTGCCGGGCCGGGTAGCCCGCAGGCCATGCCGCATGAATGAGCAGGAGCGCGTGGTGTTTCACCGTGACTTCGAGCGGGCCCTCTCATTCGCCACCAGACTGCATGCGGCTCAGACCCGCAAACAAAGCGATGTTCCCTACATTTCCCATCTGATCTCGGTGGCGGCCCTGGTGCTCGAGTACGGCGGCGACCGGGACGATGCCATCGCCGGCTTGTTGCATGATGCGATCGAGGATCAGGGCACACGCTATCCCGGCGGCGTGATGGCGCTCAAGGCGACGATTGCGCAGGAGTTCGGCGCGCACGTGTTGCACATCGTGGAAGGATGCACGGACTCGGAAACGGAACCGAAGCCGCCGTGGAGGCCGCGCAAGGAAGCCTACATCCGGCATGTCATGGGCGCCTGCGATTCGGTGCGGCTGGTGTCCTGCGCGGACAAACTGCACAACGCGCGCTCCATCGTCGCGGATCTCAGGACCTTCGGCTGTGCGCTGTTCGAACGCTTCACCGGCAAAAAGGACGGAACGCTCTGGTATTACCGCGAGCTTTCGCGGACCTTCGCGCAGGCGGGCCCCAGCGCGCCCGCGGCTGAGTTGTCGCGCACAGTGGCGATGATGGGAAAGCTCGCCTCGAGCGACGATGGGTGTCCGCCGAATCCCGGCGGGTCGGCCTGACATAAGGCGGCCTCAAGCTTTTCGACGTTTTGCCGATTCAGGGCGGATGGCCCTCGTTGCATCCGATCTCACCCCGGCGGCGCACACCCCGGCGCCCGAGTTCCTGAGCCGTATCGCGGACGATCTGGCCCGCGGACCGCTGAACCTGCCCTGTTTCCCGGACATCGTGCCGCGCGTGCGCGCTGCGATCAACAACCCGAGCAGCACTCCGGACGACCTGGTGCGCATCGCGGGCACCGAGCCGCGGCTGGCGGCCCGGCTGACCCAGACAGCCAATTCGGCGATATTCAATCCCTCCGGCAAGCCGCTGACGAACTTGCGCCAGGCCGTCACCCGCCTGGGACATCATCTGGTGCAATCGGTGACGATGGTGTTCGCCATTCAGCAAATGAAGGCCGAGGCCTCGCTCCGGCCGGTGGCGAAACCGTTGTCGAATCTCTGGGAAAAGAGCATCGCAGTGGCCTCGATTTGCCAGGTGCTGGCCAATCAGCTGAAGGTCCCGCCGGACAAGGTGTTTCTCACGGGCTTGCTTCACGGCATCGGGCACTTCTACATCATGGTGCGGGCGGCCGAGCCGTCGAGCGGTCTGGAATACCGCGATCTATCCGCCGAGATGCTGGCAGAACGCCATCCAGGCCTCGGACGCATCGTGTTGGAGAAGTGGAATTTCGAACCGGTGGTATTCGACGCCATCGGCAGGCAGCACGATTATCGACGCTCATCCAATCGCGCCGCGGACATCACGGACGTCGTGATCGCGGGCGTCGTGCTCGCCGAGGCGCTGCTGGAGAGCAACGGCGACCTCACCCGATGCGCGGGCGTGACCGCCTTCGAGCGTCTGGGACTCGGCCCCAGGGACCTCTCGGCCACCTTGAAGCATACGGAATACCGGTTGGTCACCCTGCGGGAGACCTTAGGGTGTTGAGGACCAACCAGGTCACCGGCGACCGTCGGGCCTGCGCAGCGTGTTCCCTAGCATAGGTTCTTAGCCACATGGCGGGTGAGAGGCATTTTGGCGGCCCGATGCCGATGCGAACGCCTGGCAATTGGCCGTCAACGTCTCGGGTGTGCAGTTTCGCGACGGAAGTCTGGTGCGCCCCGTGGCCGACGCGATCTCCGCGGCCGGCATCGAGTCGCGCATGATCGAGCTCGGATTTTCCGAGGGCGCGCTCATCGAACACTCGACGGCCGTCAGCTACCTCAAGGACTGCGACGCGACTCAGGTCCAGGGTTTCCTGTTCTGCCGGCCGCTGCCGATCGGGGATCTGGAACGCTGGCATGCCGACCGGCTGCTGTCGCGCCGGCAGCGGGACGCCGGGGCGGCTTAGAATGGGGCGGCTTAGCCGAAAGTTGGAGCGCGAATCCGTTGAAGTCGATGATCTTTGCCGGACTGGCTGTTCTCGTCCTCGCAGCCTGCGGAGCCGGACGAGCGACCAAACCTGTTGCTCATACGGCGGATGCGACGGCGCCTACGGATCAGCTGAGGAACGCGACGCGTTTGATTGCCTCGCAGAACTGGCCGGACGCCTTCATCGGGCTACGCGCCATCATCGAGGCCGATTCGTTTGGCCATTTGCCGGACGATTTTCAGTATCGAACGCTATCCGTTGCGGGCTGGACCGCGCTCTGGCACGGCAGCCCTCAACTCGCCCATGGCTACCTGGTGCGGGTCACCGCTCTGCCTCAAGCGGGCTACGGTGATTGGCTGAGCCGGCTGCGGGCTGCGGGGAAAGTGGGCAACCAGGCGGATACCATCAGCACGCTGACGGTGCTCATGCGCCGGTGGCCCGATCGAGCCCGACAGTTCGATTCGGATTACATCCTTCACATCGTCGATGAGGCGAAGCGCTCAACGGCAGAGCTGGCGCTGCTTCAGGCCCTATACGATGCGCAGTGGAAGCTCCCAGGGGACATCGAGCCGAGCGCGGCGTGGCGAGATTTGATGCTCCGCCTGCTCGACAAGGGCCGCACAGCAGAGGCTGGCGAAGTGGCATCACGAGTGACGGATGTGTATGTTCTGATCGCCATGCGCTCAGACCGGCGGTTCGACCGGATCGTGGAGGCAAATGCCGCCCAGTTCGACATCGGGCCGGCGGCAGACCGGGAATTGCACGCGTTGCAGGCCGCAGCCGAAAAAGCGCCGCGGTCCCTCTGGCTGAAATCGCGTGTGATTGGGGCGCTGCTGGCCCGCCAACGCTACGAGGCCGCGCTGGCCGCCGCCGATTCGACACTCCAGGATATTCGCTCGACCAATTATCCGGAGAAGCTTTACGAGGATCTCGGCGATGAGAAGTCCCGGTTTCTCAATCTGCGAGCTGTGGCTCTGCTGAGAGTGGGGCGTTTCGATGAGGCACTCGCGCAATTGACGGCCGCCAGCGAACTGCACGAGAAATACAGCGGCAACGTTGATCAGCTGATCGACCTTGCGGACTTGTATTGCGCGTTGGAGCGGCCGACTGACGCTCTCTCGTCGCTGACCAGGATGACAGCGGGAATGAGCCTGTTCGGCGCGATGCAGATGGAGGCTGTGCGGCTCGACGCTTATGCTCAGTTGAAGGACGCAAAGCAGGTATCGCGCTCGCTCGAGTATCTGCGATCACACCGGGAGGATGCCCCGTCCACCTATGAGGAGGCTTTGCTCGTCGTCAACCAGCATGGGCGGGCGGCGGCCGAGCTGGTCCGGCGCCTGCTCGACAAGGATCTGCGCCAGGATGCACTGCTCGACGTCCAAGATTTTGCCGCGTCGCCCGGTACGCCCCGCGACATGGAATTGGATGCCCGCGGGAGAGCCTTGTTGACCAGACCCGAGGTGCGGGCCGCCATCGACAACGTAGGGCGGGTGGCGAGCTATCCGCTGGAGGCGCCTTAGCGACGACAAGATTCGAACTTGCGACCCCTTGCACCCCATGCCAGGTGTTTCTTTTTTGACATACAGACATATACAAGATATGCTCTGACATATGAGAACCACCGTTCGACTGGAAGAGAGCCTCTTACAGCGTGCGCGCCAGGAAGCTGAGCGCCGCG
>Ga0187887_10000677_pt1 | contig 32829 bp, 25 predicted proteins | sample June2016WEW_7_10_FD_132977 | JGI IMG/M metagenome (GOLD analysis project Ga0187887, IMG submission 132977) | Peatland microbial communities from SPRUCE experiment site at the Marcell Experimental Forest, Minnesota, USA - June2016WEW_7_10 | ecosystem: Environmental > Terrestrial > Soil >... | reverse complement strand
TCGCCCGTCAGCGTATAAGCTCTGGCAAGGCCCAAATGCGCCATCGTGCCTGCGACGAAATTCCGCGTCACACCGGGATGATCCAGGACCTTCCGGAACTGGACGGCCGCCGCGGCGCCCTGGTGCGCAGCCAACAAGACCTGGCCCCGCTCGTAGCCTGAAGACGCTGTGTCATCGCCCGAAAGATCGTATGGAGCAATTGCCGCCAGCACATCGATCGCCTTGCCGGCTTCTCCCTGGTTCAGAAGAATGGCCCCTTGGATCATGACCTTAGCGATCCCCACTTGCGTGTCCTCAGGAAACCGCTTCGACAGGTCGGCGGCCAGCCGGGCGGCGGCGCTCGACTCTCCCGCCATCGCCAGGGCTGTGCCTGCCAGCCGCTCGATATCCTTATTCTTATCCCTCGAGAGCGCGAGGGCCGCCAGGGCTTGCCGCTTTGCGAAATCCCGATTTCCGGCCACGGCCTCGGCCATGGCTGCGTCGGCCAGATAGCTGGCCGCGTCCTCATTGTTTTGGGCCCGCTGGGCGCCCTCCGCCGCTTGCCGCGTCAGATCCCGCGCGCGGACGAATTGTCCGGCGGATGCCGCGCTATACGATTCCACATCAAGCATAAGGTTCAGGTACCCAGGCTTGGCCCTGACAACCGCAGCCTCCCTGCTCATGCCCTCCGGATCGTGCCGCAGAAATTCGATTTGATACAGGTAAACGTGGAGGATCGGGAAATCCAGATTATGGGCTTTGGCCTCCCTCGCGGTAGCCTCGGCTTGGTCGAGACGATTCAGAAAAATGTTAGCGGTGACAACCCCCGTATAACCGGCGCCAGGCGCGAGTCTGAAGGCCTCGTTCGCGGCCGCGAGTTCCTTCTCGTGTTCGCCAAGGAAACTGTAGACCCTTGTCATGTTGCCAAATGGGCCGCTGTCGCGCGGATAGGTTTGAGCCCACAACTCCAATGTCTTGCGCGCCGCTTCCAGGTTGCCGGTGGTGAACATTTCGTAGTGCGACGTCAGATAGAACCTTTCGCGGTCGCTTACCCGGTCGCGCAACTCGTATGCCTTGCGAGCGCTCTCGGCCGCTCGCGCCGTATCGCCGATGGCGCCGTAGGAGACTGCCACGCGCCCATAGGCCATCGCGAAGCTCGGATCCAACCGGATGGCTTGTTCGAACCTCGAAATAGCTGCCCGGGCATCGGAGTACATCAAATGCGAGCCCAAACTGTAGGCTTCCAGAGCTTCCAGCGATCCGGTGGTCACACTCTCCGGCGGCGCGTCGTACTTCTCAATCGAACTAAGCGATTCGCCCAGTCTCCGGCGCAGTTTGGTGGCGGCCTCGCCCAGCGCCTTCAATACCTGTTCTTTGCCGGTCGCCGCGACCTGCTCTTCGGCCAGTAAATCGCCGCTGCGGCAGCTTACCGCCCGCAGCCCCAGCACGTACTGGCTCCCCAGGGTGCTAATGGAGCCCTCAATCGTGGCCGTACTGCCCGTACGCCGGCAAACATCCCGTGCCAGCCCCGCCGTGAGCTTCGCGTCCTTGGGCTGGGTCATCAGCGGCAGTGTTTGCGTAATGCGCGATTCCGAGAGCAGGCTCAGAAACGGCGACTGTTCCAGTTGCGCGGAGAGCCCTTGCCGCAGCGTACCGTCAAAGACGGCGTCGCCGGTAGTGTTGTCGAACTCCGCCAGCACCACTATATTCTTTCCGCTGAGCTTCGCAGAAGAGCGCGAGTAAAGGAAAACTCCCGCGGAGATGGCGGCCAGCGCCACTGCCCCCGCTGCGATGAACCAGCCTCGGCGCGGTCTAGCCGCACTACGCGGTTCCGCCAGGACCGATATGGGCGTCAGCCGGCCTGAATCGCTGTCGCGTTTCAGACGCTTCAGGTCCCCGCGGAGATCCGACGCGTGCTGGTACCGCACTTCCCTGTCCTGTTCCAGTGCCTTGGCGATAATTCGGTCCAACTCAACCGGAACCTGGGGATTTCGCTTGGAAGCCGGCTCCGGTATTTTTCCGGGCAGCGCCCCCGTGGACATTTCATAAAGCACGGCGCCAAAACTGTAAAGGTCCGTGCGCGCGTCTAATTCCTCGCCGCGTATCTGCTCCGGCGACATGTAGCCGGGAGTGCCGGCCACGCCCGATCCGGTAGCGCTCTCAGCGTGCGCCTCGCCGCGCAGCTTCGCCAAACCAAAATCGAGGATCTTAGCCTGTCCGCGCGCCGTAATGAACAGGTTGGCGGGCTTCAGGTCGCGATGCACGATTCCCGCTGAGTGCGCCGCCTCCAGCCCGTCCGCAATCTCGATGCCCCAGGTCAGCAAATCGTCGGCTGAAATACTCCCGGCTTCCAACCGGCGTTTGAGGGTGTCGCCCTCAAGCAGTTCCATGGCCAGGAACGGTCGCCCTTCCCGCTCGCCCATATCGTACACCGTGCAGATATTCGGATGACTGATGGCCGCCGCCGCGCGGGCTTCCCGTTCGAACAGCTCCACCGCGGCGCTGTCGTGAGTCAATTCCCCGGCGATGAACTTCACCGCAACGTCCCGATCCAGACGTGTGTCGCGCGCCTTCCAGACTTCTCCCATACCACCGCGGCCCAGCATTTCCACAAGCTGGAAGCGGTCGGCCCCGGTGGATGCGGCGTCGGCCGGAGGGCTGGCCGCGCTATCCAACCTGGTGCCGTCGAAGACTACCCGGTAGCCGCCCACCGGAATGCTGAAGCGCAGATCGTCGTGTGCGCCTTCCGACGCGTAGTAGCGTTCCAGGCGCGTTCGCAGACGGCCCACCTCCACCCGCACCGTGGAGTGTATCCGCGGGTCGAAGGAGACATTTCTGTCCCAGACCTCGGCGGCGATCACGAACTCCTTCAATCCGTCGGCCTCGCCTTTCAGGGTGGACTCGACCAGGAATGTCAACAGGCGGCGATGGCGCGCGCTGTCCCGGAACGCGCTGCTGGCCTCCAGCACACCCAATTGGGTGCGTATAGCGGACGAGTTGGATGTGGCGGCGCGCATCGGACCGAGTTGCTTCCCTATCATGCACCAGATCGCAAATCATTGCAAACAGGATGTAACGTGCCGGTGTGACCGTTGCAATAGCCGTTGAAACTTCACAGCGGCGGCGCAAAACCGTATTCTGCCTACTGAGACGTGGACGGCGCGGCGGAATCGCGGCTCCCACGCAAATTCAATCCAGAGAGCAAAGGAAACGAAAACAATGAAACAGACGATGAGCATCAAATTATTGGCGGCGGCAGGGCTTATGATCCATGGCGCGTTCGGCGCCACCAACCTTATCAAGAACGGCAGCTTCGAGAAGCCGGTTGTACCTGTCGGAAGCTTTTCGAACTTCGATACGGGCACCGCCGCCTTGACAGGGTGGCAGGTGGTGGGGGCCACAGGCAATGTGAGTGTCGTTAGCAGCGCCGACCTGGAAGGTGGCTTTACCTGGCCGGCGGCGGTTGGCCAGCAATGGCTCGACCTGACGGGAGATGGGAGCAACAGCGTTACGGGAGTCCAGCAGACCGTCGCCACAACCCCCGGTTCCACGTACACTCTGACTTTTTATGTCGGCAATCCCAACGATCCGGGAGGCCCCTCCGGCACCACCAGCACCCTCAACGTCTTCGTGAACGGCACCCAGACATTCTCGATCACCAACCTGGCTGGGGCGGGACTGGACTCGATATTCTGGCAGAAGTACACCACCACGATTGTGGCGGCTTCATCCGAGACCACCCTGGCGTTTATGAACGGCGATGGGCCAACCGACAACACCAATGGCCTGGACGGGATCACGCTGGTAGAACAGAAAGCCGCTGCAAATCAATAACTCTCGGCGGTTGGGGCACCGTCGAAAACCAACTGGAGGGCGGCCAATCATGGCCGCCCTCCGCATGGTTTTTCATCATCTCTATGTGGGGCGGGATTGATCCCGCGCGGGGCTTCAGCCCCGCTCGCCAATTCTGCGGTCTTGTGCGGGTTTGGCGCTTTTGTTCATCGTGGGCGCATTCAAAACAATTACGAAGCAAAGCCACCGGCGCCGCTAAGTGATTTAACTTCATAGGGCTGCGCGCCTGCACCACTCTGGTGTTTTGCATTACCGAAGACGTACAAACTCCGGAGCGAGGCTAAACGCCCCGCGGCGCCAGCTTACGCCTCGGCTTAATCCGGCCCCATCTTACCGCACCTCCGCCTCAATCCCTTCGAGTTCCTTCCCAGCCTCCGCCCACTTCCCTTGCGCCGCTAACTCCCGATAACGCCGCAAATGCGCGCGCACACGTTCCAGTCGTTGATCCGCGGTGCCCACCCCGGACGCCGCGGCCGGCGCTCCCCCTTTCGGCGCGGGCGTCTCCGCCTGCTGCACCAGCGCCTGCGCGCCCGTGGAGAGCTGCGCGATGGCCTGCTCGTAAGTGTCCGTATAGATCAGCCGGTTTCCCACCGCCAGCACAATCTTTTTCAGTTGTGGCATGCTCGTCGCGCTGGACGTGATGTAAATCGAATCCACATACAGGAACGTACTGTCCACCGGCAGCACCAACGTCTGCGCGCGCAGGACGTGCGACCCCTGCTGGTTCCACAGCGTCAAGTCCTTTGAAATAGTCTGCTCCTGATTGATGCGCGCCGCGATCTGCGCCGGCCCGAAAATCAGCTCCTGCTTCGATAACTGCAAAACCACCACTTCACCCAAGTGCGCGCCGTCGCAGCGCGCCAGCATCAGCCCGATTAGATTGTCCTTATTGCGCGGCGTGAACGGCAGCAACAGCATGAACTCCGCCTGGTTCTGCTCCGGCAGGCTGGCCACCACGTAGGTCGGACTCACCGACTCCGGTTGCCCCTCCTGCCCCGCCGTGTACCGCGCCAGATCCCACATGTCTTCCTTGTTGTAAAACGCCTGCGGATCGAGCATGTGATAAGTCCGGTAGATCTCCGCCTGTACCCGGAACAGCGTCTCGGGATACCGGGCGTGCCTGCGCAGATCGGCCGGCATCTCCGACGCCGCGTGGAATAGCGCCGGGAACAGACGCTGATACGCGCGCACGATAGGATCGTCAGGCGCGAAAATGTAGAGCCGGGTAGTGCCGTCGTACGCGTCGATGGTGGCCTTCACCGCGTTGCGCAAATAGTTGACGTCGCCCAAATCCGGCACCCCTACGGTGCGCGAATAAGGATGCGAGTTCGAATAGGTGTAGCCATCGTCCATCCACACCAGGCGCCCTTCGTCGGTAATCACCAGATACGGGTCGTGGTCCCACGCGATGAACCCGGCCAGCGTCTCCAGCCGTTCTTTGATGTTCCTGCGGATCATCATGCGGCTTTCGCTGGTGATCGGATTGCTGAGCAGGATGTTCATGTCCCCCTCGTGCACCGCCGCCGCCAGCCGCATCGGCCCGGAGGAGATCGGGAAACCGCCGGTGCCGTCATACCGGGAAAACTTGTTATCCTCGCCCGACGGATAGTTGAATTCCGACTGTGCCGTGCGCACGAAAACCGGCTCCTGCACCACCTCGCCGTAGTAAATCTCCGGCCGCGTCAGCTTCAAGCTCGGCGTCTTGATCTCAGGCGGCGCATTCTCGATCAGCAGTTGCGGCAGTCCATCGGGAGTGAGCTTGCTCACCGGCGCCAGCACCGCGCCATATCCGTGGGTGTAGACGAAGTGCGGGTTGATCCAGCTCTTGCTGGCGCCCGGCAACTGATTGATATCGAGTTCGCGGGGCGTCAGCAACACCTCCTTGTAAGCGCCGTCGATCGTGTAGCGGTCCACATCCGTATCCGAAAAGACGTAATAGGGCCGCAGCGCCTGGATCTGCGTAATAGTGTTATGGAACGCGCCCACATCCCACAAGCGCACGTTGTCGATGGTGCCTCTGTGCGCCGCCGGATCGATAGCCGCATCCGTATGCACTTTAAACTCGATTTCGGTCATGCGCTTCTCGAGGCCGTAAGCCGAGCGCGTGGCGTGAATGTGCGTCCCAATAAACTCCCGCTGGATGGAAATCTCGTTGGGCCGCACGTACAGCGAATCCACCAGCCGCGGCACGGCGAACAACACCACCAGCGAGACCGCCATACTGGCGGCTGGGATCCAGCGCCGCAGCCACACCAGCACGGCCGCCGCCAGGCATGCCGCTATCGCCAGCCATTGCAGCGGCAGGGCAAAATGCAGATCCACGTAATCGATGCCCACCATGAACCCGTGATCGTCGTATACCATTTGATAGCGCGCCAGGAAGAAACGCAGCGCCAGCGCCGCCAGGAAAATTACCAGCGCGCCGCGCAGAAACCGGCTTTCGAGGCCCCCTTCCAAGCGGAAGATCGAAGGATCGATTTGGCGCAGATCGCCCATTTCCGGCAGCTTGTAGCGTAGCTGCCAGCCGCGCGCGGCAACCCAGTAGACCAATACACTGACAATCACCAGCGCCAATAAATAGCCGCGCAGGTCGGAGTAGAACGGCAAATCGAATAGATAGAACTTGAGCGGCAAACCGAAGACGGAATCGTGCCAGGCATTGGCCTCGGCCGGAATGCCGCGCGCGCCGAGATACCGGACTACGGTCCAAGTCTCAATGGAGCCGGCCGCGATCAGATATCCGAGCAACAGCAGGCCCGCGCTCGACACCCACGCGTAGATCGGATGTCCCGAAAGTCCGGTGCCGGCGAACTTCAGCGCCCGCGCATGCGCCACCCATAGGATGCCGAAGGCGATGAGCGTGGCGGCCAGCATGGGCGCAAATCCGTAGGCCAACATGGCCAGCCAGGTGTCGATCTGACCCAACTCTTTCCACCATTGATATTCGACGGAAAAGGAGGCCAGCGAGCGCGCTCCCAGCAAAATCAAGATAGCGAGCACGATCAACGTGATGCGCGCGCCGCGGCCTCCACGCTTCGGAGCGCCGCGGTCGATGCTGCGGTACTGAGCCATGCCCGGAGTGTAACACCCGGCGATAGGCGAGCTTCTCGTGGGTCAGCCATACGTGGCGACTCCAGTTTCAACATTTGCAGCGGGCGAGAACCTGGAGGGCGGGCTTCAGCCGGCGCGGGCTTCGGCCCCGCGCGAAGCCCGCCCTAGCTGGTGTGGTCGTGGATGATTTTCCATCCGGCCGGCGTCTTGCGCAGAATTAGCGTGTACTTCCCCGCGGCGTTTCCGCCGCCCGCCACGGTACGCTCCAGATGGAACTCACCGGTGACCAGCGCAATATCCGGCGCCAGCATCCGCACATCGATATTCGAGAATGACAGCGTACCCATGTTCTCGCGGGTCGGATAGGCTTTGCGATAGCGGCTGAGTACCGCCTGGACCCCTCCGCGGACGACTTCCCGCCCCATAAAAGTGGTCTCTGGCGAATCGTCGTAGTAAGACGCGAAGGCCGCCAGATCGCCGCGATTCCAGGCTTCTTCGGAATGCGTCATTACGGCGCGGACGTCGTCGCCTTGGGCCAGCAACAGCGGGACATAAAGCAGGAATGTGAACCAACGGAGCATCCGTATAGCATACCGTGGGGCAGGCTCGTAGCCTGCGGCGGCCTCGTAGGCCGCCCTACCTTAATACCTTCTTGTGTTCTTATCCGAAACGGTGTATATGTTTGGTATCTATGCAAAGAGTATTCCACATGGCAGTTGCCGCGGCCGTGTTGGCGGGCGCTATCCCGCTGGCGCACGGCCAGGACACGAACACCGTAGTGCAGAAGCTGAAGTCGCATTTCACCCTGACGCAAATATCGGGGAACCACAACGACATCGTCACCGCGGGCAGTGTCCTGGTGCTGCATAAGGACCGCCTGGTCATGTATTCCCTCGCCAACCCGCTCCCGCCGCAAAGCACCTACAAGAAAGGCAGGATCACGCACAACGTGCTTGGCGGGAAGAGCTTCTTACGGGATCTCGGAAACACCATGCAACATCCCGACGATTCCAACATCCAGCAGCGGGTCTTCGTATCCGGCGAGAAGTTCTGGGTGATCGGGATCAGTGCGGTCAACGATGGCGTGATCTTCAGGCTCTACAGCGATCCTTACGACGATGTCCGCTATTGGGGAGAATTGAAGTTTCCGTTCCCCAAGGGCTCCGTGCCGCCGGCCGACGAGGTGGCGGGTACCGTCGCCGAAGTATTGACGGTGGACGACGACAGCGCAAATAATGCGCAGCAGCCCGCTGCGCCCGCCGCGCCCGCCGCGCCGACTGCCCCTGCCGCGCCTGCTGAAGCGGCGCCGGCCGCCATCCCGCCCCCTGCGCCGCCGCCGCCCGACCCCAAAACGATCTCCCTAGGCCAGACGAAGGACGATGTGGTGGCGACCTTCGGGCAGCCGCAGAAGGTGGTTAAGCTTGGAACCAAACAGATCTACTACTATTCGGACATGAAGGTCACGTTGGTGAACGGCAAAGTCACCGATGTCGCCGATATTGCCCCTGCGCGGTAACGGGGCAGGCGCGAAATCTATCAGGAGCCACCCAAGCCGTACCAGTACGGCGTCCGCCTGGCCGCTTCCGTATTCGCGTACCGGCTGTGCAGCAATCGGAAGGCGCGTTTCATCCAATGGTCGGTCTGCGCGTCGCCGCCGCAAGCGTAACGCCCGGCGCGCACCGCTAAGCGCAGCGCCTCGGCCGCGCGCGGATCGTTCGGGTGGGACTCCACCCATTCGACCGCCTGGCTGGCCAGCAGATTGGGAGCGGCCGGCGCCGAGGCCAGCCGTTTCCGTTCCTGGCCGGCGTCGGCGCGCTGGGACGCCGAAAGAAACCCGGCTTTCGGCGAAGCGTCCCGGTACAGCAACATCAACGGCGCATTCAGCGGGGCATCCGCGCGGTTAGTATCGGGACTGTTGTTTGGATAGTCACCCGCCGGGCACCACCAGTTATCGCGGAAGGTATCGATCTTACCTGTAGGTGTGAGGCGGCCCGCACCCGGGTCGATCGAAGGCCGCATTCCAGGATTGTTCAGTAGCAGCCAGACGGCCGCAAAGGCACGCGCCTTATCGTCCGGCGCAGCTCGGTATGTGTCTAGGTACGGCTTGAGACTTGAGTCGAGCGCTGCCAGCACCGGCACGATCGCGTTTGCGGCGCCGGTGTCATGCAGCAGGATCGACCGCACCCACACGGCGCGCGCCACTTGCAATTGCAGATTGGACGGCAAACTGGAATTCACCGCGGCAGCTTGCAACGTCGCAAGCGGCGCTTGGCGATCCAGGATGCGCGCGGCGTCATCGTCGAAATATAGGGCCAGTGAGGTTGCGGTTTGCTCGCCTTCGCCCACCACATACGTTCCGGCCGCGGTGCGCGGCGCGAAGCGCCACAGCTCTTCCCAATCGCGCGCCACGCGCATCCGCTCCGCCAGAAACAGGTTGCGCGCGGAGACAGACATCTTGCGGCTAAGCATCGCGTCCAACAGCGGTCGCGCCTCGTCCGGTGGCAGCAGACGCAGCCGGTGAAACTCGACCGTCGGGAAAGCGGGCGAATTATCGGGTACCTGCGCGGCGGCCGCCGTCAACTCCGAATCCGGCTGATCCGCGTAGGTCAGCGCCGCCACCAGCCAAGGCAGCGATCGCTTGGTGCGCCACTTCCCGAGCGCTTGATCGGCAGGTCCATGCTGCATGACTGCGATCCAGTCGGCGATATCTGCGTCGCGCGGCGCCTCCTTGTTACGGCCCGCATACTGGTCGAGCAGGATGCGGTAGTCGTTCATGGCCCCGGCGGCGCCGGTCTTTTCCGTGGCCACCGCGCGCGCCAACTCGCCGATGGCGCGCGCCGGGTCGGTCTGCACTAACAAGTAGCGCGCCAGGCCGCGGGCGCTTTCGTGCCACGCCCCGGAATCCGGATCGGCAAGGACCTTGTGCAATTGCTCCTGGGCGGCGGGAGCGGCGGCGGCATCCACCATGGTGGCTTTGCGGATCAGCGCGCGCGCGGCAAGGTACGGCGCGACGCGATGCCACGATGACGAGCGATCGCCGGCGATGCGGAGGAAATCCGCCGATGCCGCGTCGAACTGGCCGGCGTAGAACTCCGCCGCGGCAATCTGATAGGCGCGGTCGGCCTGCATCCCACGCGCGGCCGTGGCTGGCAGAGTCGCGGGCACCGATGGCCCCGTCGCCCCGGAACAGTTTGCGAACACCTGATCCTGCGCGGCCACCCAGTCCCTGAGATCGTCGTGCGAAACGCCCGCGCGCCCGCGCTCCACCAAGGTCGCGGTAGCGTTGCGGAATGCATCGTCGCCGCAGTTCAGGATGAACACCCGATCGGGCAGCATCTTGAAGCGGTCGATTTGATCGAGAGGCGGTACACCCAACTGGACGCGCGCCTGCAGCCATCCCTGGATCGCCGGCGAATCGCGGTCGATCCAGAAATCCGGCCCGGCGGGCTTCGCCAGAAGAGCCCGCTGGTCCGCCTTGCCGAGGCCAATGCCGGTGAGATAGCGGTAAGCGGCCATCAGGTAGATGCGCCGGTACTGTGGCTGCAGGATGTCGAGCTGGCCCCGGTAAAACCGCGCCTCGTCCAGCGGCGCGAGCTTGGTGGTGAACACCGTCTCGGGCAGGAACGGACCGCAACTGGAAAGATCGTACGGACAGATCAACACTCCCGCGAGAAGGAACAGAATCAGAATTCGCTTTGCCATTGGCTGACCTTTCGCAGCACCGCACGCACATGGTCCGGAGACCAGCCACGCGGATTAAACACGTACACGCGCCTTCCCGACGGAATGCGGGATGGCAGTTCATCGGTTGAAATTCCCACGCTGGAACGGCACAAATCACCGCGGAAATCGCTGCCGGGAGAATAACGGTCCGGCCCCATGCGGAACAACATAGGCACGGCTTCGGCCACCGGCAGGCCGGAGATCCAGCCGTCCGCTTCGCACCAGGATGCCAGCGCGGTAATCGATAGAGGCATCCGCGCAGGCAGGCGGCGGCGCAAGTCTTCGAGGACCGCGCGGTAGAAGGCTCGCTCGGAGGCGACAGCGTCGAAATCCACTTGCAACCCGCGCACGCCCGGCAGGCTGGCGGCGCCCGCAATGGCGCCGGCTGTGCGCTGAACGTCGGCTCCGGATGTGCCCGCGGATGCGCGTCCGCCGCTCTCTACCCGGACCACGGCCATCAGGACGGCGCCGGGCGGAGTCAGCAGCGGCTGCATGCGTGGGCGCACAGCCACGCCGTCTGCCCGCGGACACACCGTGCGCGCCAGAAAGGCGACTCCCACGGAACGCGTGTCGATCCAACTAAGATCTTCGCGACGCTCCCACGCCCATACAAATAAGCGCGGGAAGCCGGGTAGCGGGTCCGGATGGCGGCCGCAAGCCGCGAGGAGCAGCAGGGGAATCGCGACGGTGGCACGGTGCAGGCGCATGCGCGACAGCGTACCACAGTTTTGTGGCCGGAACGGCGGCGGGGCGTAAACTTCAAACGACCCTGACGGTCCAAGGTTCTGAAGCGGCTCCGCCACAAGCGATGCGCAACGCGTGCTCGCCCTTGGGGAAGCTGCCAGGCACGGCCGCGTTGATCTGGCGCATGCCTGCCGCATCCGCCTCGCCTAACCAGGGCACGCTGAGCCGGGTATCGCCCAGCAAGACGCGGACATTGGTGCGGTCCGCGTTCTCCGGCAGTCCGGTCACCCAGCAGGCCAAGTATGCGGAGTCCGCCGCGCGGATTTCGGAGTCCTTCCAGGTGGCCGGATCGCGGACTCCCTGGCAGACGATCCGGCTGACGTTCAACGGCAGGTCCACCGCGATCCGCAAGGCGTTGCCGAAGTCACTGTCGGCGAAACGCAATCGCACCTGGTTCCATCCGGCGCGCAATCCCCGCGGCAGGGGGAAGTTGGCCTCCCACCACTGTTCCCGGTGGCCGGTCCAGTAGGATGCCACGCCGAACCCGTTGACTTCCAGACGCAAGTCCTCTTTCGCAATCGTGTCGCGGAGGGTGGTGAACCAGCATGAGAGGTATTGCTCCTTGCCGGTCGAAAAATTGATGCCCTGGTCGGCGGTGTTCGCCGCGGAGAGCAACTGAGGCGGCGCGGCGGCGGCCTCCGCGGGCGGCAGCTCCCATTTGCGGTAACAAGCGACTATCGCGTTGTACGGCTCGGTATGCAGCAGCTCCACGCGGGCAAATCCCGCGGCGCGGCACATCGCCAACAGGCACGCCACGCTGGGGCCGACCCAGTTATCGAATTGGTTGGCTAACTCGTAGCCCTCGTAGAATTCCAGCGTGGGGATGTCTTCCGGGTGTTCCCGCCAGGTGTCTCCATCCGTGACGAAGGACTCGACGATGGCCACGTCTGCCGCCAGCGCGCAGACAATTTCCAGCGCCAGCAGCGGATGCCGCAAGTGATACAGCACGCCCAGCAGAAAGACGATATCGAACTTGCCCAAGCCGGCGGCCGGCAACTCGTAAATTTCGAGGATCCGGTAATCGGCGCGGGACGAGAGCTTGCGATGTAGCTCGATAAAGTGCGGCGCCTCCACGCAATCGATCGATGTCACGGCGGCGCCGCGGCGTTCCGCCTCGAAGGTAAACCAGCCATCCCATGCGCCGATATCCAGCACGCGCTTGCCGCAAAGGTCGGCGGGAATGGGGAAGCGCGCGAAACGCTCGCGCAGGCGGGCCAGTGGATTCACGCCGTCGATCAGCGTGCCGTCGGGCAGTTCGAAGCTGTGATACCAGCCTTTTTCGGCCAGTTCCCGGCTGCGGTCCTGGCGCTTGCGGGCGTCGCGGATGGCGTCTGCTGGCATAGGTCACACAGGAGCCAACTGCTCCTCAATAGGCTCCGCTCAACAATACCAAGGCTCCGTCAGATATGGGATCGTCACGCGCGGGCGGCCAGGCGGCACATCCGGCAGGCGGCGCGCGTGCACGTCCAAGTTCACGTCCATGGCTCGGTGCGTCATTTCCCAGGCGCGGCGGAAAATCGTGCGGCGATCCTCCTTGGCCGTGACTGCGCGAGCAACAGTGATCTCCAATTCGCGCTGCAGCTTATCGACTCGCGGATCGGGATGCGGCCAGCGGTAGCACAGCGCGTCCGGGTCGAACTCGCCGACCGCGGCGCTCGCTTCGGGCAATGCGAGCAGCCGCGAGCCGGCCGGCACCAGCAAACGGATGGTGAGCTGCACGGGCGAGACATGTTCGACCAAGTCCAAGTCCGCGATCGCCGCCAGCAAATCCGCGTAGCCTTCGAGCGTCATCCAAGGATGGAACGGGACGAATGTAGGCGCCAGCACCAGGCCCAGTTCGCGAAACATCTGCGCCACGCGCACGAAATCGGCGCGCGTGTGGCCCTTTTCCAAGATATGCCGCAACACGTAATTGTCCACAGACTCGACCGCGGAGATCACGAACGCGCAGCCCGTCTCGCGCAACAGCGGCAGGTGCTCACTGTGCTGCAGCAAGTGTTCGATTTTGATGGTCGCATCGTAGGTGACCTCCGGAAATTCGCGATGCAGCGCCCGCACCAGTGCGATGGCGTGGCCGATACCGTTGAAGAAATCGGGATCGCCAAACGTGATATGCTGCGCGCCCGCCGCCACCTGGCGCCGAATATCCTCCAGCACGATGTCACGCGGCACGATGCGGAAGTTCCCCTGGTAGACCGGCACCACCGGACAATGCCGGCACATGTGCTTGCAGCCGCGGCTGGCTTCCGTATAGCCGACCGTACGGCGCGCACCGCCGGGTAGCACGAGCTGCGCGTACTGCGCCAGCCCCGGCAGGCCGCTGCGATCCGGCGTCAGGAACCGTTGCCGCGCGAGCGAGACCAACGGCGCGGGGCCGGGACGCACCAAGGTCAGCAAGGCCTCTTCGAACTCGCCGCCGACGATGGTCCGCACACCGAGCTTTCGCAGCAGTTCCGCGTTCATAGGTGCATACAGGCCATACGCGCAGAGGTGCGCGGCGGGATTCAGCTCGCGCGCGCGCCGGATTACGGGGATCGCCAGGCGCGTGGCCGTGTGCATGGGCAGGTAGAACGCCACGGCATCGGCCGTTCGCAGAGCGTCTTCTTCGAGCGGCTGGCGGGCGAGATCCAGGCAGGCAACATCCGCGCCGGCATCGCGCAGCCATGCGGCGGGCGATGCCAGTCCAAAAGGCTGACGGCCCAGTTCGTAGGTGGATATCAGGAGGATGCGCAAGTGCTGCTTTCAGTTTGACACAGGCGCAAAGTGGGGCAGGCTCGCAGCCTGCGGCGGCCTCGTAGGCCGCCTGCCGCGAAGCTATGCCGGCTTTTCCGGGCTTGGCGGCGAGCTGCGCTCGCCGAAGAGCGGGACTGGGAGTCCCGCGCAGGCTGCGAGCCTGCCCCACCTCCTGTAACCTTTTCCCTCTCGCTCGGTATTATTGGGTGAATGCCGGAAACACGGGCCGACAACGTATTAATGCAGAAGGTCCGGGATGGCGACTTGGCGAAGATGGCGGTGCTGTTCGAGCGCCATCATCGCGCGCTATTCCGCTATTTTCTGCGGCTCACCGGCCAGCGCGAGTTCAGTGAAGACCTGGTGCAGGACGTGTACTTTCGCATGCTGAAATACCGCCACACCTATCGGGACGGCAATCCCTTCACGTCCTGGATGTACCAGGTGGCGCGCAACGCGCACCTGGATGGCGCGCGGAAACGCAAGGGCGAATCGCCCTTTTTAGAGGAGCAAATGCAAGAGCCGGTCAGCGCCGAACCGGATCCCAGCGAAATCCTGCGCCGCCGGCAGGATCTGGGGTTGCTGCGCCGCGCGTTGGCCGCCCTGCCGGTGGAAAAGCGCGAGTTGCTGGTGCTGAGCCGGTTTCAAAACCTGAAGTACGACCAGATCGCGGACATTCTGGCGTGCGACGTGGGCACCGTGAAGGTGCGGGTGTATCGCGCCATTAAGGCGCTCAGTCAGATCTTTTTTGAGTTAGCGGGAGATAAGGCGTCATGACTTGCGATCAGGTAAAGGAACATATCGCCGATTATTTGGCGGGCGCCCTGAGCCAAACCGAGGCTGAGGAACTGGACGAGCACTTTGCCCAGTGCGCCGCCTGCAAACAGGAAACCGCGGCGTTGTCGGAAACCTGGGAAATGCTCGGCCTGTTGGAATCCGAACAGCTCAGTGCCCAGCCCAGCGCACAGTTGCGGCCCCGCTTCTATGAGTCCCTGGAGGCGTACCGCCATGGCCTGGAATCCGCGGCTCCCGCGCCTGCGCGGCGCCGGTTTTTCGATTGGGGCTGGCAAGGGTGGGCCTGGTCGGCCGCCCTGCTGGTCGGGGGATTGGCAGCCGGCCATTGGCTGGGCCAGGGCGCGCGCGGGCGGGCCGATCTGGCCGGCCTGCAGGATGAAGTGCACCACATGCGGCAGTTGGTGACTTTGTCCCTGCTCGAGCAGCAATCCGCCAGCGAACGATTGCGCGGCGTGGACTACTCTTCGCGCGTGGATCAGTCCGACACGCAGGTGTTGGCGGCTTTGCTGCACGCGGTCAATCACGATCCGAACGTAAACGTGCGCCTGGCCGCGGTGGACGCGCTGCGCAAGTTTGCCGGGAATCCGGCGGTGCAGGGGACGCTCGATCAGTCGTTGGTGAAACAGGACTCGCCGCTGGTGCAGCTCGCGTTGATCGATTTCATCGTGGACCAGCGCGACAAGGGTGCGCTGCCGTCACTCACGGCTTTGGAACGTAGCCCGACCGTGGACAAGAATGTCAAGGAAAAAGCCCTTTGGGGGTTGTCGCAGTTGCAGTAAGAAGGGCGGGCTTCGAGGCCGCCGCAGGCTTCGAGCCTGCCCCACAAGCAAAGGAGACGCGCCATGCAGAATCGATTGTCAGTTTTCATTGGGTTGCTGATCGCGTGCCTGCCGCCACTGACGGCATGCGCGGCCGAGGTGGAGCAGAACGAAACCATCCGCAACACCTACCCGCTCTCGGGCGCCGCGCCGAAGAAAGTCACCGTGGATAACGTCAACGGATCGATCCACGTGACCGGCTATGCGGGCAGCGAAGTCCGCCTCACCGCGCACAAGCGCCTGCGCGCCGAATCGCCGGAAACCGCCGAACAGGCGCGGCGCGACGTCAAGCTGGATATCTCGCAAGACGCCAACACCGTGCGCTTCTATGTGGACGGGCCTTTCCGCTGCCGCAACGGCGGCGTGCACATCGATCGCGACCCGGGCTACGAAGTGAAGTACGACTTCGAACTGCAGGTTCCGCAAGATACAGCCATCGATTTGAAGACTATCAACGACGGCGAGATCAAAGTCGACAACGTGGCGGGCGATTATAAGGTGGACAACATCAACGGCGGCGTGGAGATGACGGAGCTGTCGGGTTCGGGCAAGGTCTACGCGCTGAACGGCAAAGTGACCGTAACGTTTCGCGAGAACCCCCGCGGCAAGAGTTCCTTCGGCTCGCTGAACGGCGAAGTGCGGGTGAGTTTCCAGCCGGATCTTAACGCCGACGTGCGCTTCAAGACGTTCAACGGCGCAGTATATACCGATTACGAGGTGACTTACTTGCCGCTGCCGGCCGCGGCGGCCGAGCGCCACGGCGCCAAGTATGTCTACAAGAGCAGTGAGTGGTCCGCGGTGCGCATGGGCCATGGCGGGCCGGAGCTTAGCTTCGACGCATTCAACGGCAATATTCGAATTCTGAATCGAGGACAGTAATCATGCGAACACCAATCAAAGTATCTGCATTTGTATGTTCATGTTTTTTGACGGCCAGCTTGCCGGGCATGGCGCAGGAGCCACAGCGCGCCAACATCCCGCTGTCCGATCCGTCGCGGCCGGCGATGGTACATGCCTCCCTCATGAACGGAAGCATCACGGTAACCGGCTATAACGGCAAGGAGGTGATCGTGGAAGCGCGCAGCCGCCATGAGGACGCGCGGGAATCCAAGCCGGACCCCAAGGCCAATGGCATGCACCGTCTGGAAAGCCATGGAACCGGCCTCAGCGTGGAGGAGAACGACAACGAGTATCACATCGGGGTGGGGTCCATGAATCGCACGGTGGACCTGAACATCCAGGTGCCCTTCAATACTTCCCTGAAGCTGCGGTGCCTGAACGACGGCGATATCAAGGTAGAGCGGGTAAGCGGCGAAGTCGACGCGGACGATTTGAACGGCTCCGTGACGCTGCTGCACATCTCGGGCACGGTGGTGGCGCATTCGCTCAACGAAGACGTGGTGGTGACGCTCGACCAGGTGACTCCGGGAAAATCGATGTCTTTCAGCACCATGAATGGGGACGTGGACGTGACGTTGCCGGGGGATGTGAAGGCGCGCGTCAGCCTGAAGTCCGACAACGGCGAGATCTATAGCGATTTCGATGTGCATGCGGAAGCCAATCCGGCCGGCCCGAAGGTCGCGGAGACGCATGGCAAGGACGGGAAGTACCGCGTGCAGTTCGACAAGGTCACGTACGGGTCGATCAACGGCGGCGGGCCGGAAATGCAGTTCACCACTTTCAACGGTAAGATCTACCTAAGGAAAAAGAAGTAGGGCGGACCTCCAGGTCTGCGCGGGTCCTCCAGGACCCGCCCTGCGCTGCTGAGAGGCCGGCGTGGACGCCGGCCGCAGGACTGGAGTCCTGCCCCACATCCTGCTAAGATACCGGTATTTTCCGCTACATCGAATGGATCTGGATCGCGGTGGGGGCCGTCTGGGCGGCCTGCGCCCTGGCGTCCAAGAAAACCGCGCGCCGCGAGGCCGCGACTTCCCGGCTGCTGCACATCGCCATCATGGTCGCCGCTTTTGCCTTGCTCTTCCCCAGGCTCCCCATCGGCTACAGTTTTCCGGTGGGCCCGCTCGCCTGGCGATTTGTGCCGGACACGCCCGCCATCGCCTGGACTGGCTTGGCTCTCGCCGCCGCGGGCTGCGCTTTTGCCATCTGGGCGCGCCTGCTGCTGGGCGGCAACTGGAGCAGCAGCGTGACGGTCAAGCGGGACCACCAACTCATCCGCCGCGGACCATATACCATCGTCCGCCATCCTATTTACTCCGGATTCCTGCTGGGTATGGCCGGCACGGCGCTGGCGCTGGGCGAATGGCGCGGCGTCGCCGGGCTGGCGCTGGCTTTCATCGGCTGGAGCACCAAGTCGCGCATTGAGGAAGCCTTCATGGTGGCGCAGTTCGGCGACGTGTATACCAGGTACCAGCGCGAGGTGAAGGCGCTGATCCCATTCGTTCTGTAGCCCCGAAAACGCCATGGCCACTAAACCGCACTTGGCGCGGATGGCGCAAGAGATCGAGGGCCACCTGAGCGCGGTGCGCCGGATTTTGCGCCAGCCGGTGGAAGCCGAATTCGCGCGCGGCAACCTGACGGCCCCGCAACGCGGCGTGATGCAGGCGTTGTTTCACTCCGGCGGCCTGAGCCTGAAGGACCTGAGCGGCCGCGTGGGACTGGCGCACAGCACCGTTTCCGGCATCGTGGATCGCCTGGAGGAGCGCGTCCTGGCGCAGCGCCGGCCCGACCCAACCGATGCCCGCGCCAGCGTCATCGTGGTTTCCTAGCGGGTTCGGGACTACATGCGCAAGACCTATCCAGCCGTCGCTGTAGATCCGGTAACGGCCGCGTTGCGCCGCGCCAAACCGGCCGAGCGCGCGGCCATTCTGAAAGGCTTGCGCACCCTGCGCCGGGTTGTGGAAGCCACCGCCCAAGCCTGAAATTGTTATACTCTGGCTTCGGCCCTATTCTATGGCGAATCCGAAATATGCCGTTTCCGACAAGCCCGTTCCGGTTTCCGAACTCGTGGCCACGCTGAGCGACGGGACCAAGGTGAAGCGCCGTGTGCCGCGCATGCGCGCCTGCAACGAGAAAGACGCGAAAGGCAAGCTTTGCGCGGGCCATCTGAAGCGCTGGTATTTCTTCGGCGACGAGGTGAAACGGAAATTCGGCGCCGAGGCCGAGGTTTACCGTTGCGAGCACTGCAAGACGCTGTATCTGCCGAATGCGGAAGAAGAGCCGCGCACCGGGACCTTATCGTTCTAGTACAACGTACTCAGTTGCACCGTTAGGCCAGGCTGAAAGCCGGCTCTGGATGGAGACTGGCCATTTCAGTTGGGTAGCTCTCGTGGCGCACGCCCCCGGCGTGCCGTGTCGGCACTTCTGCCGACACCGGCGAGCTTCGCTCGCCGCTGGAGTTCCCACATTTGCTGGAGCTGGAATTGGAGGGCGGGCTTTAGCCGCCGCGGGGCTTCAGCCTGTGTAAGGCGAGCTTCGCTCGCCATAGCCGGCTGAAAGCCGGCTGCGGGCAGGATTGCCCGCCCCACACGAGTCATCTTGGCTGCGCCGTCAATCTATGAAGAACTATCTGGACGACATACTAGCTTGCGTCCTTTCCCATCCGCCGCGCTAGCTCCATCCGCAAGCTCTCTTCCCCGCGCGCCATGGCCCACCGGTGGTTCGCCGAAAAGAACGGCTTGAACAGGAACGATAGATACCGCAACAGCGGCTTATCCGCGCGAATGCGCCAATCGTAAGTAATCTCGGTGAATCGCCCGTCGGGCAGGAACGTCCATTTCCCGCTGCCGTTGAAGTCGCCCCAAGCCTCCAGGCTGAACCCATGCGGATGGCGGCGCTCGCTCACCCGAAAGCTCCAGCGCAGCGTGTAAGGCAGCCAACCCTTGGTGTGCAATTCGTAGACGCTGTCTTCCGGCTCGGTCACCTTTAAGTAGACGGACGGCCACCAGCGCGGCAGGTCCAGCGGTTTGTCGAGCACATCCCAAACCTGCCGCGGCGTGGCTTCCACGCGCCAATGTGTCACGAAATGGTAGTCGTTCGCGGGCATAGTCACTGCATGTGGGTGCTGGAATCGAATTGCCAGTGGATGGCGCTGGCGAAGAATTCCTGGCTTAGCTCGCCTATCGCGTTGCGCAGGCTCAGGATGAACTGATCTTTCGTGTTCGTCTTCCAGAACTCTTCCTCATGCGCCTGTTTCTTGAATTCCTCCACCCATAACCGGATGAGTTCGGGCCGCACCGGCGACAAGTCCTGGATCAAGAATTGGCTCGGCGAGGCATTAGACCGGCTTAACGGAATCGTGGTGGAGAAAATATAGGGCCCGCCAGTATGCGTTCCGGGGAAGCGCGCCAGGAGTTCCGTGGCGCGGCCGTAGTCGTAACTGCTTACCAAAATGCAGGCAGCTTCCGCCGACCACCTCGAATAGCCGCCATCGGTATCGGGCGGAAGCGGTTCCGTGCCGGCTTGCTCGTGCCGCCGGCGATGGGCATCCAAAAGCGCCGGACTGAAACGAAAGCAGGATGCGGGGGTGAAAGCATCCGGCAACTCACTGGCTGGACAGGTGAGTGGAAGAAAAGTGGCGTTCAGGTGGTCGAGAGGGATCTGCCGAATCCAGCGGACGTCCGGCATCAGCAAGAACGCGCGGATTGTTTCGCGATAGCGGAGCCACTGATCCGATCCGATGAACTCGGGCTGCGACCCAAACAGCACGTAACTATAGAGTCCGTATTCCGGCTCCTTGGCGTCACGCGTGAGAAATGCGGCGGCGGGCACTCGCGTGATGCCCCTTCCCCCGGCTCCCCCGTGGGAGGAATCTCCCGCCGACGTATGCCCGGATGTGGCCATCCCATGTGGCGTCGAAGTGGTTGCGTGCGACGCGGTGGAAGTGGCAGTCGTTTTCTTCTTGGGCGGTTTGGTCGCTTGCGATTGCGCAAAAATCGCGGGCGCCGGCAAGAGCATGGCACACACAATCAAGACTGTTTCGCGCATGGTCATGCCTATCCGCCTACCTTCTTTAGCAGCTTTAGCAGCCGTCCCGCCCATCGCACCGCCGCCACCAGAATCAGCACCGCCACGAATACGACCACGGTTTCCGCAAGACCCAGCGGCCTGTCCCGCGTCACCGGCGAAGTATCCAAATACCAGCGCACCGCCAATGTGATCGCTAAAGACGGGATGAGGTATTGTAGCGCCACGGTCCGCCGCGGGCGCGCGGACCGCATGGTTGCCGTTTCGGCGAGACTGGCTGGCGAAGGCCTCTCTTCGAGCGCCGCTTCGAGCGCCGCCACGAACTCCGCGCAACTTCCATACCGGGCTTCGGGAAGTTTGGCGAGCCCCCGATAGAAGACGGCGTCGGCCGCCGCCGGTAGCGAGGGATTCGCGGCCCGCGCCGATGGCCGGTCCTCGTAAACGGCCTGATGCAACATGCCTGCCAGGGAGTCCGCGCGGAAGGGCCGGATTCCCGTCAGCATCTCAAAGGCGACCACAGCCAGCGAGTACTGATCCGACCGCCCGTCGACCTTCTGCGCCTGAAGTTGCTCCGGGGACATATAAGCGGGTGTGCCCACCACGATGCCCGAGCGCGTCATGGTCTGCGTGCTGGCGACCTTCGCGATACCGAAGTCGGTGAGCTTCACCGTGACGCCGTTGTGCAGCATAATATTCGCGGGCTTTACGTCGCGATGCACCACGCCGTTACCATGCGCATAGTCCAGCGCCTGGGCCGTCTGCCGCAGAATATCGAGTTTTTGCGCGCGATCGATTTTCTGTCCGGCGGTCAGCGCCTGCAACAGCGACGGTCCCTCCACGCGTTCCATGGCGATGAAGGCCAGGTCGCCCTCCTGTCCGACATCGAAGACGGTCACGATGCCGGGATGGGATAAAAGGCCGGCGGAGCGCGCCTCGCGGAACAACTGCTCCTGGGTGAGCCCGGCTTCGCTGCTATTCGCGAGCCACCGGGAATGAATGACCTTGACAGCCACATTGCGGCCGATCAGCGGATCGATGGCATCGTAGACAATGCCCATTGCTCCACGGCCCAATTCGCCCAGCACTACGTAGCGGCCAATCTGTGGCGGGCAGGGTGGCGGGCTATCGAGAACGGACGTGGTACGGGCATGCGCTTCGAGCAGTCTCACGGCGGCCTGCAATGCTGCAGCGTCTCCGCGGCAGGCGCTTTCCAGGAAAGTCAGCCGTTCGGCATCGGGGCGCTCCAACGCCTCGTCGAAGAGTTCGCGCACCCGGCGATGAAGTTCCGGCGGCATGCTCGTCAGGTGGCCCGCCCTGGGGCACGCTCCACGTTTTTCGCGTCGCGTTGCATCCAATCGAGCAACCAGGCGCGGGCGAACTCCCAGTCCCGCCGAACCGTAGACAAGGATAGGCTCAGCGCGTCCATTACTTCCCGATCCGTATAACCTCCGAAATGGCGGAGTTCGACCACCTGCGCCGCCCGCGGCTCCACTCGTTCCAACTCGTTCAAGGCCTCGTCTAGCGATACCAGATCCGCGATGCTCCGTTCTCCGCCGGCGAGTTGTAACTGGTCGATATCGAGTTTCACGGCGCCCCCACCGCGCTTCTGCCTGCTCGCCAATCGGGCATGATCGACAAGGATACGGCGCATCTGCCGGCTGGCTATGGCGAAGAAGTGTTCCCTGCTCCGGATTTCGAGCGATCCGGCTGCCACGAAACGCAAGTAGGCCTCGTGGACCAAAGCCGTGGTCCGCAGTGTGTGGCCCGGCTGCTCGTGCCGCATCTCGCGCGAGGCGATGCGATGGAGCTCCGAGTAGACGAGCCTGACAGCTTGTTCGCCGGCGTCCCGGTCACCCTGCCGCATTCGATTCAACAGCAGAGTAAGATCGGGATGTTCAGGCTGGTCCGGTCTTTGTGCGCTGGCGAACATTCAGAATAGTATACACCGGGCAAGTACGCGCGGAATTGATGCGGGCTAGGCCCGCGGGCCTGAGTCAGCCGCGCCGGTTGCGTTTCGCCGCGAATCCTCGTATATTAACTCAACGCGCGTGCACGCGATGACTCACTCACTTCCCCAGTCGCCCCTGTCTCTCTGGCTCGCTGAATACGGTCCCTATGAACCCAGCCCTCCGCTGCGGGGCGATGCCACCGTCGACGTGGCCATCGTGGGCGGCGGATTTACCGGAATCGCCACCGCCCACACACTGCTGAAGGAACAGCCGGGCCTGCGCGTGGCGGTATTGGAGCACGAATACGTAGGCTACGGCGCGAGCGGCCGCAATGGCTCCTTCGCCATGACCGTGGTGGGACTGGGTATCGGGCCCACGGCCATGCTCAAGGGCAAGCCGTTTGTACGCGCCGCGCACGCCTACATGGAGCGTGCCGTCGATGGACTCGAGTCCCTCATCCGGGAAAACCAGCTTCAATGCGATTACATCCGTCCGGGCTTTCTGCGCATGGCTACCACGCCGGGTTATGTCAAACGCATTCGGCACGATATCGACCTGGCGCATGAGCTAGGCATTCAAGGCATCGAGTGGCTGGATCGCCACGCCGCGCGCGCCAAGGTCGATTCCGAGTTGTATCTGGGCGCCTGGTGGGAGCCGCGCCTGGGTTTAGTGAACCCGGCCAAGCTGGTGCGCGAGGAGAAGCGGTTGGCCCTGGCGCGCGGCGCGCGGATCTACGAACAGACGCCAGTCGTCGAAATCCAGCGCAGCGCGAAGTTGACGCTGCGTACGCCGGGTGGCACTGTCACCGCCGATAAAATGGTCCTGGCCACCAACGCCTACTCGCATCTGATTCCCGAGTTGAAGAGCCGCCAGGCGCCCGCCTGGACTTACATGATCGCCACTGAGCCGCTCAGCGACCGGCACTTCGCGCAGATCCGCTGGCAGGAGCGCAACGGCGTGGAGGACGCGCGCAACCTGATTCACTATTACCGCATCACGCCGGACAATCGCCTGGCCATGGGCGGCGGGCCGGTGGGCCTCAGCTCTGGTGCGAATATGGATGTGGATTCGAGCGAATCCGCATGGCGGCATCTGGAGGAGCACACCCGCCTGCTCTTCCCCGCCCTGAAGGGTGTGAAGATCGCGCATCGCTGGGGCGGTCCATTTTCGGTGACGCTGGATCTCACGCCGGCGCTGGGATATTTGGGCGACCGGCGCGCCTTGTATAGTCTCGGCTGTGTGGGGCACGGAGTATCCACTACGCACCAGAACGCCATCACGCTCACTGACCTGCTGCTGGAGCGCCAGACGGAGAACACGGCGTGCCCGTTCGTGAACCGGCGGGTGATCCCTTGGCCGCCGGAGCCGTTGCGCAGCGCGGCGGCGCACGCGATCCGGGCGTATTTGCGAATCGAAGATTGGGCCTATGAGCGCAAAATGGGGAGCTAACTGGAGGGCGGGCAATTCTGCCCGCAGCCGGTTTTCAGCCGGCTTAGCGGGGCGGAAAGCCATTCGACAGGTCTCGTGGGGCGGCGCCATGCGCCGCCAAGTCCGCCTTTCAGGCCGGCGTTATGGTTAGGCGAGCGTAGCGCCGGCTTAGCGGGGCTGAAAGCCCCGCGGCGGCGCATGGCGCCGCCCCACGAAAGCCTAAGCCTTTCTTGATAGCTTCCTTAGCACCGTCTTATACGTTCCTTATCGCCTGCCGGATAACATGGGTTCATGATCGTAATGAAATTCGGCGGCTCCTCGTTAGAGTCCGCCAGTGCAATCGAGCAAGCTGCTTCCATCGTTAAAGAGCATTTGGATCGCAAGCCGGTGGTAGTGGTCTCCGCCATGGGCAAGACCACGGACCGGTTGCTGGACGCGGCCCGCGCGGCCGCCCGCGGCAACTCCTACTCCGCACGGCAGCATATCGAAGCCGTACGCCGCATGCACTTCGCCGAGACGCGCGGGGTATTGGGCCGGCGCGCGGAACCGTTTCTGCGCGACAACATCTCTCCAATGTTTCGCGAGTTGCACGAACTGCTGGTGGAGGTGAGCGAGGGCCGGCCGTTCACGCCGGAGGTGCAGGACCAGGTACTGAGCTACGGCGAGCGGCTTTCCAGCTTAATCGTAGCCGAAGCGTTCCGGCACTTGGGCATCCAGGCGGCGCAAGTGGACGCGCGTAAGGTCATCGTCACCGGCGACCAGTTTACGCACGCGCAGCCATTTTATTGGGATACTTACGCACGCCTGCGCCGGACCGTAGGCCTGCTGGCGCGCGACCGCGTCGTGGTGATGGGCGGATTCATGGGCGCGACCGTCGGCGGCGCGACCACCACGCTGGGGCGCGGCGGCTCCGACTTGACGGCGTCGCTGGTAGGCGCCGGTATTTCGGCCGACGAGATCCAGATCTGGACGGATGTGGACGGCATGCTGAGCTCGGATCCGCGCGTGCTCGCCGGCGGCTACCGTCTGCGGGAAATCTCGTTTCAGGAAGCTCAGGAAATGGCGCGCTGCGGCGCCAAGGTGCTGCAGCCGGAATCGGTCGCGCCGGCCCTACGGCAGAGGATCCCGATTGTCATCCGGAATGCGCGCCGCCCGCAGGTGGAGGGTACCCGCGTGGTGTCGAAGGTTCAAACCGCGCCGGGGGTGGTGAAGTGTCTCACCTCGAAGGCGGGCATGGCCGTGGTGCACCTGCGGGTTAAGCACCGGGGGATGCTGTCCAGCATCACGGACGGCCTCGCGGACCTCTTCGCGCGGGAGCACATCGCCGTGGATTTGATTCAAGCGCACGAGCGGGGCATTTCGTTTGCGGTGCAGAATTGGCCCGGACTTGCAGGCGTCCTGCGCCAGGTCGATGAAAGCGTCGAGATCGCGGTGGAAGAGGATCGCGCGGCGATCTGGCTGGTCGGCGAAGGGATTGCCGATGCCGCCTCCACGCTGGCGCGCGCCCGCGGCGTTTTGCACATTACGGATGTGCGGCTGACGTCCCAGGGCTCGTCCTCTCTGAGCCTCGGGTTCGCCATACCCGAGGCGGATCTGCAGGCGGCCATGCAGGTGTTGCACCGCGAGTTCTTCGCGGCCCCGGATCGCGAAGTGTTCGCCGTACTGGAGCTCGCTGCTTGGCGCGCTTCGCAACCGGCATCTCAAGTGAGTCAGCTTCGGGGAACCAGCCAGACTCAGGCCGCTCCGGCGCGGTAGCCTTATAGTTTAGTGGGGCGGGACTCCAGTCCCGCGGCGGACGTCCACGTCCGCCGCATGGGCGAGCTTCGCTCGCCGAAGAGCGGGCCTGCGAGGCCCGCGCAGGCTGCGAGCCTGCCCCACGCTAAGCCGCCTATGGCACCATCGCATACTGCACACTGAACGTAGTAAATCCAGTGAGCGCCGTACCGGAAGTCGGCCCCTGCAAATTGAGGTCGATGGTCAGATCCACGGTTCCGGTCAGGCCTGGGAAGTATGCCACGGAGGTGCCTGGAGTCGAAACCACACCGAGATTCACCGGTGTGCCGGAATTGAGAGGACGCGGCTGCGTGCAGATGCCCAGCGCCCCCAGGCACCCCGATCCCGTCACGGACAGCGTCCCGCCTTCGAACTGCCCGCCGTTTACGGTCAGCGTAGCCTGTTGCGCGCTGATCGTGGGTTGCCCCGTGATTTTTTGGATCTGTAGCGTGATGCGGATCTTGCCGGCGTAGGTCTTACCCGTCCCGAGCAGCCAATTAGTGGCGCTGGCGGAGTTGACGCTGAATACAAAGCCGGGGTTTTCCGGCATCGCGATCGGCGTAACGAGGATCTCGCTTGCCGCCAGCGAATTGCCTGTATCCGTCTCGGAGTACTCGAAGTTAGTGAACAGGGTAGTTCCGATCGCGCAGCTTTGGCTGGTATAGGTCTGCAGCGTTCCGGACTGGCATTGGGTTGTAACCTGCGCGAATGTGGCGGAAGCGGCGATTAGTGCCACCCCCATGACTGACACGATCTGTAGTATGAACGTCTTCATTTCTTCTTCTCCTAAATCTGCTTGCGGGTGCGCTCGATGGCGCGCCGCAGCGTGTACGCCGGCTAATTCGAGTGCGACGCTTGCTCGCGGCGGGCCTGGATCCGTTTCATCAATCCGGGATTGCGCGCCCAGGCGACCTGCTTTTCGGCGGGTGCGCCATACAGCGCCGGATTGATGTAATACCCCCGTTCGCGGACCGGTTTTTCCGCTTCCACGCGCAACGGATATGCTTTGGCGTAGGCGTCCTGGCGCACGCCCGTCACTTGCCAGGAAACTTTCACATTAGGCTTGTCGGTGCGGATGCGGAACTGGTTTCGACCGATCTCGGACGCTACCATGGCTTGAGCGAATTGCCCGATCACCGTCAATTGATAGCGGAAGTCGGCGTTGAGCGCCTCGAACCAATCCGGCAATTGCACTGTCGCCTGGCCTTGCGCGTCCGTCGTGACATTGCCGGTGTAGATATTCATCATCTCCGACGATTCCACGGAGCTGTGATAGAGATACTTATTCGCCGGATCGAGCGGGTGATCGATGCGGAAGTCCTTCACACTGGCGGTGAGCGTACCTTCGACTGAGACATTGCCGAAGAATTGACCGGCATCGCCGGAGGTGGAGCCGGTACAACAATTCCCTCCGCCGACAGAGATGCCAACGCCGCCGATGTTGCCGGCCCCTGTGGTATCTCCGCCGGATACCGACAGCCCTTCGCCGCCGGCGCCGGTGTCGCCGGCTGAGCCGCCGAGAACGGCAGCGCCAACGCCACCATTGCCGCTTCCGGTACTTCCGCCACCGAGAGCGATCAGACCGATCCCCGCGCCTCCACTGCCAGTGATGCTGCCACCCGTCGCGGAAAGGCCTCCGCTAGAGCCGTCGCCCTGGAACGAGCCGGCGTAAGTAGCCGTGGACGTCGATTTAAAGGTGACGGTCAGGCCGCTCGCGGCCGTTGAGTTCGATGCGATCGTGACATTGCCGCCCAGCACCGCCATGTTGCCGCCGGGCTGAATCTCGACCTGGTCGCCGCCGTTTCCTTCGCGGAACCTGATCGTCTGGCCCAACGGCCGGTTAACGGTGGTCCCGGTGGTGTCGCTAAGCAATGCGTAGTTAGTGCAACTGGAGCCGGAAAAACTGATGCCGGCGGTGGTAGCGCCGCAACCAACGTTGCCGATCAGGACACTAATGGCTCCAATTCCCGGGATGGTTTGGTTGCCAAAGAAGGAATTCGCGCCGGTGGTGGCAAAGCCGCCGGCTGCGATGCCACCGAGGAAACTGGCGTTCAGATTCTGTACCTGCGTTGCCGAACCAACCACCAGGGGCGGCGTGCCGACGGCGGCATTCGATACCAACTGGCCGCCGCTGAGCGTACCGGTGGCGGTCACATTCCCCGCCACGCTCTGGTTACCGGAGAAGCTGTTCGCCGTGGCCAGTTGGGGGACTTTGGTGATGTCCAGATTCAACGTCAGCGCGCCGGACGTGCCTCCGCCGGTCAGATCCGTGCCGGCCGTTACGCCGCTGATGGTGCCGGTGGCCGCGGTGGTCTGCGTGGTGCCGTTGCCGAATGTAATGCCTGCCAGCGCCACGGTGCCGCCGCCATTCACACTGAATACCTGCGTGCCGTTATTCTTACCGCTAAGGATCAACCCGCCCCCGGCGCTATTGAAAACTCCGGCGATGCCCGCGGGGCTGGACACTTGCCCGAGTACGCCGATAGTGCTTCCGCTGGTGGCGTTGGCGAGCCCTTGCACTCCGGTGCCGCCGGTGCTGACCGTGGTTCCGGCAACACCGATCGTAGAGCCGGTGGCGGCGTTAGCGCTGCCGGAGACGGCGATGCCGCCGCTGCTGGCATTGGTGCCGATCACCCCAAGGGTGGCGCCGGAGGTAGCCAGCGCGTCGCCCTCCAGCGCCCGGGAACCTTCGGTGGAGGCCACGAAACCATTCCCGGTTCCGGTCTGCGCTACCGACAGGATGGTTCCGGAGCCGCTGGCCGTAAAGCTGCCGGAGGTTCCGGTGAGCGCACCGTCGATGGTCTGATTGCCGGCAAAGGTATTGGATCCCAGGCCGGCAAAAGAGGTGGCCGCCACACCTCCCAGCAAACTGGCGTTCAAGTTAGGCACCTGCGTAGTCGAGGTGACAGCCAACGGCGGAGTGCCTGCGGCAACATTCGAAACAAGCTGGCTGGCCGATACCGTGCCTGTGGCGGTCACGCTTCCCGCGACGCTTTGGTTACCCGTGAAGCTGTTGGCGGCAGCCAGTTGCGGCACCTTGGTGGTGTCCAGATTTAGCGTCACTGTGCCGGTAGTCCCGCCGCCGGTCAGATCCGTGCCCGCCGTCACGCCGTTGATAGTACCGCTGCCTCCGCCGGGAAATGTTTGTCCCGGCGCGAAGGTGAAGATGCCCGCGCCGCTGATGGATAGACCGGTTTCGGCGGGCGCGGCGGGATCCTCTCCGAACAGCAGGTTTAGCGTTGCGGAGGGCGTTGCCGTGTCGTTCCCGGCCGGCTCGGCCTGCCACTGGAAGCGCTGGTTCACCGCCGCGCTCGTGCCCTTGTTGAACGCCGAGGCTACGGCTTGATACGCGGCTGAGTCGAATCCTCCCGAGGCGGTAGCGGTTCCCAGCGGGCCGGCTTGCAGGCCGTTGCGGAAGTTGGCCAGCCCGGTGACATCCAGCGGGTCGGCGGGATTCTGGTTGCCGATGCCCAGATTGCCGCCGGATACGAATAGCGTGGCAACCGGTCCCACCGCGCACGCCCCGGTGAACTCCGTGAGCTGGCCTGCCCTGGCCGTGCCGGGACTGGTGACTTTGGTGCATGCGGCGCCGGGCGAGGCTGCCGCGGTGGCATCCGGCTGCATCACGGAAGCGCCCGTGGCTGGAGCATTCGACGGCGCCGCTGCCGTAGCGCCGGAGGCTAGCAGGAAGGCCGAAGCGGGCATGCCGCCCAGCGTATCGGCGTCCGCGGCCTTCAGGGCATAAGGCGTTACCACCAGCAAGACGCGCGCCTCTGCCGCGGCGCCAGCCAGTTGCGGCGCCACACCCAGCCAGCGCGCCTGGCCGCTGGCGAATAGATCCAGCGGCAGCCCCTCCGCTTGCGTCGCGCCTAGCAACACGCTGTATCGCCCGCGCGCATCGGGCGTCACGTTCTGCGCCTCGCACCACAGCGGAGTTCCGCCGTCAGCCTCCACATACAGACCGATGGTCAGTCCCACCGTCCCGGTCAGGGTCCCGTTCAGCGGCTTGCCTGACGCATCCTTCAAGGTCCCGCTGAACTGCACCAGCCGCGGCACGACCGTGGCCGGTCCCTGCGCGCAAGCCAGACTCGCGGCCAGCATCGCCATCACATACCCACAATGTGAAAGTCGCACCGTGTTTCTCCTCCGATTGGGATTCACCCTTAGCTAACAGGCGGATTTCAATCGCTGAGTCCGCCATCGGCGCGGGAAATTCTCTTATGGCGCCCAGTACTGGCGGGTGCGCCGGCGAAGACGGTATGACGTATACTAAGGAAGAACCGGGAAGGCAGATCCGGCTAAGAGGAGAAACGCGATGAAAACGATCCTAACTGCTGTTCTGTTAACAGCCTCGGTTGCGGGCATGGCAGTGGCTCAATCGACTCCGAAAGGCGCGGCAACGCCGGCCTCCACAGCTACCAGCATCGTCGGCACGTGGTATGGTTTTGTTGGCTGGGGCTGTGACGGGCCGCCAGTTCAGGACTCCCTCACAACTTGGACTTTCAATAGCGATGGAACTTGGACTTACCAGGCGGGCGGAGGCTACTGGATTCAAGTAGAGGGGTTAGTCGCATGGAACTTTAACGGCGTACCCGGTTTGATCTATTCGGCAAACGTCACTCGCAATGCGCTAAACGGACTCATGGGGTACCCTGCCGCTGCTGGGACGACTCCCGGTACCGGATGCTTCTACGCAGTGCGGGGGGCGGGGCAGCCGACTCCACCGCCCGCGCCGAACGGTCAGAATATTGTGATCGGTCCTCCAACTAACTAGTACATCGTACAGACCAATCATGGCCGCTGGCTATTTCAGTTGGGTAGCCTTTGTGGCGCAGGGACTCATGCCCGCCGCGCTGGCACTCTTGTCAGCGCAGGCGAGCTTCGCGCGCCTGGCCGGCTGAAAGCCGGCTGCGGGCAGGATTGCCCGCCCCACAGGAGTCATTTTGGCCGCGCCGTTAGTCTATAAGGAATTAACTGGACGACATACTAGCGTACTGCGTCCGTATTCCTGAAGGTTATCGCGGAGACGCTGTGGGGCCGGCAATTCTGCCCGCGGCCGCCTTACAGGCGGATTTCAAAGACGAACTCCGCCATGCGCATGCTAAAATTTCTTACTGGTATCCGATGGCCTCGGGCGAGCCGGACGCGGCGGCAAGCATCACCTCCTGGCTGGTACGGTGGCGCGAAGGCGACGACGCGGCTCTCGCCCATCTCACCAGCCTGGTCTACGCGGAGCTGCGCCGCCTGGCCGCCACCTTCCTCCAATCCGAGCGCGAGGGCCACACGCTGCAGCCCACCGCTCTAGTTCACGAACTCTACATGCAATTGACCGGCGTGCGGAGTATCGACTGGAAGTGCCGCGCGCAATTCTGGTCCATCGCCGCGCGCATGATGCGCAATATCCTGGTGGACCATGCGCGCATGCGGTCGGCCGGCAAGCGCGGCGGCGGACAAATCGTGCAGCTCGATGAATACACGCCGGAGGCCAGCGCGGCGCCGGATCTGGTGCTGGTGGATGCCGCGCTCAGCCGCTTTGCCAAACAGTACCCGCGCCAGGCGCAGGTGGTGGAGCTCCGCTTTTTTGGCGGCCTCACTTCCGAGGAGACGGTGGAGGCGATGAATGTAGGGGGACACGACGTCTCGCTGCGCACGGTCGAGCGCGACTGGAAATTCTCCAAGACTTGGCTGCAAAATGAACTCGGAAGCATTTGAGCCATCCGCGCCATCCGAACCATGCTTCGATCCGGAGCTGTTGGAGGAACTCTTCTTCGCCGCCTCCGAGGTGAGCGAGGAGGGCATTCCCGCTTTCCTCAACGGCCGCTGCGCAGGCCAGCCCGAACTGCGCCGTACCCTCGAGGGGCTGCTGCGTACCAGCAAGAAGACCGGCGTGGCAAGCGCTTTGTGGGACCAGCCCGCCATCCAAATAGAGGCGCGGCAGCTCGCCCAGGAGCCGCGGTTGCCGTTTGCCCGGTTGGGGCCCTACCGCATCCTGGCGCGCATTGGCGCGGGTGGCATGGGCGCGGTGTTTCTAGCCGAGCGGGACGACGAAGGGCTGCATAAGCGGGTAGCCATCAAGATGGTCCCGCTTTCTTTCGCGGATGCGGAAGCTGTCCGCCGATTCCAGCTTGAGCGCCAGATTCTGGCGCGATTGGAACATCCCAACATCGCGCGCATGCTGGATGCCGGCCGCGCTCCGGACGGTCTCCCGTACCTGGTGATGGAGTACGTCGACGGCATGCCGATCGATCGTTATGCCGCGGCCCACAATCTTACCGTCGCCCAACGCGTGGGGCTCTTTCGCGATATTTGCTCCGCTGTTTCGTATGCCCACGCCAACCTAATCGTGCATCGCGATCTGAAGCCCGGCAATATCCTGGTGAACGCGGAGGGATCGCCCAAGTTGCTGGACTTCGGCATCGCCAAGCTGCTAAGCGATACCGCCGACCCGGATGCGACGTCGACGGGGGTGATGACGCCGGGCTACGCCAGCCCCGAACAGGTCGCCGGCCTGCCCATCACTACGGCCTCGGACGTTTACTCGTTAGGCGTGGTCCTGTATGAGCTTCTGACCGGCAGGAAGCCGGCGCCGCCCCCGCATGACCCCTCCCGGCCGAGCGCAAGTCTGCGCCAACTGCCTGTGCCGCCCGGAGCGCCCCCGGACGCTCTGCGCCGCGTGCGTGCCGACCTCGACCAGGTGGTACTGACGTCCCTGCGCCGCGAGCCGCGGCGGCGGTACGCTTCGGCAGCGGAATTCTCCGAAGACGTACATCGCGCCATCGAGGGCTATCCGGTGAAGGCGCACCCGGACAACTGGTCCTACCGCCTGGCGCGCTTCGTTTCCCGGCGGCGTGTGGAAGTGGGCGTGGCGGCGGCGGCCCTGCTGGCGATGCTCGCCGCGGGAGGCTTCGCGCTCTCGCAATATCGCGCCGCCAACCGCCGCTTCAACGATACCTGGCATCTGGTGGATTCCGTTCTATTCGAATTCAACGACGCCATCGCCGACCTGCCGGGCTCCACTGCCGCCCGATTGCTGGTGGCCAGACGCGCCCAGCAATATCTCGATC
>Ga0187887_10000676_pt1 | contig 32900 bp, 25 predicted proteins | sample June2016WEW_7_10_FD_132977 | JGI IMG/M metagenome (GOLD analysis project Ga0187887, IMG submission 132977) | Peatland microbial communities from SPRUCE experiment site at the Marcell Experimental Forest, Minnesota, USA - June2016WEW_7_10 | ecosystem: Environmental > Terrestrial > Soil >... | reverse complement strand
GACATGCGGCCGCAGGCCCACGAGATCATCCGGACCTGGCTGTTCTACACGGTGCTCCGCGCGCACGACGAGTACGGCGTGGCGCCCTGGCGGCACGCGGCGATCTCCGGCTGGATCCTGGACGCCGGCCGCAAGAAGATGTCGAAGTCCCGGGGGAACGTGGTGACCCCGACGGATTCGCTGCGCAGGCACGGCTCGGACGCGATGCGCTACTGGGCGGCCAGTGGCCGGCTCGGCACCGACATGGTCTTCGATCCGGCCCAGCTGCGGGTGGGCCGGCGGCTGGCCATCAAGCTCCTCAACGCAGCCCGGTTCGTGTTGTCCCTCACCGGGGACGGGGACGGGGCGGCCGGCAACGGGGAGGGCCGCGGCGCGCGCGGGACGAGAGAGGCGGCTGGGATCAGCGCCGCGGGCCCCGGGCCCGGCGAGGTCAGCGAGGCCGACGAGGGGGGCGTGACCAGCGAGGCGCTGGACCGGGCCATGCTGGGCCGGCTAGCGGACGTGGTGGCCGAAGCCACCGCGGCGTTCGAGTCCTACGATCACGCGCGGGCCCTGCACGAGACCGAATCGTTCTTCTGGTTCTTCTGCGACGACTACCTGGAGCTGGTCAAGTCCCGGGCCTACGGTGAGCGCGGCCCGCGGGCGGCCGCTTCGGCGGTCGCGGCGCTCCGGGTGGCGCTGTCGGTGCTGCTCCGGCTGTTCGCGCCGGTCCTCCCGTTCGTGACCGAGGAGGCCTGGTCGTGGTGGCAGGAGGGGTCCATTCACCGGGCCAGCTGGCCGGACCCCGACGGGCTGCGGGCCGTGGCCGGGGTGGTGGACCTCGGGCTGCTCGGCGCGGCCTCGGACGCGATCGGCGCGGTCCGCGGGGCCAAGTCGGCCGCCCGTTTGTCCATGCGGGCCCCGGTCCGCCAGCTGGTGATCTCGGCCGGCGAGGAGGACCTGGCCCGGATCCGGGCGGTGCTCGGCGACGTGCAGGCGGCGGGCAAGGTGGATCGGGTGGTGGTCCGCCCGTCGGCCAGCCCCGAGCCGGTGCATCACGTCACGCTGTAATGTCCGGGGGCGACCCCCCTGGACCCCGCCATCCGCGGCCTCGGCCGGAAGGCGCCTGCGGCGGGCCCGCCGGGCCGCGGATATGCGGTGGCTGGCGCCCTAGCCACGCCTCGGGCCCTGTGGACCTCACGGGCCTCGGACGCAGGTACGCGGTGGCGGGCGCCCTAGGCCGGGCGGGCGGCCTGGTCGCGGCCGGCGATGCGCAGCTCGTGGAAGGACACGTTGAAGCCGGATCCTTCGGGGGCGGCACACATCACGCCGGCCAGCAGCTCGCTGTCCGGGGGGAGGTAGACCAGGGCAGCCAGGTCGGGAGGGCCGTCGCCGGTGCTGTACCGGATCTCGACCGCGTCGCCGCGGCGCGAGACCCGCAGTGCCACGTCGTCGGAGTCCGCGGGCAGGTTCGCCACCGACCAGCTGGACATGCCCAGGGTGAGCACGGTGCTCAGCCGGGGGCGGCCCTCGAAGAACTCGATCCCTGTCTTCAGCCAGGTCCGCTCGTCTGCCCGGAGCATGACGCCTGCCTGGTCGTACTGCGCCGACCAGGTCCCGCGGATCCGCACGGCCACGTCCAGGTCGCCCCCCAGCACCTCGCCGTACACGTGGCCGCTGTCCCGGATGTAGCCGTAGCCGGTGACCCGCCAGAAGTCGGTACCCGGGTCGACGTTCACCTGGAGGACGTCGTCGGTCCGCTGCCAGCTTGCCGGCTCATTCAGCCACTCCATGTATCAAGGCCTCCCTGATCTCGCCGAGACGAGGGTAGCGGTATGGGGGCCGGGTAGTCTCACGGGCATGGACAAGGTGAACCGAACAGAGACCGAATGGCGGGAAGTGCTAAGCCCCGAGGAGTACCGGGTCCTCCGCCAGGCGGGCACCGAAGCGCCGTTCACCGGGGAATACACGGACACCAAGACCGAGGGTGTCTACCGCTGCCGGGCGTGCGGGGCCGAGCTGTTCCGGTCAGATGCGAAATTCGACTCGCACTGCGGGTGGCCCAGCTTCTACCAGCCGACCGAGGACGACGCGGTGATCCTGATCGAGGACAACTCGCTGGGCATGCGGCGGGTCGAGGCCCGCTGCGCCAACTGCGAGTCCCACCTGGGTCATGTGTTCGAGGGCGAGGGCTACGAGATCCCCACGGACCAGCGGTGGTGCATCAACTCCGTCTCACTGAGCCTGGAACCCGCCGAGAGCTGACCCGCCCCGAGGGGGCGCAGCCCCCGGATCCGGGGGCTGCGCCCCCTCGGGCCCGCCCCGGCTCGTGGCGGGCCCAGCCAGGCCACGCGCCCGGGGGCCCGGCCCGCCGGGCTGACCACTCCGTCCGGGGGGGACCCGCACCACCAGCACCACCGATCACATCGATCATGGCCGATGTGCCGACTTTTCCCGCGGAACGTGCGTTTTTCCGGGGTGTTTTGTCCGTTTCGGCGAACGTTCCGTTCCGCGGGAAAAGTGGGCGGGAGGGGCCAGTGTGACTCGTGGGACCGTGACTCGTCGGACCGTGACTCGTCGGACCGGGAGCAGTGCGGCGGCAGACGGGGGACGGAATATGCCACCCAGAACTCAAGAGTCCCGAGTGACTGACAGTTTCACTCATGTCGTCATGAACGGCATGGACGCGACCAGTTACCTGCATTAGGTAATGCCCTGGGTGGGTACTTGTCCCGGTGGCGCATAGGTGCCGACGCTGTCCAGGGGGGCACGCTATGGGGAACTTCATGGCTGGGCTGGCACGGTTCGCCATCCGGTTCCGGTACGTCATCATCGCCCTCTGGATAATCGCGGGCGCCTTGTGCATCGCCTTGTTCCCCTCGCTGTCCAGCGCGGTGAACACTGACAACAGCTCGTTCCTCCCGGCCAGCTCACCCAGCGTGCACGCGATGAACCTGGCCGCGCCGTTCGAGCCCACCAGCGACACCACCGGGACCCTGGTCGTGGCGGGGAAGTCCGCGCTGAGTTCCAGCGACCAGCAGTCCATCACCAAGCTCGAGAACAAGATCGCCAAGGACGATCACGTCGTCTCGGTCTCCGACCAGGGCCTGTCCAAGGACGGCAAGGTAGACAAGGCGCAGCTCGTCATCAACGTGCTGACGTCCAGCACCAAGGCATCCCCCACCGTCGCGGCCATCCGCTCCACGATGAGCAGCTTCGCGCTCCCGGCCGGGTTGTCCTCGTACCTCACCGGGCAGCTGCCCAGCGCGGTGGATAACCAGAACTCCCAGGCCCACGCCCAGAAGCTCACCGAGGACCTGTCGATCCTGGTCATCCTGGTCATGCTGATCATCGTGTTCCGTGCGGTGGGCGCGCCGCTGGTCACCCTGCTGCCCGCGATCTGGGTGCTGCTCATGTCCGGCGCCATCATCGCCGAGGTGTCCAAGGCCGGCCTTCAGGTGTCCACCATCACTGAGACCATGCTCACCGTGCTGCTGCTCGGCGCGGGCACCGACTACGGGCTGTTCTTCATCATGCGGGTGCGCGAGGAAATCGCCGCGGGCGCGACGCCGCACCAGGCCATCGAGCGCGCGGGCCGTTACGTGGGCGAGTCGATCACGTTCTCGGCGGGCACGGTCATCGTCGCCCTGCTCTGCCTGCTGCTGGCCTCGTTCGGCCTGTATTCGGGGCTCGGCCCGGCCCTCGCGCTGGGCGTCGCGCTGATGCTGCTGGCCGCGCTCACCCTGCTGCCCGCGCTGCTCGGGGTGTTCGGCCGGGCGGTGTTCTGGCCGCGCCCGGTCAGGCCCGCCAAGCAGGAGGGCCTCTACGCCCGGCTCGCCGACCATGTCATCGCGCACCCGGTGGTCACGCTGGTCTGCGGCGTGGTGTTCCTGGGCGTGCTGGGCCTGTTCGCGTTCGGGTACACCTCGAGCGGTTTCGGCGGGCAGACCACTGGGCCGCCCGGAAGCCAGTCAGCCAACGGCACCAATGTGATCAACGACCATTACCCGGCCGCGGTAGCCAACCCGACCGAGGTGCTTATGGTCTACAAGTCGTCGGTCTGGAAGGACCTGACCCCGGTCAGCCAGGCGGAGACTGACCTCGGCAAGAAATCGGTCTTCTCCTCCGTCGCCGGCCCTTTCGACCCCAACGGCACGAAGCTCACCACCAGCCAGCTGGAGAGCCTTTACCAGGAGCTGGGGCCACCCGGAAAGCTGCCGGCCACTGAGCCCGCGGGTACGCCTGTGCCTGCGGATCAGTACGACCTGTACCGCTCGCTGTCCCAGTTCATCAGCGCGGACGGCAAGACGGTGCAGTTCTACACGGCACTCACCGCGGGCTCGCCGTCGAGCACCGCGGCCATCAACGCGGTCCCCTCCGTGCGGACCGCCACCACCAGCGTGCAGCGCAGCGTCGGCGCCACGGACAGCGGCGTGGCCGGGCTGGCGCCATCCTCCTACGACGTGAGCACCGTGTCGCAGAGCGACCTGAAGGAAATCGTGCCGGTGGTGATCGTCCTGCTCGCGCTGCTGCTCGGCCTGCTGCTGCGCAGCGTGGTGGCCCCGCTCTACCTGGTCGCGACCGTCCTGCTGAGCTACTTCGCGGCGCTGGGCATCGCGGTGCTGATCTTCCAGATCGGGGTGGGCGACTCCGGGCTGAACTTCGTGCTGCCGTTCCTGCTGTTCATCTTCCTGATGGCACTCGGCGAGGACTACAACATCCTGGTCATGAGCCGGATCCGGGAAGAAGCGCACCATGCGCCGCTGACCGCCGCGGTCCGGACCGCGGCGCACCACACCGGAACCACGGTGACCTCGGCCGGGCTGATCCTGGCCGCCACGTTCGGCGCGGCGGGCGTCACCGGCGCCACCAGCCAGATCAAGCAGCTGGGCGTGGCCATCGCGCTCGGCGTGCTGATCGACACCTTCCTGGTCCGCACGCTGATGGTCCCGGCCATCGTGGTGCTGTGCCGCCGGTGGAACTGGTGGCCGTCGCACCTGGCCCGGCGCGACGCCCAGCTGACCGTGGATGACCGGCGGCAGCCGGCGGCGGTGGCAGAGGGCTGAGGGCTGAGGGCCGAGCACCCCGGCGAGCGGCATGAGCCGCGGGCGGACCGTTAGGGCGGAGTTAGGGCAGCGCGGCGACCAGTTCGTGTACCGGCTTGCGGCGGCCGGTGTAGAAGGGGATCTCGACCCGGGTGTGCAACCGGGCCCGCGCCCCGCGCAGGTGCCGCATCAGGTCGACGATCCGGTGCAGCTCATCCGCCTCGAACGCGAGCATCCACTCGTAGTCGTTGAGGGAGAAGCAGGCGACGGTGTTGGCCCGCACGTCGGGGTACTCGCGGGCCATCTTCCCGTGCTCGGCGAGCAGCTCACGCCGCTGCCCCGGGTCCATCAGGTACCACTCGTAGGACCGGACGAACGGGTACACCGACACGTAGGCGCGGGGTTCCTCCTCGGCCAGGAACGCGGGCACGTGGCTCTTGTTGAACTCCGCGGGCCGGTGCAGCGCCATCGCCGACCAGACCGGCTCGCTGGCCCGGCCCAGGGCGGTCCGCCGGAACCGGGCGTACATCTCCTGAAGGTCATCGGCGGTTGGCGCGTGCCACCAGAACATGTAGTCGGCGTCGGCCCGCAGGCCCTGCAGGTCGTAGCAGCCGCGGGTGACCACGTCCTTGCCCGCCGCCTGCTGGGTCAGCCCGGCGACCTCGTCGGCCAGCCCGTCGCGCCCGAGGCCCGCGACCGACCCGGCCGCTTCGAGCGCGCCCGAGCCGGTGATCCGGAACACGGACCACATGGTGTAGCGGATGAGCTCGTTCAGGTCCCGGGCGCGGAGCCTCCGCGGTTCCGGCTCCGGGGCCGGGTCGGCCGGGAGCACGGCGGCGCCAGCCATCTCGCCTGTGCTCGCCTCGGGGATGCCGCCTTCTGCCACGCCTTCAGTCGTTCCCATGGCTCCTATTCTCCGCCTTGCCCCGGTCTGCTGCCGGCCGGTGTGCTGCCGGCCGGTGTGCTGCCGGCTGGCCTGCCGCTGGCCGGTGTGCTGCCGGCCCGGAGCCCGGCCATCACCTGATCCACCGCGGCCCGCGCCGTGCCGATGCACGCGGGGATGCCGACCCCGGCGAATGCGGCGCCGCACGCCGCCAGGCCGGGCTGGGCCGCGAGGCTGGCCTGGATCCGGGCGACCCGGTCCAGGTGCCCGACCGTGTACTGGGGCAGGGCACCGCCCCACCGGGTGACCACCGCATCGGCCGGCGTGCCGCGGACCCCGGTCGCTGCGGCCAGGTCGGCCGCGGCGATCGCGGCCAGGTCCTCGTCATCGCGGTGCAGGATGGCCTCCTCTCCGATCCGGCCGACCGAGCAGCGGACGAACACCAGCCCGTCCGCGCGGTCGCGCAGGTGCGGCCACTTCATCGAGGAGAACGTGACCGCCTTCACGGGCCGCCCGTCCACCGCCGGGACCAGGTACCCGCTCCCGTCCGGAAGCTGCGGGAACGCCGTGTCCGGGTAGGCCAGGGTGACGATGGCCATGCTCGCGTAGCTGATCTCCCCGAGCGCCGTGGCCGCCCCCGCCGCCGCCGGTACCCCGCCGAGCAGCCTGCTGGCGGGCCGCCCGGGCAGGGCCAGGATGACCACGTCGGCCTCCAGGTACTCGGGGGCGTGGGCGGAGCCGATGGTCAGCCGCCAGCCTCGCGGCCCGCGCACGAGTTCGCGGACCATGGCCCTGATCCGCACCTCCGCGCCGGACGCCGCCGCCAGGGCCGGCGGCAGGGTGCCCAGACCGCCGCGCAGGGTGGTGAACACGGCCGGCCGTGTGGGCGGCGGGCTGGGGGCCTCCTGGCTGGCGGGCGCCGGGTTGGGAGGTGCCGGGTCAGGGGGCGGAGGTGGCAGCAGCGATGCGGCTGCGCAGGCCAGTGAGGCGTGGGTGCGGGACGCCTGGGCCAGGCCGGGCAGCGTCGCCTCGAACGACAATTCCTCGGACCGCCCCGCGTACACCCCGCCGAGCAGCGGGTCGACGAGCCGGTCCACGACGTCCTGGCCGAACCGGGCCGCCACGTAGCTGGCCACCGGCACGTCGCCATCCCGGGGGGTGGCCGGCAGATCCGGCTCGCGGGTGGCCCGGGCCAGCCCCTCGGCCGAGAGCAGCCCGGTCTGGCCCAGCTCCCCGGTATCCGCGGGCACGCCCATGAATTGCCGGGCGGGCAGCCGGTGCATCACCCCGCGGCTCCAGATCCGGGCCGCGGTCGTCCCCGGCGAAACCAGCTCGCCGTCCAGGCCGGCCGCCCGGACCAGGCCCGTGCCCTCGGGACGGCGGGCCAGCAGCGCCTCGGCTCCCACGTCCACGCCGCAGCCCGCGACCTCGGCCACGGACAGCTTGCCGCCGAGCTGCGGGGATCCCTCCAGCACGACGACCCGCACCGGCTCGTCACGAAGGAAGAACGCCGCGGCCAGCCCGGCGATCCCGGCCCCGATGATCGCGACGACCGGCCCCGCCTCAGACCGCCCCGCCTCAGACCGCTTCACCTGTTTACCTTAAGGGTGCGGCTGGGCCGTGCGGGTAGATCATCCCCAGGAGGACAGGTCAGGTGACGATCCAGTACGGCGGGCTGCTCGTGGTGGCGGTGGCCGCTTTCGTGGCACCGCTCATCGCCCGGCTGGTGCCTCGCCGCCTGGTGCCGGCCGTGGTGGTCGAAGTCCTGGTGGGGATCGTCGTCGGCCCGCAGGTGCTCGGCCTGGTCCGGGCCCAGGGCGCGGCCGAGGTGCTGTACCTGCTGGGCCTGGGCTTCCTGCTCTTCCTGGCCGGGCAGGACGTGCGGCCGGAGCGGTTCCGCGGGCCGACCTTCCGGCTGGCCGGGACCGCCTTCCTGGTGTCCGCGGCGCTGGCCGTCCCGGTCGCCTTCGGGCTGCACGCGATCGCCCCGGGCGCGGACGTGCGGCTGCTGGCCCTCTGCCTGGTGGCCAGCACGCTCGGGGTGCTCGTCCCGGTCCTGCGCGACGCCGAGGAGATCACCACCGAGTTCGGGCAGCTCCTCGTGGTGGCCGGCTCGGTCGGCGAGTTCGGCTCGCTCCTCCTGTTGACCATCCTGTTCTCTGCCCAGCCCAAGTCCACCCTGGTCCAGGTGATCTACGTGCTGGCCATGGGGGCCGCGGCGCTGGTCCTGGCCCTGGTGCTGAAGAGGCTGTGGCGGACCCCGCTGATGGCCCGGATCTTCGCCGACTCCGACGACGACACCTCCCAGCTGCGGGTGCGGGGCGCCTTCGTGACCCTGCTGCTGTTCACCGCGCTGGCGCACCAGTTCGGCGTGGACGCGCTGCTCGGCGCGTTCATCGCCGGCATGGTGGTCGGCATCTCCGACGGGGACGAGCGGCCCAACCAGGAGCGGTACTGGGCCAAGCTCCGCGCGATCGGCTACGGGTTCCTGGTGCCGGTGTTCTTCGTCATGACCGGGGTCCAGTTCAACGTGCGGGCACTCGCGACGCACGCCTCGTCGCTCGCGCTGGTCCCGCTGCTGGTCCTGGCGATCGCCGTGGTCCGCGGCGGGCCGGCCCTGCTGTACCGGAGGAGGCTCGGCACCGCGCCCGCGGTGGCCGCCGGCCTGCTCCAGGCCACCACGCTCACGTTTCCCGTGGTGGTGGCGGACGTGGGCAGCGCGCTCGGCCTGCTCAGCGCGGCCAGCGCCGCCGCCCTGATCGGTGCGTCGCTGCTGTCGGTGCTGCTGTTCCCGGCGGCCGCGCTCGCGCTCCGGCCGTGGACCAGGGCCCCGTCCCCGACCGGGACAAGTACGTTGCGAACCTGTGACCCCGGCGCCGGAACCAGTCTGGGCTGAGCGCGCGTCCGAGCGGCATGACATCGTCCTTGCTGTCCCGGGCCGGCGCATCCAGTGCGCTGCTCGCCGGAGCCTGCCTGCTCGCCGGAGCCTGCCTGCTCGCCGCCGGATGCTCGGCCGGAGGCTCCTCCACATCATCGTCCAGCGGGATGGCCGCACCCGCGCCAGCCGCCGCGGGGGGCGCACACGGCGCGGTCGTCCAGGGGCCGGCCGCCCAGGGGTCGGCCGGGCAGGCGGGTGCCTCACTGACCTCGCAGCCGGCCGCGACGTCGATCATCTACTCGGCCAGCCTGACTGTGCGCACCACCAACCTCACCCGGGCCACGGCCCGGGCCACCCAGCTGGCCCGTGCCGCAGGCGGGTACGTGTCCAGCGAGAACACCGCGCTGAACCGGGCCCACCCGGACCGGTCCACGGTCAGCCTCCAGCTGAAGATCCCGGTCAGCGCCTACCCCGCCACCCTCGGCGCGCTGTCCACCCAGCTCGGGACCCGGCTGGCGATGTCACAGCACGCCCAGGACGTCACCCAGACCGTCGCCGACGTGACCAGCCGGGTGACGTCGGCGCAGGCCGCGATCAGCCAGCTGCGCACTCTGCTGCGCCACGCGGGCTCGGTCAGCAGCCTGCTCACCGTGCAGAACCAGATCAACGACGAGGAGTCCGGCCTGGAATCGCTGCTCGCCCGCCAGCGCGCCCTGACCCACGAGACCTCGTTCGGCACCGTGGACATGCTCCTGGTCGCCCCCTCCGCCCAGGCCCAGCACCAGGGCACGCACAAGGCGGGCGGTTTCGTGGGCGGACTGACCGCCGGCTGGCGTGGCCTGGTCCGCGTGGTCTCCCTGATCCTCACCGGGGCCGGCGCCGCGCTGCCGTTCGCCGTCATCCTGGCCGTACTCGGTTACCTCGCGTACCGCACCCGTCGCTGGATCCTGCGCCACCGCTCGGTAACCAGCAGCACAAGCCCGCCCGACCCCGCAGGCCAGGCCTAGACGGGAGACATAGCGGCTGCTCCCGCAGGCCCTCAAGGCCCGGCGGGCTCACGCACAGACGCCTCGTGCACGAGGTCGGTCAGCCGGGCCAGGACGTCCGGGTTGGTGGCTGGCAGCACGCCGTGCCCGAGGTTGAAGATGTGCCCCTCGGCGGCCCGGCCCCGGCCGATGATGTCCTTGGCGCGCCGCTCGATCACGTCCCACGGGGCAAGCAAGATCGCCGGGTCCAGGTTGCCCTGCAGCGCCTTGCCGGGCTCCACCCGGCGGACTGCCTCGTCCAGCGGTACCCGCCAGTCCACCCCGACCACGTCCGCGTCCGCCTCGCCCATCATGCCCAGCAGTTCCCCGGTGGCCACCCCGAAGTGGATCCGCGGCACGCCCGTGTCGGCGAGCGCGTCGAAGATCCGCTTGCTGTGCGGCAGCACCCCGGTCCGGTAGTCCTCCGGGCTGACCGCGCCGGCCCACGAGTCGAACAACTGGATCGCGGAAGCCCCCGCGGCCACCTGGACCCGCAGCCAGCTGATCGTGATGTCGGCCAGCGTGCCGAGCAGCGCGTTCCACAGCCCCGGGTTGCCGTACATGAGGGACTTGGTCAGGTCGTGGCTCTTGGACGGCCCGCCCTCGATCAGGTAGGAGGCCAGCGTGAAGGGGCCGCCCGCGAAGCCGATCAGCGGCTTGGGCCCCAACTCGGCCACGAGCGCGGTAATCGCCTCGGTGATGAACTCCACGTCATCGGGCTCCAGCGGTCGCAGCCGGGCCAGATCGCGCTCGTCCCGGATCGGCTCCGCGATCACCGGGCCGACACCCGGCTTGATGTCGATGTCCAGGCCCACCGCCCGCAGCGGGACCACGATGTCGCTGAACAGAATGGCCGCGTCCACCGGATACCGGCGCATCGGCTGCAGCGTGATCTCGGTGATCACATCGGGCTGGGAACACGCCTTGAGCATCGGCATTCCGCCTCGGGCCCGGCGGTATTCGGGCAGCGAGCGGCCCGCCTGGCGCATGTACCAGACCGGCGTGTGCGGCACTGGCTGACGGCGGCAGGCCAGCAGGAACGGGGACTCATTGAGGGGCGTGGGCTGCACGTTCACATCTGCGATGCTCTCACAGTAAGGGACGCGAGCCGGAGCATCTGCCCAGGTGACATCGGGACACGCCGCCCGACATCCACCGATCCGCGTGCTCCGCGTGCCACGATCAACACCTGCCTGGCGCCGCAGCCCATAACCCCCAGACGAGGACGCTTGCGGCGCCCATGGGTGAGGAGGTCACGAGGCCGTGAACCAGATCGATGGCTGTTGCCCCGACGGCCGTGAAGCCGGAGCTTTCGCTCGGGTGCACCCCGATCCGGGAAGCTGCTGCGACGCATTCGACGGCATTTGCCCGGAGTGGTACTGCATCGCCTGTGGCGCCGCCGTCCTCCTCGGCATCCTCCCCGCCCATCAGCAGCCCCTCAGTATGGCGCAGTTGAACGGGCGCGCCGCGTGACAGGCGATGGCGACGACGTACGCTCAGCTTATGAGGGAGGTCAGCGGGCCAGCGTTGGCGGGCTCTGGGGTGGCGGGCTCTGGGGTGGCGGGCTCCGAGGTGGCGGGAACAGTGGCCCAGCCTTCGATGCTAGCTGGTGACGAGGCCGCGGCCCGCTTCGGCGTCATCGTGGCCGTCCTGCAGGCCCAGCGCGATCAGGTCGGCGGGGTGCGCCCCGAGCTGGTCTTCGAGGACGTCCCGGCCCCGCGCACGCTCGCCCCGTACGCCAGCGCGATAGCGGCCACCGTGTGGGTGGAGGACGACGACATCGCCAGCGGCAGGCTGGTCCTGCTCTATGACCCGGCGGGCCAGACCGGCTGGGCCGGGCCGCTGCGGGTCATCGCGTTCATCCGCGCCGACCTGGACCCAGACATCGCCGAGGACCCGCTCATCGGGCAGGTGGGCTGGACCTGGCTGACCGAGGCACTGGACAACCGCACCGCCGGCTACGCCGAACCCAGCGGCACAGTGACCACAGAGGTCACCGAGGGGTTCGGGGCCAAGGAATCCGAGCCCGCACTCACCGGGTTCGAACTGCGCGCGTCCTGGTCTCCCGTTCCTCCGCAGACTGACTCCGGGCCGGGCCCGGAGAGCCTGGATGGGCATCTGACCGCATGGTGCGATGCGCTCTGCGCGGCGGCCGGGCTGCCGCCACTGGCAGAGGGCGTCACGGCGCTGCCGCCGAGTAGCCGGCGGCTCCGGTAATGCAGCAGGAAAACCAGGCGCCCGCGCCGGGCGACGAGGACGCCGGTCACCTGGCGCAGGACACCAGTCACCCGGGAAAGGAAACCAGCCCCCCGGCAGGAGTCGCCACGGGCGCCGAGCTGGTTCCGGCCCCGGCTGAGCCCGAACGGCCGCCGACTGTCCCGCTGCTCGAGCCCCGGGACGGCTTGCCCCCGCTGGTGACGTCCGCCGGCGCGCTGCGCGAAGCTGTCCGCGTGCTGGGCGAGGGCGAGGGGCCGGTGGCCGTGGACGCGGAGCGGGCGTCCGGTTTCCGTTACGGTCACCGGGCCTTCCTGGTCCAGCTGCGCCGCCGTGGTGCCGGGACCGTGCTGATCGACCCGGTGGCCTGCCCGGACCTGTCTGACCTGGACGCGATGCTGGCCGACACGGAAGCGGTCCTGCACGCGGCGTCCCAGGACCTGCCGTGCCTGGCGGACCTGGGCTACCGGCCCCACCAGCTGTTCGACACCGAGCTCGCAGGCCGGCTGCTCGGCTACCCGCGGGTGGGGCTCGGCCCGCTTGTCGAGAACGTGCTCGGCCTGGGCCTGGAGAAGGGTTACGCGGCCGCGGACTGGTCGACCCGCCCCCTGCCCCAGGACTGGCTGCGGTACGCCGCGCTCGACGTGGAGGTCCTAGTGGACCTGCGCGACGCGCTGGCCGAACAGCTCGTGGCTCAGGGCAAGGACGAGTGGGCCCGGCAGGAGTTCACGGCCGTGCTCAACGCCGGGCCGCCCGCGCCGCGGGCCGAGCCCTGGCGCCGCACGTCCGGAATCCATCGCGTGCGCACCCGCCGCGGCCTGGCCATCGTGCGGGAACTGTGGCTGGAGCGCGACCGGATCGCCCAGAGGCGTGACCTGTCACCTGGCCGGGTGCTGCCGGACTCTGCCATCGTGGAGGCGGCGCGCGCGGCCCCGGTCACGGCCGCCGCCCTGGCCGGAGTGTCGGGATTCAAGGGCCGCGGGGCCAAACGGCACGCGCAGGAGTGGTTCGCCGCCATCCGTCGCGCACACACCGAGGCTGACCAGGCCCTCCCCCGTCCCTCGGCCCAGGTATCGGAAGGTCCCCCGCCTGCGCACCGCTGGCACGAGCGGGATCCCGAGGCGGCCCGGAGGCTGGCTGCCGTGCGGACGGTCGTCGCGGCGCTCGGCGACGAGCATTCCCTGCCCGCCGAGAACCTGCTGCAGCCCGATTCGGTGCGCAGGCTCGCCTGGCAGCCCCCGGATCCCGTGACCGCCGGGGCGGTGGCTGCCGACCTGTCGGGGTACGGGGCCCGGCCGTGGCAGGTCGAGCTCACCTCGGCGTCGATCGCGGGCGCGCTGCTGCGCCTGGCCGAGAAGGGCGACGAATAACACCGTTGCCGTCCTTCCCGGGGCGCCGGAACGGGGGCCCGGAGCGCAGACTGGTGGGATGAGCCAGGACGGCTTGCTCCGGCGGAAGTTCCTCGCCCGGCGCCCGGGCCGCCCCTCCCTCACGGTGCGGCTGGCCGCCGCGGCCGTGTGCCTGCTGGCCGCCGCGGCCGGGATCATCGTCGTGGCCGGTGGCCTGGTGACCCGGGACGACCTGATGCGGCAGGGGGCGCAGGAACTGCGCGGCTACGCGGGGCAGCTCGCCCGGCATCCGTTCCTGCTCACTCCGCTCTCCCGGACTCCGCGCGGTGCCCCGGGGCTCAGTGACCTCGCCGGGGCCGGGGCCGCCGCGCTGAGCATCCAGGTACGTGGCGCCAGTGGCCAGCTGATCATGCGGGTGGGGCCGGGACGCCCGGCCGGGCCAGGCCAGCGGCTGGCTGTCACCGAGCCGATCCACTACCGGGCGCACCGCATCCCCTACGCCTATAGCGCGGAGGACTTCACCCTCGACGTCACCGGCCCCGGCGGCACCGGATCGCCCGGCACCCTCGTGGTGAGCCTCAGCTTGGCCCGGATCAGCCAGGCCACCGGCCGCCTGACCGCCATGATGCTGGCCGTGAGCGGCCTGGTGGTGCTGGGCGCCGGGTGCCTGGCCGCCGGGATGATCCGTGCCCTGCTCCAGCCGCTCACCAAACTGGCGCGCCGGGCCGAGGCCGTCACCGCCGGCCGACCGTGGTCCGGTGGGCTGCCGGAAAGTCCGCGCGGCACGCCGGACCAGGCGGCCCCGGCGCTCAGCGCCACGCTGGCCCGGCTCGAGCAGGCCGGCGCCCCGTCCACCGGGCCCGGGCCGGCGACTCTCCGGGCCACTGAGCGCCAGCGGCAGGTCATCGCGGACACCAGCCGTGAGCTGCGCGCGCCGCTCAGCGTCCTGGATGGCCTGGCCGAGTACTACCGGCATCGCGACCAGCTCAGCGCCGCCGGCTTCGGCCGCCTGCTGGCCCGGGTCGCGGCGGAGGCCACGCGGATCGGCACGCTCATCGATGCCCTCGAACGCTCCGGCCAGGACCAGCCCCGGCCACCGGGTCCTGACGAAAATGTCGGCGGGGGTGCGTAACCTCAGACAGGCGTGAGCGGGGCGAGCACGGCCGGCCGAGCCCGGGTCCCTGGCCCGCGGAGCGGGGCCCAGCGGAGTCGGCGGAGCGGGACAGAAGGCGGATGAGACGATGACCGAACTGGCCTGGGTGACGCTGAGCTCGCCGGTCGGACCCCTCGCGGTGGGCTGCACCCCTGCGGGAGTGGCTCGGCTCGACTTCAGGGCACCCGGCGGCACCGGGCGGAGGCGGCCCGGACAGGCCGGCCAGGCCAGCGCGGATCAGGCCAGCGCCACCCAGGCCAGCCCCACCCTCCTGAGTGCGGCGCGTGACCAGCTGGCTGAGTACTTCGCCGGCCAGCGCCAGGTGTTCGACCTGCCGGTGGACTGGTCCGGCTGTTCCCGGGCCCAGCTCCAGGTGCTGTCGGTGCTCTACGACTCGGTCGGCTACGGGGAGACGGTCACCTACGGGGAACTGGCGCAGCGCGCGGTTGCCGGGCCAGACGGGATCTCGCTCCCGGCCCGGGCCATCGGGCGGATCATGGGCTCGAACCCTCTCCCGCTGATCGTGCCCTGCCACCGGGTGGTCGCGGGCAAGGGGCTTGGCGGCTACAGCGGCGGCACCGGCATCGAAATCAAGCGGTGGCTGCTGATCTTCGAGGGGGCCCTGCCGGCCACCCTGGACTGGAGCCCCGCAGGCGCCTGACCCTGCCGGATGGGCGGGCCGCCTCAGCTGCCCATCAGGTGATGTTCCTCCAGGGACGCCAGCGCGTTCATGCCGACCTGCAGCACCCAGAAGCCGCCCAGCGGCAGCGGCTGGGTCTCGTGGACTTTCGCGCCGAGAACCGCGCAGGCCTCCTCCAGGATCACGGAGAGGTTCTCCCGGTGCCCGCCGATCAGCGCGGGCAGGCCGCTGCCCAGGACCTCGTCCACCCGGCGGCGTGCCTCCCCGGCGCTGGCCAGCCCCACGGTGAGCGCGGGGTCAGTCTGCACGGGCTGCCTGGTCAGGTCCGCGTAGGGCTGGACGGTGGCGACGCAGCGCTCGGCAGCCGAGCTGAGTACCCGGGCGGTCCCGTAGCACCGGAGCAGCGTCGCGAGCTCGTGTTTCTGCTGGCGGCCCACCGCGTCGAGCGGACGCTTCAGGTCATCGTCGTGCCCGGCCGCCCGCCACTCCTCCTTGCTAGCCGCCGACGCATGACGAACCAGGATCAAAGGGTCCGTGTCGGGCGGGCCGGCCATGAACTCGTCGAGCACGCTCACGTCATGCGGGTAGCTCAGCCGCTCCCGGGCAGCCGGTATGCCCAGCCAGCCCACCTCGTCCACTTCGTCATTCGGGATGAAGCCAGGCTGAGGCCCGTCCGCTGCTTTCGCCGCCCAGTAGTCCACCGTCTTCGGCTGGTTGCCGTGCTGCTGGTAGTGGGTGGACGGGAGGCGCCGCCCCAGGATCACCCGGATCCCGGTCTCCTCGGCCACCTCGCGGACCGCGGTCAGCAGGACATGCTCGCCGGGCAGGGACTTGCCCTTGGGCAGGCTCCAGTCGTCGTAGCGTCGGCGGTGAACCAGCGCTACCTCAGGGCCATCGGCCCCGGGCCGCCACAGCATGGCGCCCGCGGCCCGGATCTCGGTCTCCCCAGCTCCCCCTCCCAATGCCATCAGCCGTCGGTGGGGTGACCACGTCGTTCAAGGAGGTACTGCTGCAGGTCTCGCAAGGGCTTCCCTTCGGCGTCCAGATGATGCCTGGTCCACGTGCCGTCCCCGGCCAGCCACCAGGAACTCGTGGCGTCGTCCATCGCCAGGTCGATCAGCGTGCGAAGCTCCTGCTGATGCGCCGCGGTCTTGACCCGGCACAGGGCCTCCACCCGGCGGTCGAGGTTGCGGTGCATCAGGTCGGCGCTTCCGATCCAGACTTCACCCTCGTCATCGTCGGCGGTGCCGAACGCGTAAATTCGCGAGTGCTCCAGGAAACGCCCGAGGATGCTGCGCACGCGGATGGTCTCGGACAGGCCGGGCAGCCCCGGCCGCAGCGAGCAGATGCCGCGGACCCACAGGTCGATCGGCACACCCGCGCTGGACGCCTGGTAGAGCGCATCGATGACGGCCTCGTCCACGATCGCGTTGCACTTCAGCTGGATCCGCGCGGGCCGGCCCGCCCGCTGCCAGGCGATCTGCCGGTTGATCCGTTCCAGCAGCCCGGTCCGGAGGGCGAGCGGAGCCACCAGGAAACGGTGGTAGTCGCTCTTGCGGCTGTACCCCGTCAGCACGTTGAACAGGTCCGTGGCGTCCCCGCCGACCTCGGGGTCGGACGTGAGCAGGCCGTAATCCTCGTAGAGCCGTGCAGTGGAGGAGTTGTAGTTGCCCGTGCCGATATGGCAGTAACGCCGCAACGACCCGTCGGGCTCCTCCCGGACCACGAGCGCCATCTTGCAGTGCGTCTTGAGATCCACGAACCCGTACACCACGTGGCAGCCCGCTTCTTCCAGCTTGCGGGCCCAGAGGATATTCGCGCGCTCATCGAAGCGGGCCTTGAGCTCCACCACCACCACGACCTGCTTGCCCGCCTCGGCCGCGTCGATCAGCGCCTCCACGATCGGCGAGGAGTCGCTGGTCCGGTACAGAGTCTGCTTGATGGCCAGCACCCGGGGGTCGGCAGCCGCTTCCACCGTCAGCCGCTCCACCGTGGCGGTGAACGAGTCGTACGGGTGATGAACGAGAACATCCCGCCGGTCCAGGGTGGCGAAGACGTCCGCATCGTGCGGGAATGCCGACTCCGACGGAACAAAGGCCGGGTACTTGAGCCGCCGTATGTCGAGGTCAGCGATGGCGTTCAGGCCGGTGAGGTCGAGCGGCCCGGGCAGGTGGTAGACCGCCCGGCGGTCCACATCCAGCTCAGTGACCAGCCTCTCGAGCACCTCGGGGGAGATGGTTTCCTCTACCTCGAGGCGGACCGCGGGCTCGAAACGGCGCCGCAGCAGCTCCCGCTCCAGCGACTGCATCAGGTCCTCGGTGACGTCCTCGTCCACCTCCAGCTCCCGGGTCCTGGTGACCCGGAACACGTGGTGTTCCAGGATGTCGAGCCCGGTGAACAGCTCAGGCAGGTGCGCGGCGATCACGTCTTCCAGCGGGACGAACCGGTACCTGCCCACGGTGAGGAAGCGCGGCAGCAGCGGCGGCACCTTGACCCGGGCGAACGAGGTCGCGCCCGTTTCCGGGTCCGCGATCATGACCGCGAGGCTGAGGGACAAGCCCGATATGTACGGCCATGGGTGGGCGGGGTCCACCACGAGCGGGGTCAGCACCGGGTAGATCCGGTCGCGGAACAGCTGCTGCAGCTGATGCTGCTCGTCTTCGGAGAGCTCTTTCCAGTGCAGGATCTCGATGCGTTCGCCGGCCAGCAGCGGGCGGATGGTGGAGTTGAAGTACTCCGCGTGCTCCAGGCTCAGCTCACGCGCCGTCTCCAGCGTGTTCTCCAGCACCTGGTCCGGGGCCATCTCCGTGGTCACGCCCTCCACCGGCAGCCCGGTGGCCATCCGGCGCATCCGGCCCGCCACGCGGACCATGAAGAACTCGTCCAGGTTGCTGGCGAAGATGGCCATGAAGCGCACCCGCTCCAGCAATGGAACGGCGTCGTCCTGGGCCAGCTCGAGGACTCGCTGGTTGAATCGCAGCCAGCTTCCCTCGCGTTCGATGTAGCGGTCCGGCGGCAGGTCGTCAGCCGGTTTCGCGCCCGCATGATCAGGCGCTCCGTCCGCGTCCGTCTCGTCCCTACTCTGCTGGAAGCTGGCCTCACCGACACTCATGTCGTCATTGTCCCCCAGTGCCCCGCGCGCCAAGACTTCCGGGCCCGCTGTTTTCAATATCACCAAGCGTCGTGTTTACCCAGTTCAGTACCGCGTCATGGATACGCACCGCCCCCGGCGGCCAGTTCGGCGCAGCGCATCGGCAACGGCGGCCTCGTGACCAGGGCCGCTTTGGAGGTGGCCAGCCCGGTGAACCCGCGCAGCGCGGCCCGGGTCAGTCCGCGGAGGGCCGGCACAGCGCCTCGATGGCCTCCCGGTCACCGATCTTTACCCGTTCACCGCGGCCGAGCGCGCCGGCCAGCTCCGCCTCGGCGGCCTCCACCCGGAGCCAGTCCAGGTAGCTCACCGGGCGCACCCCGCGGGCGGCCAGCACCTCCGTGAACGGCCTGCGGGAGGGCCGGTCCCCGGCCTCACGGCCGGACAGGCCCGACAGGTCGGCGAGCAGGGACCGGACGGTCCCGGCCGCGTCGGACTTGTTCGTGCCCACCACCCCAGTGGGGCCTCGTTTGAGCCAGCCCGCGACGTATTCCCCCGGAAGCGCGGCGCCGTCCGGGCCGAGCACCCGGCCCTCGGCGTTGGGCACCGTGGCGGTGTTCTCGTCGAAGGGCACCCCGGCCAGCGGCACGCTCTGGTAGCCGACGCTGCGGAAGACCATCTGCGCCGGGATCGTCTCGTACTCGCCGGTCCCGGTGAACCGGCCCTGCTCGTCCAGCCGGGTGCGCTCCACGGTCAGCCCGGACACCCGCTGTGTGCCCGTGACCTCGACCGGGCGGAGCCAGAACCGGACCACCAGCCTGCGTCCGCTGCCTGCGGGGGGACGCGCGGCCCAGTCCCCGAGGACCGCGAGGTTGCCGCGGACCCGGCGGTCGCTCTCCGCGAGCCGGGTGCTCTGCCCGGTCGGGTCGAACGCGTCGAGGTCGAGCTCGTCCGGCCGGACCTCGATGTCCACGTCAGCCAGCTCGCCCAGCTCCCGCAGTTCCTTGGTCGTGAATTTGGCCTGTGCGGGCCCCCGGCGCCCGATCACGTGCACCTCACGGACCTTGCTGCCCATGAGGGCCTCGAGGACCGGGTGGGGGATGTCGGTGGAGTGCAGCGCGGCCGGGTCCTTGACCAGGATCCGGGCGACGTCCACGGCCACGTTGCCGACCCCGACCACGGCCACGGCCTCAGCGTCCAGGGTGAACGCCTCGGCCGAGGAGTCGGGATGGCCGCAATACCAGTTGACGAAGTCGGTGGCCGCGTAGCTGCCGGCCAGGTCCTCGCCGGGGATGCCCATGTGCCGGTCCCGCATCGCGCCGGTCGCGTACACGACCGCGTCGTAGCTGGCCAGCAGGTCTTCCCGGGTGACGTCGTCGCCGAGGTGCACCCCGCCGAGGAACCGCACGTCCGGATGCTCGAGCACGCCGCGGAGGTAGCCGGCGATCGACCGGATGGACGGGTGGTCAGGGGCCACGCCGTAGCGGACCAGGCCGTAGGGCGTGGGCAGCCGGTCCAGCACGTCCACCCGCACGGTGCCCGGCGGCGCGAGGGCGCCGACCTGCTTGATGAGCGCCTCAGCCGTGTAGATGCCGGCCGGGCCGGAGCCCACCACGGCGACCTCGAGTGTCGTCACGGACGCAACCCCACCGTTCTCCTGCTCTGGATCATCCCCTGGAATCTCCTCCCCCGGGCCTTATCCCTGGGGGTTATCCGCCAGCACCGGGTCCAGTTGCGCCACGGCTTCGGTGATCTGCCGGGCCAGGTGCTGCGGGACCAGGCCGACCTCGTCGAGGATCTCGTCCCGCGAGCCGTGCGCCAGGAAGCGCTGGGGCAGGCCGAAGGTCCGGGCCGGGGTGGCCACGCCCGCGTCCCGGAGCAGCCGGCATACCGCGTCACCGAACCCGCCGGCCACGCCGTTGTCCTCGACCGTGACCACCAGCCGGACGCGCCGGGCCTCGTCGGCCAGGGCCGGGTCGACCGGCTTGACCCAGCGCGGGTCGACCACAGTCACCCCGATGCCCTGATCGGCCAGCCGGTCTGCGGTGACCAGGCAGGTCAGGGCCATCGGGCCGGCCCCGGCCAGGAGCACATCGGGGGCGGCACCGCCGTCCGGGCGGCGCAGCACGTCCATCCCGCCGAGCTGCCCGATCGCGTCGACCTCGCTGCCGACGCTCCCCTTGGGGAAGCGGACCACGGTAGGTCCGTCGCTGACCGCCACCGCCTCGTCCAGCAGCTCGGCGATCCGGGTCGCGTCCCGCGGGGCCGCGATCCTCAGGCCCGGCACGACCTGCAGGATGGAGCCGTCCCACATGCCGTTATGGCTGGCCCCGTCCGGGCCGGTCACCCCGGCCCGGTCCAGCACGAACGTGACCGGCAGCCGATGCATCGCCACGTCCATCAGCACCTGGTCGAAGGCCCGGTTGAGGAACGTTGCGTAGATCGCGACCACCGGGTGCAGGCCGCCCATGGCCAGGCCGGCCGCGCTGGTCACGGCGTGCTGCTCGGCGATGCCCACGTCGAAGACCCGGTCCGGGTAGGCCTCGGCGAACGGGGCCAGGCCGGTCGGGTGCAGCATCGCGGCGGTGATCGCCACCACGTCGGGACGCCGCGCGCCGATCGACACGAGCGCGTCGCCGAACACCTCTGACCAGGTCCGCCGGGGCACGCCCGGGGCCTGGCCGGCCGGGGCCGCCGCCGGGACCTGGTGCAGCCGGTCTTCCTCGTTGTCCTCGGCGAGCTGGTACCCGAACCCTTTCCGGGTGATCGCGTGCACGATCACCGGGCCGCCGAAGTCGCGGGCCCGGCGCAGCGCGATCTCCATGGCCTGCTCGTCATGCCCGTCGACGGGGCCCAGGTACTTCAGGCCAAGGTCCTCGAACAAGACCTGCGGCTGCAGGACGTCCTTGAGGCCCTTCTTCATCCCGTGCAAGGTGCCGTACAGCGGCGGCCCGACCACCGGTGTGCGGGTCAGCGTGGTCTTGATGTAGTCGAGCACGTTCTCATAGCGCTGGTTGATCCGGACCGTGGCCAGGTGATGGGCCAGCCCGCCGATGGTCGGCTGGTAGGAGCGGCCATTGTCGTTGACCACGATGACCAGCCGGCTGTCCTTGGCCACCGCGATGTTGTTCAGCGCCTCCCAGGCCATGCCGCCGGTCAGCGCACCGTCGCCGATGACCGCCACCACGGTCCGGTCGGTCTCTCCGCGCAGCCGGTACGCCTTGGCCAGCCCGTCGGCGTAGGACAGGCTCGTGGACGCGTGCGAGTTTTCCACCAGGTCATGCTCGGATTCGGCGCGGCTGGGGTAGCCGGACAGCCCGCCCCGCTGGCGCAGGGTGCCGAACTCGGGGACGCGCCCGGTCAGGAGTTTGTGCACGTAGGACTGATGGCCGGTATCGAACACGATCTTGTCCGCCGGCGAGTCGAACACGCGGTGCATCGCGATGGTCAGCTCGACCACGCCGAGGTTGGGCCCGAGGTGACCGCTCGTCCGCGAGACCGTCTCGATCAGCAGGTCACGGATCTCGCTGGCCAGGATGGGCAGCTGGTCCGGCGCCAGCTCCTTGAGCTGTCGCGGGCCGGAGATGGATTCCAGCAAGGTCACCTTGGCTGCTCCCTCTCTGAGAAGCGGGAATCTGTGGGCGAGTCTATTTCGCCCGGGTCGTGCCGGGCACGGAAGGCTGATCTTCGGCGGCCGGCCACCGTACCCGGCACCATCGGCTACCGGATGCCGTAGAGGTGTTCGAGGGCGAGCTGGTCGAGGTGCTCATACGCCAGGCCGCGGGCCCCCAGCGCCTCGATGTCGGGGGTGAAGCCCGCCACGTCACGCCAGGTCTCCCCGGCGGCCAGGGTGGGAACAGCCAGGTCCCCGACCCCGGAGGCGGCCAGCGCCGCCTTCACCTCCGGGTCGGCCCGGAACGCGGCCACCTTGTCCCGCAAGATCAGGTAATTACGCATGCAGGCCGCCGCTGACACCCACACCCCCGCATCGTCCTCGGTCCGCGGCGGCTTGTAATCAAAATGCACCGGCCCGTCGTACCCCCCCGACACCAGCGCATCGACCACCCAGAACGCCCCCCGGGCGTTACCGTTCCCGAACCGCAGGTCCTGGTCATACCGCGGCCCGTTCTGCCCATTCAGGTCGATATGGAACAACTTCCCGTGCCACAGCGCCTGGCTGATCCCATGGGCGTAGTTCAGGCTGGCCATCTCCTCATGGCCGACCTCGGGGTTGATCCCCACCATCTCCGGATGCTCCAGCTCGCCGATGAACGCCAGCGCGTGCCCGGCGGTGGGCAGCAAGATGTCGCCGCGCGGCTCGTTGGGCTTCGGCTCGATCGCGAACCGCAGGTCATACCCCTGCTCCAGCACATAGCCCGCCAGCAGGTCCAGGCCCTCCTTGTACCGCGACAGCGCCGCACGGATGTCCTTCGACGCCCCCGACTCCGCGCCTTCCCGGCCACCCCAGAACACGTACACCTTCGCCCCCAGCTCGGCGGCCAGGTCCAGGTTCCGCATCGTCTTGGCCAGCGCAAACCGCCGCACATCCCGGTCGCTGGCGGTGAACGCCCCATCCTTGAAGATGGGGTGGCCGAACAGGTTCGTCGTCGCCGTGGTCACGACCACGCCCGTCTCCTCCAGCGCGCGGCGGAAATCAGCGATCTTCCGCGCCCGCTCAGCCTCACTGTCCCCGAAGCCGAACACGTCGTTGTCGTGGAAATTCACCCCGTAGGCGCCCAGCTCGGCGAGCTTACGCACCGCCCGGTCAGCGGCCATCGGCGGCCGGACCGCCCCGCCGAACACATCCACCCCCTGCCACCCCACCGTCCAGATACCAAACGAAAACTTGTCCTCACGAGTCGGCACATAAGCGTCTGCGGTCACCAGCCAGTCCTCTCCATCGCACGCCTCTTCATCTCAGCCTTTCCAGCCTGAGCCCTTCCCGCATCGGCCCCGGCGATCACCGATCCCACACCGGTGTGTCCCAGCCCGCGGTGTCCCAGCCGGCGGTGGCCTGGCGGAGCCAGGCGAGCCGCCTGCGGACCACCGGCTCGGCTGGCCCGGTGTACTCCTCGGCCAGCTGACGCGGCCATTCGGGTGGCTCCGGCGTGCCCGCCAGCGTCCAGGCGGCCTGCCGCGCCGCGCCCAGCGCGACGTACTCCTCGGGCGCCGGCACGAGAACGGGAACCCCGAGGATGCCCGGAGCCAGGCGGCGCGCCGCCTCGGACCGGGCTCCACCGCCGATCAGCAGCACCCGCTCGCGGGAGGCGCCCTGCGCCGCGATCAGATCCGCCGCCTCAGCGAGGGTGCCGAGCACGGCCTCGATCGCGGCCCGGGCGAAGTTGGCCGCCGTCGCGTTCTGCGTGGTCAGGCCCCGGAGCACGCCGGTGGCGTGCGGACGGTTCGGGGAACGCTCCCCGTCCAGGTAGGGCAGCAGCGCGATGCCACCCGCGCCCGGTTCCGCGGTCAGCGCCCGGGCTGACAGCCCGTCCAGGTCCGTGCCGATCAGGCTGGCGACCGTGGACAGCACCAGGCCCGCGTTGACCGTGGCGATCAGCGGCAGGAACCGGCCCGTGGCGTCGGCGAACCCGGCGACCATGCCGGACTCGTCCGCCGCGGCCCGCTCCGTGACTGCGTAGGCGGTCCCCGAGGTGCCGATCGAGGTGACCAGCTCGCCAGGGGCCAGGCTGAGCCCGAGGGCGGCGCCCATGTTGTCACCAGTCCCGGGGGCCAGCACGGCCCCGCCCGAGGTCTCGCCGACAACCTCGCTGGGCTTGGCGATCCGGGGCAGGCCGGGCTCGTGCCCGAGCGCCGCGGCGGCGACCTCGGGAAGCCAGCGGCCGGATGTGGGCGAGAAGTAGCCGGTGCCGGAGGCGTCGCCGCGGTCCGTGGCCGGCTCGGTCATGCCCGCCCCGAGCCGCCAGGTCAGCCAGTCGTGCGGCAGCATGACGCGGGCCACCCGGGCCGCGTGGCCGGGCTCGTGTTCAGCCAGCCAGCGCAGCTTGGTCACGGTGAACGAGGCGCTGGGCACGCTCCCGGTCTGCTCCGCCCACCAGCCTGGGCCGCCCAGCTCGGCGATCAGCTCCTGGGCAGCCTGGGCGGAGCGCAGGTCGTTCCAGAGCAGTGCGGGCCTGATCACCTCGCCAGCCTCGTCCACCACGACCATGCCGTGCTGCTGGGCCGCCACCCCGATCGCGTCGGCCCGGTCAAGCAGCCCCTGCCCGGCCTGTTCCAGGGCCGACCACCAGGCCGCCGGGTCACACTCGGTGCCCGGCGGGTGCGGGGCACTCCCCCGGGCCACGATCGTGCCGTCCTCTGCCCGGCAGAGCAGCACCTTGGTCGACTGCGTGGACGAATCCACCCCAGCCACGAGCATCGCTCACCCCTTCGCTACGACGGGACTGAACCTACTCCCGCGGGCCGGGCAGGCGGGAGCAGGGCCAGCCGGCCACAGGGCCGGGTCCGGGAGCGGCCGGGCGGCGGCCCCGGAACGGCCGTATTACTACTTTTAGTAATTACTTGTATACTTAGCGTGTGCACACCTTGTGTGCGGGCGCCGCTGGTCGGCAGCTCTCTCGCTGTACCGGAGGCATAAAGTGACACCGTTGGTCTGGCTGAGCTTCGCGCTGAGCGCGCTGATTTTTCTCACCATCGCCGGAATCCCGCTCTGGTTCGTCCTCAGGCACAAGGAATGGGGACCTCACCACCACGACACGACCGCCGTCTCCAGGCGGATCCCGGAGCGAGATACAGGCCCAGTCCCAGTCCCAGTCGAGATCCCGGTTCCAGTTCCGGTCCCAGTGACGGCCCAGCGGCTCAGCCGGCGCCCGGCAGGGTAACAGACCGGGCGGCCTGCCAGCCGGCGGTCAGCTGCAGCCCGGTGATCACCAGCAGGACCACGACCGGGACGGTCCAGCCGCCGATCGCGGAGTGCAGGAAGCCGATCGCCAGCGGGCCGGTGGTGGCGACCAGGTAGCCCACGCTCTGCGCAAACCCTGAGAGCGACGCGGCCACCCGCGGATCCGGGGCCCGGGCCATGGTGAAGAAGATCGCCAGGCCGAGCGCGGCGCCCTGTCCCAGGCCCAGCACCAGCACCCAGGCGGGGGCGCCACCCAGCGGGGCGAACCACGCCCCAGCCAGGCCGGCCGCGCTGGCGGTCACGCTGCCGGCGATCAGCGCCCGCTGGTTCCGCGCCCGGTGCGCGAGGACCGGGATCATCAGCGAACTGGCCGCCCCGCCCAGGTTCATCAGGGCGAGCAGCGTCCCGGCGCCGCCGGCGCTCACCCCCCGGTCACGGAACATCGTCGGCAGCCAGGACAGCGCCGCGTAGAAGGTCAGGCTCTGCAACCCCATAAACGCGGTGACCTGCCAGGTCAGCGCGTACCGGGAAAGTTTCAGCGGAACGGCAGGCCCAGCAGGACGCTCCCGGGTCTCCTGTGTCCCCCCGCGGCCCTGTGTTCTCCGGGACTCCTGTGTTCCCTGGGACTCCTGTGCTCCCTGGGACGACCCCTCGGGCTCCCCCGGCGCGGTGCGGGGCACCGTCCGGTACCGGCGCTGCGGCAGCCACGCCACTGCCGCGGCCAGCGCGGGGAGCGCCCAGACGGACAGGGACAGCGGGACCGAGCCGCCGGACAGGTTGTACACCGGAACCGCGATGAGTGACGCGAGAATGGACCCGGCGGACAGGCTGAGCAGGTAGAGCCCGATGAGCAGCCCGGCCCGCTCCGGTGCCCGCCGCTTGACCAGGCTGGGCAGCAGCACGTTCAGCAGCGCGATGGCCGCCGCGGCCAGCGCCGTGCCCGGGAACAGCAGCACGCCGGGCGCCGCGCCGCGCAGGATCAGCCCCACGGCCAGCAGGCCCACGGCCCCGCCAAGCACCTGCTCCTCACCGAACCGGCGGCTCAGCGGGGCGGCCACCCCGGAGAACACGCCGAAGGCCAGCACCGGGAGGGACGCCAGCACGGACACCGCGGCCTGCGACAGGTGCAGGCTCGCGGACAGTTCCGGGAACAGCGGCGGCAGGCTGGTAATCGCGGCCCGCAGGTTGAAAGCGAGCGCGATGACGCCCGCCAGCAGCAACGTGGCCGTCCGGGCCCGGCCGCGGGCCCGGGACGCGGCCGCTGCCCCGGCAGCGGCCGGCTCAGGCACAGCTCAAGTCAGGCACAGCTCAGGTCAGACGGCTCAGGTCGGACACAGCTCAGGTCGGACACAGCTCAGCGAACTAGGCCGGCAGCAGCGAGCGCAGCACATACTGCATGATCCCGCCGTGCCGGTAGTACTCCGCCTCGCCGGGGGTGTCGATCCGCACCACAGCCTGGAACTCCGTGCCGTCCGCACGGACGGTTACCTCACGCGGGACCGTGCCGGAGTTCATCTCCTCGATGCCGGTGATCTCGAAGACCTCCTGCCCGGTGAGGCCGAGCGACTCGGCCGACTCCCCCGGCCGGTACTGCAGCGGCAGCACGCCCATGCCGATCAGGTTGGAGCGGTGGATCCGTTCGAAGGACTCGACCAGCACGGCCCGCACGCCCAGCAGCAGGGTGCCCTTGGCCGCCCAGTCCCGGGACGAGCCGGACCCGTACTCCTTGCCGCCCAGCACGACCAGCGGGGTGCCCTCGTCCGCGTACTTCCGGGAGGCGTCGTAGATGGACATCTGCTCGCCGTCGGGCACGTGCACGGTAACCCCGCCCTCGGTGCCGGGGGCGAGCTGGTTGCGCAGCCGGATGTTGGCGAACGTGCCGCGGATCATGACCTCGTGATTGCCGCGCCGCGAACCGTAGGAGTTGAAGTCCTTGCGCTCCACCCCGTGCCCGGTCAGGTACTGGCCGGCCGGGCTGTCGGTCTTGATCGCGCCGGCGGGCGAGATGTGGTCGGTGGTCACCGAGTCACCCAGCCTGGCCAGCACCCGGGCGCCGTGAATGTCGCTGACCGGCGCGGGCTTGTCCGTCATGCCCTCGAAGTAGGGCGGCCTGCGGACGTAGGTCGAGTCCGGCTGCCAGTCGAACGTGTCCCCGGCAGGCACGTCCAGGCTGCGCCAGCGCTCGTCGCCCACGAACACGTCCGCGTAGTCCCGGGTGAACATCTCCGCCGCCACCGCGTGCTGGACCACGTCGTCGATCTCAGCGGACGTGGGCCAGATGTCGCGCAGGTACACCTGGCTGCCGTCGGGACGGCTGCCCAGCGGCTCGTTCTCCATGTCGAAGTCCATGGTCCCGGCGAGCGCGTAGGCGACCACGAGCGGCGGTGAGGCCAGGTAGTTCATCTTCACGTCGGGGTTGATCCGGCCCTCGAAGTTCCGGTTGCCGGACAGCACCGACACCACGGCCAGGTCGTTCTCGTCCACCGCGGCGCTGATCGCCTCGGGCAGCGGCCCGGAGTTCCCGATGCAGGTGGTGCATCCGTAGCCGACCAGGTTGAAGCCGAGTTTGTCCAGGTAGGGCACCAGCCCGGCGCGCTCGTAGTAGTCCATGACCACCTTGGAGCCGGGCGCCAGCGTGGTCTTGACCCACGGCTTCGTGGCCAGCCCGGCTTCGACCGCCTTCTTGGCCAGTAGCGCCGCGCCGACCATGACCGACGGGTTCGAGGTGTTGGTGCACGAGGTGATGGCGGCGATCACCACCGAGCCGTGGTCCACCGAGGTCTTGGTCCCGTCCTCCAGGGTCACGGCGGCCGGGTTGGACCGGCGGCCGCCGCTGGCGGCCGCCGCCGGCCGGCCGGCCGGCAGATCGGCCTCGCCGTTCTCCCGGTCCGCCGTGAACGGGTCGGACGCCGGGAAGGTCTCGGCCACGTCCTCGTCCAGCCGGTCGAGCTGCACGTAGTTGCCGAGCGCCTCGCGGAACGACTCCTTGGCGTCGGTCAGGGCCACCCGGTCCTGCGGCCGCTTCGGGCCGGCCAGCGACGGGACGATGGTGGACAGGTCGAGCGTCAGTTCCTCGGAGTAGCGCGGTTCCGCGGCCGGGTCGTGCCACAGGCCCTGCTCCTTGGCGTACGCCTCGACCAGCGCCACCCGCTCCGCTGAGCGGCCGGTCAGCCGCAGGTACTCCATCGTCTGCTCGTCGATCGGGAAGATCGCGCACGTGGAGCCGAACTCGGGGCTCATATTGCCGATCGTGGCCCGGTTGGCCAGCGGCACCGAGCCCACCCCGTCCCCGTAGAACTCCACGAACTTGCCGACCACTCCGTGCCGACGCAGCAGCTCGGTGATAGTCAGGACCAGGTCGGTGGCGGTCGCGCCGGCCGGCAGCTCGCCGGTGAGCCGGAAGCCGACCACCCGCGGGATCAGCATGCTGATCGGCTGGCCGAGCATGGCGGCCTCGGCCTCGATCCCGCCGACGCCCCAGCCGAGCACGCCGAGCCCGTTCTGCATGGTGGTGTGCGAGTCTGTGCCCACGCAGGTATCCGGGTACGCGGCCCCGTCGCGGGCCATGACCACCCGGGCCAGGTGCTCGATGTTGACCTGGTGCACGATCCCGGTGCCCGGCGGCACCACCTTGAACTGGCTGAACGCGTCCTGGCCCCAGCGCAGGAACTGGAACCGCTCGAGGTTGCGGCCGAACTCCAGCTCGACGTTCCGGTCGAACGCGTCGGGGCGGCCGAAGATGTCGGCCACCACCGAGTGGTCGATGACCAGTTCGGCCGGGACCAGGGGGTTGATCTTCCCCGGGTCACCGCCCAGGTCCCGCATGGCCTCGCGCATGGTGGCCAGGTCGACGACGGCGGGGACGCCGGTCAGGTCCTGCAGGATGACCCGCGCCGGGGTGAACTGGATCTCGGTCGAGGGGTCGGCGGCCGCGTCCCACTGCGCGAGCGCGGTAATGTGCTCCGGGGTGACATTGCGGCCGTCCTCGGTGCGCAGCAGGTTCTCGAGCAGGATCTTCAGGCTGAACGGCAGGTCCGCCGCCCCGTCCACCGCGTCGAGCCGGTATATCTCGTACCCGGCCTCGCCGACCCGCAGCGGGCTCATGCTGCCGAAGCTGTTCGCGGTCATCAGGGTCCGCCTCCTGCACCAGTGAAGTATCTCGATATCAAGTTAAATGAGCGCGTTTCCACGCTAGGACGAGTTTATCTCGACGTCAAGGTATCCGCCGCGCGAGGCCACCGCCCCGGGAACCAGGACGATGGACGCCCGCCCGGCGTGATTCCCGGGCCTCTACGACAACATTGCCACCAGTTAACCGTTGGAGGGGCGGATGCGCCTCGGCCACGGCACTGATCCGCGACTATGGGGTGGTGACAGAGAACACCGAGCGCCCCTGGGGCGGTTACACAGTCCTCGCCGAGGCCGGGGACTTCAAGGTCAAGACCATCGAGGTACATCCCGGGCAGCGGCTGTCCTACCAGCGGCACTCCCGCCGGGCCGAGCACTGGTTCGTGGTCCGAGGCCAGGGCGTGGTCACCCTGGACGGCACGGATATCGGCGTTCGCCGGGGCGACACCGTGGAGGTCGGGCTGGGCATCGCGCACCGGATCCGCAACACCGGCACCGACCCGCTGGTGTTCGTGGAGGTTCAGCACGGCGACTACTTCGGTGAGGACGACATCGTCCGGCTCGAAGACGATTACGGCCGCGTCGGGGCGTAGGCAGCGGTCCGCCCGCGGCCGGGCCGGCCGTCATCCCACGGCCCGGGCTCCGGCTGGCCCGCCTCGATCCTGCGGCCGGGCTCCGGCTGGCCCGCCTCGATCCCGCGGCCCAGCTGAGGGCGGCCGCGCCGACCCGGCGGCCCGGCTACGGACTGGCCGCGTCCTGGTCCCGGGTCACGGCGAGCACGGCCGCACACAGTGCGGCATCGTCGGCGGGATCGACGGTCCGCAGGTCCAGCAGCAGCCGGCCGTCCTCGATCCGCCCGGCCACCGGTGGGTTATTTTTCCGCAACGAAGCCCCGACCGTGGCCGGGAGACTCACCGCGGCGCTGGGCAGCCGAACCCCCGGTGCGCCGCCGCCCCCTACCACCGCGTCACTCTCGGTGGCCCGCGCGTCGACTCCGGCCTGGGCCAGGTCGGCGGCCAGCCGCCGGGCGCGATCCCGGAGCCGCTGGACCGGCTCGTGCAGGGCCGCGGCGGTCGGCGTGGCCGGGCCGCGCAGGGTGGCCTCCAGCGCGGCCAGGGTCAGCTTGTCCACCCGGAGCGCCCGGGCCAGCGGGTGCCGCCGCAATGCCGTGACCAGCCCGGACCGGCCGAGCAGGAGCCCGGCCTGAGGTCCCCCGAGCAGCTTGTCCCCGCTGGCGGTGACCAGGGCCGCGCCGCTGGCCAGCGCGCTCGCCGCGTCAGGCTCATCGGGCAGCACTGGCTCCGGGGCCAGCAGCCCGGAGCCGATGTCCGCCACCACGGGAACCGGACCGGGCCCCCGGCCGGGGACGCCGGTCCGCGCGGTCATGGCGGCCAGTTCCGCGATCGTCGCCTCGCTGGTGAAGCCCAGGATGCGGAAATTCGACGGGTGCACCTTCAGGATGAAGCCGGTGCCCGGCCCGATCGCCGCGGCGTAATCGGCGACCGTGGTGCGGTTCGTGGTGCCGACCTCCCGCAGCCGGGCTCCCGTGCAGGTGAGCAGGTCGGGCAGGCGGAAGCCGTCGCCGATCTCCACCATCTCGCCGCGGCTGACGATGATCTCGCCGCCGCGGGCCAGCGCGGTCGCCGCCAGCACCAGCGCGGCCGCGTTGTTATTGACGACGTGCACGTCCTCCGCGCGGGGGCAGGCTGCGCGCAGCGCGTCCAGGGCGCCACGGCCGCGCCGGGCCCGCTCGCCGGTGGCCAGGTCGTACTCCACGTTGGTGGACCCGGCACTGACGGCCAGGGCGGCCCGGGCCGCCTCGGACAGCGGGGCGCGGCCGAGGTTGGTGTGCAGCAGCACCCCGGTGGCGTTGATGACCGGGCGCAGCGTCGTGGCGCTCGCGGGCAGCAACCCGGCGGCCAGGTCCGGCACGTCCTCCGGCGCGATCTCGCCACGGCGGGCCCGGTCCTGGGCCGCAGTGATCGCCTCCTTGACCCGGGCGGTGCCCAGCCGGCCGACCGCCTCGGTGAACGGGGGCTGCGCCAGCAGCGTGTCCGTGCGCGGTATCCGCCGCCGGCTGTCCACGACCAGCACTCTAACCCGGCAGCGTGCCGCAGGGCCGGGCGGCGGCGGTGGGGATCCCAAGCGACGGCGGGGACCTGGCTGGCTGCGGCATGCCCGATCGTGGACGTGAACGGCCGCTCCCGCGGCCCAAAGCGTCCCCCTAGATGACCTATGCGAAGGGTTCAGTGGTCAAACGCCACGAGTGAGCGTTTGACGGGCTGGCCGGTCCGGTCGTTGTGCCAGATCGCGGCGGTCAGGGCGAGGATGCGCTGCAGGACTCTGACCATGACTCCCTCCGGGGTGTGGCCGCCGTGTTGTTCGAGGTCGAGCTGGCCTTTGAAGGTGTCGTTGATGGATTCGATGACCTGGCGCAGCGGTTTGAAGAACCGGGTGCCCGGCCGTTCCGGTTCGCCCTGGCGGGCTGGGCGGAGCAGGCTGATGCGGCCCTCGGCCAGGGTGGTCTCGAAGTCGTGCCCGTAGTAGTTCTTGTCCGCGATGATGATCTGGCTGTCCCGGCCGGCGGTCAGGGCCGGGTCAGCCAGGATGTCTGGCAGCACCTGCCGCTCGTCAGCCTTGGCGCCGGCCAGGGCGAAGCCCACCGGCAGGCCCTGCAGGGTGCACAGCAGGTGCAGGCGAAGTCCCCAGAAGTAACGTGAGTGGCTGGCGCAGTACCCGTATTCGGCCCATCCGGCCAGGTCCGAGCGGCGGGTGGTCTCGCGGGACCGGCCGCATTCGACCGGGGTGGAGTCGGCGACCCAGACGTCATCGGTCCACAGGCTGGTATCGGCCGCGAGCATCCGGATCAGCGTGGTGATCAGCCCGGCGGCGGCGCGCAGCCGCCGGTTATAGCCGGGCTGGCCCGGCAGGTAGCGGAACAGGTGGCCCAGGTGCGCGTGGGCGTGCCGGACCCACCGTGATTCAGAGGTGTATCCCAGCAGGGCCGCCATGACAGCGAGGGTGACCAGCTCCGCATCGGACAGCCGGGGCTGCAGTCCGGCCAGCGGCCGCCAGGGCGCCAGGTCCGGGTACTGCTTCAGCAGATCATCGGTTTTCACGTAGAGTGCGGTCGCGAGGGCGTCAATGTCATTCGTCACACAATGATCATGGACGCCCTCGCTTCATGTCCGCAGCTCATCCCCACGCATAGGTCATCTAGCTCCGCGCCGCCTGCCCTGAGCGGCCTGCGTGGCTGGTGTTACGGGTGTGCCGTGAGGCTGGGCGGCCCGGGAACATGATCAGACGATGGGTGTTGCCAGGGCGACACCGATCGTTTGATCACAAACTGGCCGCACCTGATATCGGCCAGCTCCCCGGCATATCGGCCAGCTCCCGGCGTATCGGCCGGCCCCGGCGTATCGGCCGGCCCCGGCGTATCGGCCAGCCCCGGCGTATCGGCCAGCCCCGGCCCCGCTATGCCGGCCCCGGAATGCAGCCGGCCCCGGAATGCTGCCGGCCCCGGAATGCTGCCGGCCCCGGAATGCAGCCGGCCCCGGAATGCAGCCGGCCCCGGAATGCAGCCGGCCCCGGAATGCAGCCGGCCCCGGAATGCAGCCGGCCCCGGAATGCAGCCGGCCCCGGAATGCAGCCGGCCCCGG
>Ga0187887_10000673_pt1 | contig 32952 bp, 32 predicted proteins | sample June2016WEW_7_10_FD_132977 | JGI IMG/M metagenome (GOLD analysis project Ga0187887, IMG submission 132977) | Peatland microbial communities from SPRUCE experiment site at the Marcell Experimental Forest, Minnesota, USA - June2016WEW_7_10 | ecosystem: Environmental > Terrestrial > Soil >... | reverse complement strand
GGTGGGCTGCGGGAACTTCGGCGAGAATGCGCTGGCGGGCGGCTTCGGCCCTGGCCTGGTCGCGGCAGGCGAGGATGACGGTGGCTCCGGCGCGGGCGAGCTCAAGCGCGGCGTGAAAACCGATGCCGCTGTTGGCGCCGGTGATGTACGCGAGCTTGCCTTGCTGCAGGGGGATTTGGGCGGCGGTCCAGCGGGTGGTCATCACGCCATTGGATGTGGACCGCTCGCTGTTTGACTCTTTGACTCAGGCGGATTGGTCGTGGGCTTCGCCGAGGGTTACGCGGGCGGTCATTTTGCGGCGGCCGCGGAAGAAAGTGACGGTGACGGTGTCGCCGGGCTGGTGCTGGTTCATGATTTCGGCGATGTCCTGGGAGTTGGTGATCTCCTGACCGTCGATGGCGACGATGAGGTCGCCGCCGGTGGAGATTTGCATGTTGCCGAGGTACGCGACCTGATTGCCGCCATGCAAACCAGCGTGATCGGCGGCGGCGCCGGGGACGGTGCTCTCGATGAGGACTCCGTATTGCGCGGGCAGGCCCATCTGCTCGGCGAGGTCGGGGCCGATGGGGAGAGTGACGACGCCGAGCGAGGGACGGCGGGAGTGGCCGTACTTCTGGATGTCGGCGAGGACGGCTTTGGCAGTATCGATGGGAATAGCGAAGCCGATGCCGGCGTTCTGCTCAGCGCCGTTCTGGGCAATCATCGAGTTGATGCCGATGACCTCGCCCTGGGAGTTGAGCAGCGGGCCGCCGGAGTTGCCGGGGTTGATGGCGGCATCGGTCTGGATAGCGTTTTCGATGGGCACGCCGCCTTCAGGGCTGCGCACGGAGCGAATGGCGCTGATGATGCCGGAGGTCATGGTGCCGGAGAGGCCGAAGGGATTGCCGATGGCGTAAACCTGCTGGCCGACCTGGAGATCGCGCGAGCTGGCGAGGACGGCGGGAACGAGGTTGGGCGCGTTGATCTGGAGCAGGGCCAGGTCGTGGAGGCGATCTTTGCCGATGACCTGGGCCTGGTAGCGGTGCTTGTCGTGGGTCTGGACCTCGATGTTTCGCGCGTCGGCGACAACGTGGTAGTTGGTGAGGATGTGGCCCTGCTTGTCGAGGATGAAGCCGGAGCCCTGGTCCTGCTGGGGGACGAGGCCCATGAAGAAGTCGAGGGTGACGGTGCCGGCGGTGATGTTGACGACGGAGGGGACGACGCGCTTGTAGACGGAGATGTTGTTCATCTCCGTGTTGGTGTACTCCGGCGCGGCGTGGGCCTCGGTCAGCGTCAGCGAGGAGCCGGGATCGCCGGCAGCGCCGAGACGACGGACTTCGAAGTGGGTGATGAAGTACCAAAATCCTGCAACAAGAATGAGAACCAGAATAAGTCGGCGAAAAGTCATAGGTAGCTTCGTGCTTCGTGTCAGGGTCCGGGATGAAGGGCGGCCTGAACGTGGGATGAGCCGGCGCGCGGATGATGGCGCAAAGCCAGCCTTTGTTTATTGTATCGACTCAAACACCGAAGGTGGCGCGGAGCTCCGCGACGATGCGTTCCGCCTGGCTGCGGGTCGAGTCGAGGGGGCCGGAGTTGTCGATGACGTAGTCGCAGCGCGGGATTTTGGCGGCGTCGGGGAGCTGCGCGGCGAGGCGCAGGCGGGCGTCGCGTTCGGCGGCGGCGCGGCGCTCCGGCGTGACGCTCGGCGGGAGAATGCGGGCGAGGAAGCGCTGGACCTTGAGGTCGTCGGGCGCGGTGACGAGGATGACGCGATCGAAGCGCTGACGCCAGTTGGGGACGCTGCCCCATGCTTCGGCTTCGAAGATGAGTGCCGACTCGATGACGACGACGGCGTCGGGGTCGCGGGCGAAGATTTCGCTGGTGAGGCGCTCCTGCTCCGCGATGACGGGCGGGTGAACGATGCGATTCAGCTCGTTGAGGCGGCCTTCGGAGAAAGCAAGGGTCGCGAGGCGGGCGCGGTCCAGAGAGCCGTCAGAACGGATAACGGAGGGGCCGAAGTGTTCGACGATGCGGCGGAAGACCTGCTGGCCGGGGTTCATCATCTCGCGCGCGATGGCGTCGGCCTCGAGGACAACAAGGCCATGCTCGCGGAAGATGGCCGCGACGGTGGTCTTGCCGCTGCCGAGGCTACCGGTGAGGCCTACACGCAACATGCGTCTCCGATCCCTGCACACGAGAATGCGGCGCTGAATCTCCGATGATTGTAAGGCTGGGTGGAAGGGAGAACGGGAAGGACCGGCGATTCGTATAGGAAGTGTGGGGCGGCGGTTTTAGTGCCGATGCAACAAGGGATGGATGAAAGCCCAGGCGAAGGCGATGGCGATGAGCATGGCGAGGAAGATGAGAGCGAGCATCAGGCCCCAGGAAGGCCCGTCGTGGTTGGGCGGAGGGCTCGGTTCCTTTTGGGGATCAGTCACGGAAGCTAGTGTACGGCTGCCGTTACGGGAGTGGGATTTTGCACGATGGAAAGGGGGCATATCCGCGAAGAAATATCTGGGCCTGGGAGAGAGAATCGCAACACAAATTTCACAATTATGTGTCTAAAGGGAACAGAGGTTCGGCAGTGGAAGGCCGATTGAGAACGCGCCCGGAGGAGGACATCCGGAGAGGACGCGAGCTAGGAGACGACCATGGCGAGCGCTAGCAGAATCGAGAAATTCCCGGTGACAGAGCTCGCGGGCCTGCGCACCGAGCTTCTGCAGACGAGTATGGATTCGTGGCAGGCGGCGGAGCTGTTGACCACGTTCCTGTCGGGGCGCGGCTACGGTGCGGATCGGGCGATGGTGCGCGAAGCGGTGTTGCGTCTGGAAGCGAATTCGTGCACGCCCGAGTGCATGCAGCGGGAGCTGGAGCGCGTAGCATACGTGATGTGAATTGGGCGTAAAAAATCGGTTTAGTAAGAACTTTTCTCTACCCCATAAATCCATTTTTCCCTGAATCCAAACAGCGCGCCCGCGCGTCGAAAGGTGCAGAGGGTGGTCTTACACCGTTTCTGCTAACGGCCATTGCAGAAATGGATTGGGTGGTGTCCCTTCAGGGGCTTCTTCCGAAGCTGCTGGTGGCGATGCGATCCATGAGGCGGAACCATGTGGTATTCCGCTGGCGCGCCTGCGCTCATTCACAGTACCCATAATCCCCGCGGCAGCCGACCTTCTCGAGGAACGGCGCGTTTGCCGAAGCTTGTCCGGGAGACGGGACGGTAGAAGGAGCAGCGGGCGTAACGGCAGAATTTTCTGCAGAGGAGTGATTCATGCGTTTTACATCTTTTAAGAAATTCTCATTCGGTCTGGCACTTGTTTCGCTGGCCGCGGCGGGGGCTGCATCGGCGCAGTCTCTGGTGGGCGTGAACACCACGCTCGATCGGACGCTCGATTCCAAGAGCGCGGCGACCGGGCAAGTGGTAACAGCGAAGCTCGACGGAACCGTAACGGCAGCGGACGGCACGAAGCTGCCGAAGGGCACGGAACTGATGGGCAAGGTGGCTGACGTGAAGAACACTAACGGCGCGGCGAGCGTGAGCCTGGTGTTTACCTCGGCGAAACTGAAGGACGGCAAGGAAATTCCGGTGAAGGCCACGGTGCTGGCGGCCTATCCGGAGAGCGATGCAGTGGGTCTGACGCTGGGCGATGTGGCGGAGCAGCCGGCGCCGGCTCAGGTGGCTGGTGACAGCGTGTTCGACCAGCAACCGGGCGCGCTGGAGCACGTGGCCCTGAGCAGCGCGGTCAAGAATCACGAGTCGGGGACGTTCTCAAGCACGAATGGAAACTTCAAACTTCTGGCGGGGACGAGTCTGCAGGTGGGGATCGCTCCAGCCAGCAGCGGCAGCGGGACGAACGCGGCCGAATAAGCTGGATTTCGTGCCACCCTCTGCAACAGAAAAGGCCGTCCGAGTGGACGGCCTTTTTGTTGCGCGGCGGAGATTGATGTTCGCGACGCAGGCCCGGTTCAGACCTGCATGACTTCGGCTTCCTTTTTCTTCGCCATCTCTTCCATTTTCCTGATTTCCTCGTCGGTGAGCTTCTGGATCTCGTCGAGGGAGCGCTTCTCTTCGTCTTCGGAGATCTTTTTGTCTTTGGAGGCCTTTTTGATGAGGTCGTTGCCGTCGCGGCGGATATTGCGGACCGCGGTGCGGTGATCTTCGAGGACGCGGTGCAGGTGCTTGACGACTTCGCGGCGGCGTTCCTCGGTCATGGGCGGCACGGGAATGCGGACGATCTTGCCGTCGTTGTTGGGATTGAAGCCGAGGTCGGAGGTGCGGAGGGATTTTTCGATTTCGACGATGAGGCTGACGTCCCAGGGCTGGATAACGATCAGGTTGGCGTCGGGGGTAGTGATCTGCCCGACCTGGTTGAGGGGCGTGGGGGTGCCGTAGTAATCGACCTTGACCTGATCGAGCATGTGGATGGAGGCGCGGCCGGTGCGGATGGAGCCAAGGTTGGTCTGAAAATCCAGGACGGCTTTGTCCATGCGGGTGCGGAGCTGCGCGTAGTCGGCTTTGAGAGCGGGAATGCCCGCCATTACGGATGGCGCCATGGTGGTGGTCCTTACGAAAACGATCTCAAAACAGGTATTGTACGCGCGAACGCCGGGCTACATCAGCATGCGAACGCCGGCCGAAGTGCCCTGGGAGCCTGCCTGGGCCGTGCTCTGGGCGTCACTTTGTTCGTGGGCGTGGTAGGAACTGCGGACGAGGGGGCCGGATTCGACGTGGCGGAAGCCCATGGCTAATGCTTCGCGTTTCATGAAGGCAAATTCGTCGGGGGTGTAGTAGCGGGCGATGGGGAGATGGTCCTTCGAGGGGCGGAGGTACTGGCCGATAGTGAGGACGTTGACGCCGACGGATGCGAGGTCGCGATAGACCTGGAGCAGCTCGTTCATTTGTTCACCGAGGCCGACCATGACGCCGGATTTTGTCACCGTGGCCGGATCGATTTCCTTCGCGAACTGGAGGAGGCGCAGGGTGCGCTCGTAGCGGGCTCCGGAGCGAACGATGCGATAGAGGCGCGGGACCGATTCGGTGTTGTGGTCGAGGATCTCGGGGCGCGCTTCGACGACGAGGCGGATGGCTTCTTCGTTGCCCTGGAAGTCGGGGATGAGGACTTCGACCTGGCAGCCGGGCGCCTGGCGGCGAATTTCGTCGACGACCATGACGAAGGCGCGAGCGCCACCGATGATGTCGTCGTCGCGATTGACGCTGGTGATGACGGCGAATTTGAGGCCGAGTTGGGCGACGGCTTCGGCGACGCGGCGGGGCTCATCGAAGTCGATGGGCTCGGGGCGGCCTTTGGGGACGGCGCAGAATCCGCAGCGGCGGGTGCAGAGGTTGCCGAGCATCATGAAGGTGGCGGTGCGGTGGTGCCAGCACTCGCCGATGTTGGGACACTGGGCGGATTCGCAGACGGTGTGGAGGTTGAGGGAGCGGGCCAGCTTTTTGAGGTCGTGGTAGTTGTCGCCCATGGGTGCGCGGGCGCGGAGCCACTCCGGTTTGGGGAGCGAGCGGCGCGGCGTGAGGTCGATCTGAACTAACGTGTCCGGCGCGGCCGAATCGACGGTGGGTGAGCTGGCCATCCATCTTTATTTTAGCGAATTGGTTTTGTGACGGGCAGGGTTGCGGGCGTCGGCGAGGCCGGGTTGTAATGACGCATACTTCGATGCGGAGCGATGGAGGGGTGCGATGATGCAGGATTTCCGGCTGGCTGCGCGGCAGATGCGCAAGGCGCCAGGGTTCACGCTGACGGCTATTTTGACGCTGGCGCTGGGCATGGGTGCGACCATCGCCATCTTCTCGCTGGTGGAGGGAATCCTGCTGCGGCCGCTGCCATTCGCCGATCCGGACCGCCTGGTGATCGTGGGCGACCATGTGGGCAACGGGCCGAATCCTGGGGTGACGGCGCGCGAGATTGCGACGTATGAGAGGGCGACGGGTGCGTTTTCGGCGATGGGCGGGTTCACGGGGACGAGCTACGAGTTGTCGAGCGGCGCGACGCCGGAGCTGATCGACGGCGCGCGGCTGGGAGCTGGGGCGTTTTCTGCGCTGGGCGTTTCGCCGCTGCTGGGGCGCGTGTTCTCGCAGCAGGAGGACGACGGGCGCCAGTCGCTGGCGGTGATCAGCTACGCGTTGTGGCTGAACCGGTACCATCGCGATCCGCGGGTGCTGGGGCAATCTATTGTGCTGGACCGGAAGGCGTATTCGATTGTCGGGGTGATGCCGCGGAGTTTTGAATTTCCGCTGGTACCGGGGCGGCTGAATCAGGCGCAGGTGTGGGTTCCACTGAGCCTGACGGCAGACGAGCTTTCGGACAAGAACGTGGGCGCTTGGGCCTATCGGATGGTCGCGCGGCTGAAGGATGGGATGACGCAGCAGCAGGCGGCGGAGGACGCGAACCGGGTCGCGCAGCAGATCATGCGGGATTTTCCGGCGAGCATGGCGGCGATTCGCATCCGAGGGGACGCGCTGTCATTGCGGGAGCAAGCGGTGGCCGCGACCCGGCCGCTGCTGCGGGCGTTGTTTGTGGCGGTGCTCGTGGTACTGCTGATTGCGTGCGCGAACGTGGCGGGGCTGCTGCTGGTGCGGGCGATCGGGCGGCGGCGTGAATATGCGGTGCAGGTGGCACTGGGTGCGCCGGCGAGCGCGATCCTGCGGCAATCGGTGCTGGGCGGATTGATGCTGGGGGTGGCGGGCGGCGCGATAGGCGTGGGGCTGGCCGCGCTGGCGGTTCGCGCGACGCTGCATTTGCTGCCCGGCTCGCTGCCGCGTGTCGATTCCATCGCGATGGATCCGGCGGTGATGATTTTCGCGCTGCTGCTGGCGCTGGCCACGGGAGCGCTGTGCAGCGTGGCTCCGGCGTTTGTGGCCACGCGCACCAGCGTGATCGAGAATCTGAAGGAAGGAGCGAGAAGCGGGACCGGAGCGGCGAGCCATACATGGCTGCGGTCGTTTCTGGTGGTGTCGGAGATTGCGATTGCTCTGGTGCTGCTAACCACGGCGGGCGTGTTTTTGCGCAGCTATCGCAGGATGCTGTCCGTCGATCCGGGATTCAGGCCGGAGAACGTTCTGGTGGCCAGCTATCAGTTGCCGCTGCGGCAGTACTCGACGCAAACTTCGGCGGACAACTTCGATCGCGCCGTGATCGACCGGCTCACCGGCAGACCCGGGATCGTAGCCGCTGGGATCAGTAATACGCTGCCGTCCGCGAATGACGGAGGGCTCGCGGCCTATACGGTGGAAGGCAGGCCCGCAGCCGGCTGGAAGCTGACCTTTGCAGCGTTTGCGCTGACGTATGGCGACTACTTTCGCTCGATGGGTATTCCGCTGCTCGAGGGCCGGTACTTCACCACTGAAGATCGGGCGGATGCGCCGCTGGTGGTGATCGTGAATCAATCGATGGCGAAACATTGTTGGCCTGGGGAGCACGCGGTGGGCAAGCGCCTGCATGTGGGCAATCCGCGCAAGGGGCTGCCGTGGGCCACGGTGGTCGGAGTGGTGGCCGACACGACTCTGGGACCGCGCGACCAGCCTGCGGCGGATCAGTGGTACATCCCGGCGGAACAGCCTGCGGTGATCTTCGGGGCGAACGCGCAGGACAGCCTGATCCAGCCCGCAGGCGGGTACATCACGCTGCGCTCGTCGCTCGAGCCGGAGCAGATGACGCAGGTGTTGCGGTCGGCGGTGGCGGAGGTCGATCCGCTGCTGGCGCTCGATCAGATCCGGACGATGGAGGAGGCGATGGCGGATGTGGAGGCGCCGCGGCGTTTCAACACCGATCTGATGACGGCCTTTGCCGCAGCCGGTTTGCTGCTGGCTCTGACGGGAATCTATGCCGTGGTGGCGTTCTCAGTGACCATGCGCACGCGGGAGATCGCGATTCGCATGGCGCTGGGGGCGCAGCGCTCGAGCATCGCGAGGATGGTTCTGATCTCAGGGATGAAGCTGGCGCTGCTGGGGTGTGGGCTGGGCGTGCTGGGATCGCTGGCCGTGTCGCGGCTGGTGAGTTCATTCCTGTTCGGGGTGAGCGCGACGGATCCGCTGGTTTATGCGGGCACGATTGTTACGATGCTGCTGATCGCGATCCTGGCTTCGGCTCTTCCTGCGAACCGCGCGGCGAGCGCGGATCCCGTAGAGGCTCTGCGGTTGAGCTGAGGCTGCCTTCTTTGGCGGCGGTCAGCGCAGGCGGAGGCCGCTCATGCGATCGGCTTCGAGATCGGGCTTGCCCCAGGGAGAGACTTTGGCTTGCACCTGGCCTTCCGCGGCGGTCTTCTTTGCCGTCAGCAGGTGGAGTTCGAGGTATCCCAAGCCGAAGATGGCGAGGCTCTGCAGTATTTGAAAGCCATCCGGGCCGATTCTTCCCTGGTTGTCCGCTCCAATGGGCGTGCTCAGCCAGTCGGGCAGGAACGGCGTGATGTACATGCCCATCCTGACGATGATGACGAGGGCGACCAGGCAGGCGGCGTGGGCGAGCAGAATTTCGGCGAGCGGTTTTGCGTCCTCGCCGGAAAAGAGGGCGAAGCCGCGCCTGCGGATGGCATTGCCGAAGACGAGGACGGTAAAGCTGGCGCAGATGGCGGCGTCGATGCCGAACGGGAACTGACGGAGCAGTGCGTAGACGAGGGCAAAGGCCATAACGGCTGTGAAGCCGATCATTTTGCGCTGGAAGTATCTCATTTCGGGTGGTGCCTCGAATCGTTCGAGATATGCAGGATGAACCAGGGGCAGTTTAGCTCCCGGATTGCATGCCAGGTATGGCCTAAAAGGGGCAGCGCGGGCAGAGGATGGTGTGAGTGACCACAGGGATGGTCGACAGCCTGCCAGATGGTTCAACCTTCGGGTTTCGGGAGATAGCGGCGGCCGAAGATCTGGTAGTTGCCGGACAGGACGCGGGCGATGGCTTCGGAGTAGGTGATGTGTTCCTGCTCGAGGATTCGGGCGGCAAGGCTGTGTGGGTCGTCGGTGGGAAGGACCGTGACGGAGCGCTGCAGGACGATGGCGCCGTGGTCGAGCTGCTCATCGACAAAGTGGACGGTGCAGCCGGTGACCTGGACGCCGTATTCGAAGGCCTGGGTTTGGGCGTCGAGGCCGGGAAAAGCGGGAAGCAGCGAAGGGTGGATGTTGAGGATGCGCTGCGGGAAGGTCTGGATGAATCCTGGCGAGAGCAGGCGCATGTAGCCGGCAAGACAGACGAGGTCGACGTTGTGGGCCTGCAGGGTCGCGATAATCTCGGCGTCGTGCTCGGCGCGTTTGCGGCCGGTGGCTTCGATTGCGACGGCGTTGAGGCCGCGCTGTCGGGCTGCGGTGAGGCCTGGCGCGGTGGCGAGGCTCGAAATCACAACGGCGATTTGGGCGTCGGGAATTGTGCCGGAGGCAACGGAATCGGCGATGGCGAGGAAGTTGGAGCCGCGTCCGGAAAGGAGAATGCCGAGGTTGCGCATGGGTTAGTGATCAGTGATCAGGAGTGGCCCGTGATCATGCATAGACGACTTTGCGATCGCCTTTTGTGATGCGGCCGACAACGTAGGATTTTTCGCCAGCGCGGTCGAGCATGGATTTGCAGCGCTTGAAACGCTCGGCGGGAATCGAGGCGATGAGGCCGATGCCCATATTGAAGGTGCGGAGCATCTCATCCTGCTCGACGTTGCCGAGCTGCTGCAGGTGCTCGAAGATGGGCAAAACCGGCCAGCTGCCGAGTTCGACGTGGGCGGAAACGTTTTTGGGCAGGATGCGCGGCAGATTCTCGGTGATGCCGCCACCGGTGATGTGCGCCAGGCCTGAGGCATAATCGCTGGCGGTGAGTTTTTTGATGAGGCTCAGGTAGCTGCGGTGCGTTTTCATCAGCGCCGCGCCGGCTTTTTCTTTGAGGGCGTTCACGTACTGGTCGGGTTTGTACTTTGCGACTTCGAAGAAGAGGTTGCGAGCGAGCGAGTAGCCGTTGGTGTGCAGGCCGGTGGAAGGAAAACCGAGAAGGACGTCGCCCGCGCGGATTTTTGCGCCGGTGACAAGTTTGGAGCGCTCGACGACGCCGACGATGAATCCGGCGAGGTCGTATTCGCCGTCGGCGTAAAAGCCGGGCATTTGGGCGGTCTCGCCGCCGATGAGGGCGCAGCCGTTGGCGCGGCAGGCGTCAGAAAGGCCGGAGACGACTTTCTCGGCGATCTCGCCGTCGAGACGACCAGTGGCGAGATAGTCGAGGAAGAAGAGCGGCGTCGCGCCCTGCACGGCGATGTCGTTGACGCAGTGGTTGACGAGATCGGCACCGACGGTGTGGTGGACGCCGAGCTGGAAGGCTAGCTTGAGCTTGGTGCCGACGCCGTCGGCACTTGAGACGAGGACCGGCTCCTCGTATTTGCCGTCGAGACGGAAGAGACCGCCGAAGCCGCCGATTTCGCCGAGCACGTTGCGGGTGAAGGTGCGCTGAGCGAGATATTTGATGCGCTGCTTGGCGCGGTTGCCGGCGACGATGTCAACGCCGGAGTCAGCGTATGTGGCTGGAGTAGCAGCGGGCTTCCGTTGCGGCGAAGGGTTGGAATCAGGCGCAGGCATTGCCGGAATCGTGTTTCGTGAGAAGCCCCAGTGTACGCGGTCTGGGTGTGGGTTTGAGCAGGAATTGGCGAGCAAAAAGGAGCCAACAGCGACGAGACGGCGAGCCAGAGTCCGCATTCGGGCAAATTCCGTTTGACGAATCAAACCATTTCCGCCACGCTGCTGCCTATGCTGGATTCCGAAGTGCGACGCATCCTCGATGCATACCCGGCCATTTTCCTAGCCTGCCATGGCCGCCATCTGCGTGCCGACGCTGCCGGCAACGCCGTCACCGAGCGCCAGGCCAGCGTTCTCGACCACCTCGACGCAACTCGACCGACCACGCTCTCGAAACTCGCCGAGCACATGGGCGTCGGCAGTTCTTCCATGAGTATCCTCGTCGCTCGTCTCGTTCGCGCCGGCTACATCGCGCAGCGGCGCGACTCGTCGGACGCGCGCCGCGTCTCGCTGACGCTCACGCCTGCTGGAACTCGCATCAAGGCCGACAATTCGGTCCTCGATCCGCAACTGCTCCGCAAAATGTTCGCGCTCATGCCTGCTGCCGAGCTGGAATCCGCGCTGCGCGCTCTTGAGTCGCTGGCTAAATACGCGCGGATCCTGCAGCGGCAGAGAAAAAGAGCGCCACAGCAGCAGGAAAGAGCGCCGCAGCCAAAAGAAAGGGCGCTGCGGCCAAAAGAAAGAAGGCACGTCGCATGAAAATCGTCCTCATCGTCATCGGCGCCGTCATCCTCATTATTGTTCTCGTCGTCGGCACCGGCTATCTGCTGCCGAAGCACCACGTCGCTACGCGCGCCGCCACCTACAGCGCCACGCCTGACCAACTCTTCGCTTACATCGCCGGTCCGCAGAACTGGCGTCCTGACGTTCTCCACAGCGAACTCGACAATGGGCCCAATGGCCAGCGCATCCTCCGCGAATCGCTGCGTGATGGCACGAACATGACCTACGAAATCCTTGCCTGCGACTTCCCCAAATCGCTCACGCGCCGCATCCTTGGCAAGAACCTGCCTTTCGACGGCTCGTGGACCTATACCCTCGAACCCGCTGCGAACGGCACGACCGTCCGCATCACCGAGGACGCGAACATCTACAATCCCGTCTTCCGCATCATGTCGCGCTTCGTCCTCGGCTACACCGGCACCATGGATAAGTACCTCGAGGCTCTTGGTCCGGCAACCGGCCAACAGCAGGTCAACATCACTAACTGAGGTAGACTGATCTTCGCCATTCCCCTATACTGAACACTGTTGTTCCTACGCTTTTCGTAGCAGGATTACCATGCCCAAACTCAAGACACACAGGGGCGCAGCCAAGCGCTTCAAAAAGACCGGCACGGGCAAATTCAAGCGCGGCCAGTCCAAAATGCGGCACATCCTCACGTCGAAGGAGACGAAAACCAAGCGCAAGCTGGCTCACAGCGTGCTGGTTTCCGACGCCGACCACAAGAAGGTTGCCCGCATGATTCCCTACGCCTGATTCTTCCGGGCCGCAAGGCTCCCTCGCCAAAAGCGAGAGTGGATCGGGTAAGCATAGCGAGTGAAGAGGTTTTTTCCACCTCCAGCCGCTGAACCGCAACACATAAGGAGAAAACGTCATGCCACGCGTAAAACGTGGAACCAAACGCACCGACCGCCGCAAGAAAATCCTGAAGCGCGCCAGCGGTTACTTCCTCACCAAGTCCAAGCTCTACCAGGCAGCCCAGGAAGCCGTTGAGCGCGGCATGAAGTTCGCCTACAGCGGACGCAAACAGAAGAAGCGCCAGTTCCGCTCTCTCTGGATCGTGCGCGTCAATGCGGCAGCCAAGGCCAACGGCATCGCTTACTCGCAGCTCATCCACGGCCTCAAGAAGGCCGGCGTCGAGCTGGACCGCAAGATCCTCGCCGATCTCGCTGTCAACGACGCAGCCGCCTTCACCGCGCTCGTCGGCCAGGCGAAAGCCGCCCTTAAGCCTGCCGCCGCTTAATCGACCCACGGTTTCCAATTCGTCCGGCATTCCGCATCCGCGCTCGCGCGGTATTCGGTGCTGTTTGGCGGCGGTCAACGGGACGCCTGGTGGCACCACGCTCTATCCCTTACGTTTTTGTTAAGTAATTGATTTCAGGTATGTTCGTTATTCTCTCCTGAGGCCCTCAGGCCGCAGATAATTGAAAAGAAGTTAGTTGCGAGAGGTCCTCCTCACATGTGTGTGTAAAAGCAGGGGATAGGGAATTGAAAACCTTCTTCAGGGCACGGGGCACGGAACACAGAGCACAGAGCGAAATAGTGATCAGGAATCAGAGATCGATGGCCGGAATCGGCAAAGGGAAAAGCCTCGTGCGCTGTTGGCGGCCTTTGCTTTTGATCCCCAGGAGGGGCTACTGGCCGGCGGTTGAGGAAACGTACTGGGTGGCATGGTTGCCGTGCGCGACGGCGGCGACGCAGGTTGCGGTCCCGGTGACCGAGTAGGGAGAATTCTGGACGCCGGTGAGGGCTCCGGTATTGGGATTGAGCTGCGCGGCGGCCACAGCGTTGAACTGCGAGAGCGAGGCGTAGACGTAACGGCCGAAAGCCGGATCGACGAGGATGCAGGTGGGACCCGGGTCGCCGGTATTGAACGTATTGGACGCCAGGGCTGATGGCTGGCCACTGGCCTGGGAGATGGTAAACGCGCTGATGGTGGAGGCGTTGTAATTGGTGACGTAGAGGTATTGGTCGCGGGGATCAACCACGAGATTGACCGGGAAGGTGCCCGTGGCGAAGGGGCCGTTAGTCAGCGGCTGGAGAGCGCCTCCGGCGAGGATGTCGTAGACGATGAGCTGGTTCTGGACGCTGTCAGTCGTGTAGAGAAAGCGGCTGGTTTGATCGATGGCGATACCGGTGGGCGTGGTGCCGGCGGAGAAGGGGCTGCCGGGAACGCTGGTGAGTACGCCAGAGGAACTGACGGTGAAGCCGGAGACCGTTCCCTGAGTTGGGCAGGTGGAGGGCGTCGGGGGCGGCGTCGCGGTGCTGGGCGGTGCGGTAGTCACGACGACGGAGTTGGTGTTGGAGACGTAGGCGTAGCTGCCATTGGGCGCGATGGCGACGCCGGTGGGGAAGCACTGCAGCGTCGTGTACGCCTGGCCGCCGGAGGAGACTGCGGCACCGAGGGTGCCGTCGGAATTGATGGGGAAGACGACCAGCGCGCCCGGACCGGGAGCGGCGTCGGTGAATCCGGGGCCGTAGTAATCGAGGACGAACAGCAGGGTGCCGGCGTTATTGACGGCAAGGGCGGTGGGCTCGGAGCCGGGCGTCGCGTAGGTGTGGCCAGAGGAAAGCTGGCCGTCGGTGCCGATGACGAATTCCGCGATGTTATTGCTGCCGTGGTTGGCCACGTAGAGGTACTGGCCGTTGGGCGAGGCGACTTCGGCGACGGGGTTGGCACCCTGGGAGGAGACAGGCGAGCCGGCGACCTGGCTGATGGCGCCGGACTGAGAGTCGACATGCCAGGAACTAACCTGGCCGTTGCCGCCAGCGCCAGCGCTGTTGGAGGTGACAAAGAGATAGTCGATGGTGTCACTGGGGCTGCACGAGGTGATGCCGAAGCCCAGTCCCAGACACGCTGCCGCGGCCAGCAAACCCTGACCGATTCTCGTCCACTTCATGCTTTTCCTTCGTCCCTCGCGGGACCTTCGTTCCATTCTAGAGTCCGGCGCGGGAGCCGGGGAAACACTGTGGGCGGAAAACTTCAATGGGAGCCGCCTAAATCCCATTCTTGTTGCCGCCGGGGTGGGTGATGGCGGCCACGCAGGTGGGCTGTCCTGCCGAGACGTAGGGGGAACCCTGGTTGGTGATGAGGGTTCCGGTGGACGGATTCAGCTCGGCGCCGCCGACGGTGCCGCCGATGTAATCGGCGGTGTAGAGGAAGCGCTGGGTATTGGGGTCGGCGATTACGCAGAGAGGTCCTGAAGAACCCGCGTTGCTGGTGGTGACGAGCGAGGGCAATCCGGAGCTGAGCGCGTAAATGCTGAGGGAGCCGTCGGTGTAATTGGTTACGTAGAGGAACTTGCCTGAGGAGCCGGTGACGATGGTGCCGCCCATGGGCATGGTGCCGGTGCCGACGGTGGATGCCAGGGAAAGAGCGCCGCTGGACTGAATCGAAAACGTGTAGAGCTTGTTGAGGAGACTGTCAGTGACGTAGATCGATGCGTTGCCGGGATCGGCGAGGATGCCGGTGGGCTGAGAGCCTACGCCGGTTGAGAACGGGCTGCCGGAAACCTGGGTGAGCGCGGAAGAGCTGACCGAGAAAGCGGAGACGGTGCCGGAGGACGGGCAGGAAGCGGGGAGGGTGGGCACGGTTCCGGTGACGGGAGGCGAGGTAGTAACGACAACGGCGTTGGTGTTGGTGACGTAGACGAAGTCGCCGCTGGGGGTGACGGTGAGATTGGTGGGAAAGCACTGCACGGGGAAATAATTGGCGGCTCCGACGGTAAGGGGCGAGCCCAAAGAGCTGAGGCCGGAGGGACCGGGGTTGATGGGATACACGATGAGCGCGCCCGGGCCGGGATTCAGATCGGTAAAGGAGGGTTGGCCGGGCGCCGCGGGTGCATAGTAATCGAGCACGTAGAGGGCAGTGCCGGAGGGATTGAGGGCGATGGCGACCGGTTCGGTGCCGGGTGTGGTGACCGTCTGCAGAGGATACAACTTGCCGTCGGTGCCGATCGCGAACAGGACGATGGTGTTGTCGTCGTGATTGGCGACGAAGAGGTTCAAGCCGTTGGGAGTTGCCACCTCATAGACGGGGTTGCGTCCGCCGGAGGGATAAGGGGAGTCGGCGATCTGGTGAAGAGCGCCGGATTCGGAGTTGACCTCGTAGACGTTGATCTGGCCGGGACTCTGGAGGTTGCTGGTGACGTAGAGGAAGTCGATGGTGTTGCTGGCGCCGCAGGAGAGGATGAGCAGCGACAGAGCCGCGGTGGACGCGGCGGCCAGGAGCCGCGCGCCGAGTTGCCTGAACTGCATGTTCCAAAGTCCTGCGCGCATCAGTCTGTATTGGAGCTGTAGAGGCACCAGGTCGGAGTTCCGACGGTGGCGAACGTGGAGCCTTTGCGGAGGTTGGTCAGGATGCCGGTGTTGGGATCGATCAGCGAGCCGGAGACCGTGCTGGAACCTGCGTCCGCGGTATAGAGGTATTGGTGCGAGGGATCCTCGAAGATGCAAACGGGACTGGATCCGGTGCCGAAGTAGCCGGGGGAGAGGGTGGTCAGATCTCCGGTGCTACCGGTGATGTTGAAGGCGGAGATCACGCTGCCGGCTTGATTGAGCCCGGGGGACACGGTGTTCGCGATGTAGAGGAACTTGGAGCCGCTGTCGGTGGTGAGGGCGGACATGCCGGCAGCTCCGGAGAAATTGGGATAGGCGCCGCCGGAGATTGCCGAGAGCAGGCCGTTTCCACCCTGGGTGAAGGTGTAGATCATGTTGGCGCCGGAATCGAGGACGTAGACAAAGGTGCTGGAAGCAGCAGCGCCGATGACGCTGATGCTTTGAGCACCGGTGATAGGCTGCGCGCCGCCCGGAACCTGGAGGAGCTGGCCGGTGGAGCTGGCGTTGTAAGCGTAGACCACCTGGGTATTGCCGGTGGCGGGATCGCTGGCCTCGGCCGTGTAGATGTAGTTGGACACCTCGTGGAAATCAATGGGGAAGCAGCCGAGGGGAAAGTAGGAAAGCGGACTGCCCAAGGCGGTCTGCTGCTGCTGATTCTGGACGAGGAAGAGGCGGCCAGTGGAGGAATCGATGCTGAACACGGTGATGTCGCCGGCGGGACGGTAGACGCCGCTGGCGGAGTCGTAGCAGGGTGTGGGGGCGCTGACGGTGGGCGATGCGGCGGTGGTACTGGGGGTGGTTCCCGGCTGATATTCATCGAGGACGTAGAGATAGGTGCCACCGGTGCTGAGTGCGAGGCGGAGGGAACCAAAGCCCTGGCTGGGATAGGAGAGCTGGAAAGCCATTCCGCCGTCACCGCCAATGCTGAAGAGGGAGACATTGGCGCCGGTCCAGGTGATGGTTCCGTCGGCGCCGGAAGTCGGCTTTCCCTGATTCAACACGTAGACATAGCGGCCGCCGGTGAGTAACTGAGCGCGGATGGGGTTGGTGCCGCCGGAACTGAGAGGATCGTGGGGGGCGGCGGTGAGGACGCCGGTCTCGTTGTCTTCCCGATAGGACGCAACCTGATTGTACTGGGAGCCGGTGACGATGATGTAGGCCTCAGTGTAGTCGTAATTGCAGGATTGAGTCCCAAATCCGATGACAAGGGATGCAGCGAGGGCCAGAGCGATCCGGCCGAATTTCCTGAACTTCATGCGCTTCCTTCACGCCGGGCCACCTGGGAAGGCGGCCGCGACAAGCTGTATGGATAATCCCGGACCATTGTAAATGGAACGGAGCACTTGCGCCGCGATTGCGGAGAGCCGAACCGCCGCTGGGGGAAGCGGCGGTCCTGTCCTGGATAGTTAGACGCGCGTCACCAGACTCGGCAAGCGTCGTCGGGCATCATTGGCTGGCCCACATGACAACCAAAGGCTTTGCCGAATTCGTCGAAATTGCGGACGACGCCGTTGGCGCGGAACATACCGGGGGAATGGGGGTCGGTTTTGGCGGCGACGCGGGAAACCTGCTCGGTGCGATTCTCGCACCAGATCTGCGCGAACGAGATGAAGTAGCGCTGGGCTTCGGTATAGCCGTCGATTTTGTCGTCGATGGTCTTGCGCTGCTGTGCGAGGGTGGCGAGCAAGGCCTGCCAGGCGATGCGAATGCCGCCGTTGTCGGCGGTATTTTCGCCGAGGGTGAGCTTGCCGTTCAGATGGACGCCCGGAACCGGCTCAAAGCTGCCGTACTCGTCGATCTCGCAGGCGAGACGCTTCTGGAAGGCAGCGTTATCGGCATCGGTCCACCAGGGTTTGACGTTGCCCTGGCCGTCGTACTTGCTGCCTTCATCGTCGAAGCCGTGGGTCATCTCGTGACCGATGACGACGCCGATTCCGCCGAAGTTGACAGCCGCGTCCTTGCTGAATTCATAGAAGGGCGGCTGCAGGATGCCGGCGGGGAAGTTGATGTCGTTCATGGGGGGATCGTAGTAGGCGTTGACGGTGGGAGGCGTCATGCCCCACTCTTTTTCGTCAACGGGCTTGCCGACTTTGTTCAGCTCGTAGTTGAACTGGAATGCAGAGGAGTGGTCGAGGTCGACGATGAAGCTGGTGCGCGTCACCTCGAACTTCGAGTAGTCGCGCCATTTGTCGGGATAGCCGATTTTCTGACGGAAGGCATCGAGCTTGGCCTCGGCCTGTTTTTTGGTGTCGTCGCTCATCCAGGGAAGGGACTGGATGTCGTCGGCGAGGGCTTTCTTGAGGGCGGCAACGAGCTGCTCCATGTTCTGTTTGGCCTGGGGCGGGAAGTTTTCCTTGACCCAGTCCTGGCCGACGGCTTCGCCGAGGGCGCGATCGGTGGCGGCGGTGCAGCGCTTCCAGCGAGCGGTTTGTTCGGCTTGGCCGTTGAGGGTTTTCTGGAAGAAGTCGAAGTTGGCGTCCGCATAGGGCTGGGAGAGCCAGGACGCCACGCCATTAATGACGTGGAATTTGAGGTAAGCCTTAAGAGCGTCGAGGCTCTGGTCGGCGATGACCTGATTTTCCGCTTTGAAGAAGTCGGGCTGGCCGACATTCAGGCTGTCGACTTTCGGGGCATTGATACCGGTGAAATAAGCAGACCAGTCGAAGCTCGAATCGAGCTGATCGAGAGCGGCAAAGGTCATGATGTGGTAGCGGTTCTCGGGGTCGCGGAGTTTGACGCGCGGCATGGCGCCTTTGGCGAGCGCGGTTTCGATGTCGATGATCTGGCCGGCTTCGGTCTTCGCCTGGTCCTCGGCCTCGCCGGTGAGTTTGAGGACGGTGACGATGTAGGCGCGATACTTATCGCGAATCTCCTGCATATGCGGATCGTCCTGGATGTAGTAGTCGCGGTCAGGGAGGGTGAGACCACCCTGATGGATGGCCTCGATCTGTTTCGATGAATCCACCTGATCCTGTTCGACACCGAAGCGGAAGAAGATGCCGGTCGGGGTAGTTGAGTCAAGATACGCGGCGACGGCGGCAATGTCCTTCTTGTCTTTGATCGCGTCAATGCGGGCGAAGAGCGGGAGGATGGGTTGGTCGCCGAGCTTGTCGGCGAGGTCGGTGTTCATGCAGGCGGCGAAGAAGTTACCGTACTTGCGCTGGAGCGGGGTGGACGGAGAATCCGCGGCCTTTTTGAGATCGACATAAAGGAGATAGCGATTGCGCTCGGAGAGCTCGTTGAAGCGTCCCCAGCGGGACTGGTCGCTGGGAATGGGGTTGTTCGTACGCCAGTTGCCGCAGGCGAACTGGTAGAAGTCGGTGCAGGGGTCGGCGGTCTTATCGATGGCGTTGAGATCGAAGCTGTGCAGAGCCTTCGGCTCGACTGGCGTCTGCGAGGCGTCAGGAGCGGAGAGGAACTGCTGTGCGGAAAGGGCAAACGGGCTACAGAGCAGAAGCGTCAGAGCATGGGACCGGAAGGCTCGAAAGCCGGCAGCGTGAAAGATGCGCATTTGGAATCCTCAGGAAGGCGGTGACGGGGGGAACCGCGGTGAAATGTGTGCAAAAACGATAACACGGAGGGGAGAAAGGGTGCAGGGGCCGGGCGTGCCTGCTCAGAAGATTTTTACGTGGAAGGTGAGGTATTTTTTGGGGTCTTTGCGGATGGCAGTGACAAGGTCACTGGTATCGGTCATGACTTTGTCGGCGTGGTCGTAGAGCTTGCGGTCCTTGAGGAGCGCGCCGATGCTTCCCTGGCCTTCGTTAATTTGGGTGAGGAGGGAATCGAGCTTGTTGATGGTGTCGCCGAGCTTGTCGGCCATTTTGGGGTCTTTGGTCAGCATGCCGAGACTGCCCTGGCCGGAGTTGATGGTGGCAGTGATCTGATTCAGGTTGTGGGTGGTCTCTTTGAGCTCGTTGTAGAGGGTGTCGTCTTTGAGCAGTTTGCCCATCGTCCCCTTGCCCTCGTCGAGCTGGGTGGTGATGTCCTCGAGTTTGGTCACGGCGCTGGTGGCGCGGTTGTAGAAGGTGTCGTCGCTGACGAGCTTGCCGACGGAGCCTTTGCCGTTGGTGACGGCGTCGATGAGAGCCTGAAGCTGACTGATCGTGAGAACGGCTTTGTTGTAGAGGGTGGGATCGTTAATGAGCAGGCCGATGGAGCCTTTGCCGGAGGTGAGGTCGTCGGCGAGGGCGTTGACTTTGGCGAGGATGGTGTCGAGCTGCTGGATGGTGCCCTGGCTGGCCTGAATGACATCCTGGAGGTTGGGGGTTTCGGTGGTGGGGAGCTCGGTGTTGTTCTGCAAGAGGCCGGCGGTTGCGTACTTGCTGTCGATATCGACGACGGTGTCGCCGAGGACACCCATGGTGGTCAGACTGGTTTTTGAGTCCTGGCGAATGCCGTCCTGATACTTCTTATTGATTCGCATGGTGACTTCGACGGGGGTGAGTTTGCGGTCGGGGACGATGCGCATGCCGGTGACGCTGCCGACGGTGAGCCCCTCAAGGCTGACCGGAGCGCCGATTTTGAGTCCGGCAGAGTTCTCGAAATACGAGCGAACCATGAGATGACCGGACCAGAAGCCGCCGGTGCTGTTGGACATGAGGAATATCAGCGCAGCGAGGGCGGATAGGGCGACGATGACCAGCACGCCCACTTTCAGTTGTGACCACCGCACTTCCTGTTGACCAGGCACGCTTTTCCTCGGAAGAAGAAGACGAAAGCCGCTGCGCAGAAGGATAACAGAGGAAGGGCTCAGGGCTCAGGAGTTCGATGCCAGCGGGGCGGCCGGGCTTTGCGGAGTTCCTGGGGGCTGTTTCAGCGGGGGGAGTAGTCCATCGTCTTTTCGGTACGTGGGTTGTAGACCGAGAAGCTGCCTTGGGGGGAAGCGGTCAGTTCCAGGTCGAAGCCGGTATCGGGGCCGTGGAGGTTGGCGATGAAGGGGTCGGGAGGGTTGTCGGAGCCGGCCTCTTCGGAATAATGGAGCTGCCATTCGGCTTCGAGGCCGGGAATACCGCGGATGGTTTCGACCGTGGGCTTCGATCCGCCTTTGGTGGCGCCGTTATCCATAATGGCGACGCGGGGGGTGATGGCGTCGACGAGGGCGGGACTGGAGCTTTGGTTCCAGCCGTGGTGGGAGACGATGAGGATGTCGATGTGGCCGATGACGTTGGTGGGACACATCATGTCCATTTCCTTATCCCAGGTGAGGTCGCCGAGATCGAGGATGCGGAGCTTGCCCCAGGTGAGGAGGGTGCCGAGGGAGCGGGCGTTTTCGGTCTGATCGGCGGGGCGGGGTGCGGAGTCTTTGCAGAAGGGATTGGGCTGGCCGGCACCGGGAAGCGGGTGGTCGATAAAGTTGCCGTCGGCGGTGAGGACGAGGGCGGGAAGGCCGGGGATGGGAAGCTTGTCGCCGGGTTTGGCGAGGATGCGCTTGTATTTTCCGGTGGCCAAGACTTTTTGATAGCCAGCGTAGGCGTCGGCCGTGGGTTTGTCGCCGGGTTCGCGCAGGGGACCGTGGTCGACGAAGGTGCTGACGGGAATGCGGTCGACCAACTGCGGGACGCCGCCGGTGTGGTCGACGTGGTAATGAGTGAGGAGGACGTAGTCGATGTGGTCGAGGCCGGCGCGTTTGGCGGCGGCGACGATGCGGTCGGCGTCGCGGCCCTGATAGTCGGGCCAACCGGTATCGATGAGGAGGGAGTGGTGGTCGGGGGTGACGAAGAGAGTGGACTGGCCGCCTTCGACATCGATGAAGAAGATCTTCAAGTCGCCTGTGGGGCGCTGGGCGCGGAGGGTGGCTGAGGAGGCGAGGAGCAGGCAGGCGAAGAGGGCGAGGGGGCGCGTGAAGGGCAGCGCAGACTTCATAGAAGGCTCCGAGGGGCGAGATTTCTCGACCGAGACATCATAGACCGCGGGTTCAAAAAGCGGACAGCGGATAGCGGATAGCGAACAGATAAGCGGCGGGCTGCCGTGCGGATACTTTGCCAGGGATGACGGATTCGTCAGCCGAAGTGGAGGAAGCCGAGGGCGGTGGCGACGACGCCGGCGAGGCCGAAGACCATCCCCATATACCAGTAACCGCGCTGGCGGGTGAGCAGGGTGATGGAGGTGATGACGAGGCCGATTTCGAGGAGAGCTTCGCCGAGGTCGAAGCGGTCGGCGCGGTACTCGGCCTTGTGGACTTCTTCTTCCTGCTCGCGGGCGGCGACTTCGGTGTCGGCGAGGTCCTGGTTCCACTTCTGCAGGTGGGCCTTGTAACCGTCGGTGATCTTGTCGGCGGAGGCCTGATCGCGGATGGGCAGCGTGGCGAGCATGTCGGAGATCAGCTGGGTATCGTACTGGCGGATTTTGTGCGCCTGGTAGAGGTTCCATTCGTCTGTGGCGCGGGCCTGGAAGAGCACAGCCTCGGTGTGCGAGCGGTGGCCGAGGACAGTGACGATGGCGACAACCACCGCCAGTACGCTGATGGTGAAACTGACGGGGTGCAGGCTGGGTTCACCTGCGGCATGTTCGTGCTGCTCCTGGAGTTCGCTGGCTTCGCTCGGGTCCATAGGGTCTTTCGTGAGGGTGCAGGGGACAGCGTACAGGGGACAGGGCAGAGTGGCAAGGATGTCGGTGTAGTGGAAGGGGGACGGGGATCAGCGCTGTTTGGCAGGGGCGGAGACGCTGGCAGTGGAGTTCTCGGACTGGAGGACACTGACAATGCGGGTGCGGAAATCGTCGTAGGTGGGAGCGCCGTCAATGGCGCCAAGGGTGGCCGCGTTCCCGCCGAAGTAGCTTACGAGGGCAAAGCGGTGCAGGGTTGAGCCGACGACGTCGGGATGCTGCTGGTGATAGGCGGCCTGATCCTGATCGTCGGCGGCGAAGGCGTAGGAGCCGAGAAGCGCGCCTTTGTCGTCGAATTCGTTAAAGCGGTAAAAGATGTGATTGGGGCCCTGGGGATCGAAGTATTCGATGGCATCGATGGTTTTGTCACCGGCGTGGAATCGTTCGATGACAATGCCGTTGGTTTTGGCGGCGGAGGGATGATGGCCGTCGGCGTGGTATCCGCGGAGGATGGAGCGCTCGATGTCACGAGACCGGCGATCACCGGTTTCGGCGTAGGCCTCGAGCAGGCCGGCATGGACATCGGTGCTGCCGGGCCAGGCAGCCTGGGCGTTGCGGAAACAGACAAGGGCCTCGTCGGGCTTGCCATAGTCGAGCAGAAGCGTGCCGATCATGAAGCTGGCTTCGGCATTGCCGGGATGGGCGTTGAGGATGGCTTCAGCCCCGCTTAGGGCCTGCTGGCGGTTGCCGTTGAGGAGATCACCGCGGACGGCGGCGAATTCTGATTCGACCAGGGGCGAGGAGGATCGGGGCGGAGGGGGGGAGCAGATGGGACGCTGCGCCTGCGCCATGGCGATCGAGGGAGATATGGCGATCAGGAGGGCCGTGGAAAGAAATTTCATCCGCTACCTCGGGGGCTGGGGGAGACCCGGTCGTGCCAATAGTATGCGGCTTTGTGAATCAAAAGGCAGCCAAAAAGGATGCCTGGGTGGGGGTGGGGAATACAGGGCATAAAAGGAGAAGCCCTTTATTTTTGTGCTGGGAAGGCTGGCGAGGTGTCGGTTTAGAGGCGGAAATAGAGGCCGATCATGGGTTCGGCGGTGTGAGTGAAGGTGTCGGTGGAGGTGAAGATCTTCGTCACATTCGGGGCGGAATAGAGGTTGCCGCGGTATTGGAGGCGGAGGCCGATGTGGGGGAGGAGACCCCAGTCGAGGCCGGCACCGTAGACGTAGACGGGTTTGTAGGAGGTAGAGGTGGGTGAGGTGGAAGTGGTTACGGTGCCGGGGCTCGCCGGGCAGGTGGTCGCGCCGCAGGGACTCGTGGTGTAGACCGTGGCCTGGCCGTTGGCAGGCACATCGAGGAGAAGGCCGACGCCGAGGACGCCGAAGGGGCGGAGGTTGGCGATGTGGACAGAAGGGGTCCAGTCGGCGGTAACTTCGTGGGCGTTGGCGCTGACGGACTCCGTGGAGATGTCGCAGCCGAAAGCGGGACAGCCGCCGGGCTTGGTGACGTAGGTCTGGTTGGCGCGGTTGAAGGAATAGGTGGCTTCGAAGCCGAGGATGGGGTTGGAGATGTGGCGCACTTCGACGAGGCCGCCGGCCTGATTGGCGGGGCTCTGCTGGGTTCCGTCGCCGGTGGTGGTTCCGCTGAAGGCGCCGTAGGCGCTGAGGGAGATGCTGGTTTGGGCAAGAGCGACGCTGGGGGCGAGGGTCGCGGCAAGTACGGCGGTCAGAAGGAAGAAGGACGGATGAATCGGTGCGATTCGCATGAGGGTCTCCGGAGTTAGATGCAGTGCGGAGCGGGATTCTGGCCCCGTAACCCGATTTGACGCGAATCGGGGGATTTTGTTGTCCGCGGGCTATCGGCTGGGGCTGTGCTGCATTGGAGTGCGGGCTTCGCGCAGGAGATACCAGGAACCCATGGCGATGCAGAGCGCGGCGAGAAGCGCGCCGGTGACGGCAAAGGTCTCGGCGGATCCGGTGAGGAGCGAAGCAAAATCGGCGTGGAAGGAAGGCTTCCAGTTTACGGACGCGGGCAGGGCGCGGTGCGAGAGGGACCAGAACAGAACGGCCGGCACGTACACGCAGGTGAGCGCTCGCAGAGCGCGGAACCAGAAAGCAGCGCGGCTGCGCAGGTGCAGGCGAGCGCGGCGGCGGGCTTCAAGCCACACATGGGCAGCATCGGGAGGGCGGTTGGCGGCGTTCATGCGAGAGGAATCTTCGAGGAGAGCCGCGGTGACCGCACGGGTTTCAGAGCAGGCCGGGCAGGATTCCGCATGATGCTCGAGAGCAGAAGGCCAGAAGCCGGTGCGCACGGCGCGGGAGACGCCGGATTCGTGTTCACAGCGGAGAGCGGTCATACGAACCTCTTTTGCGGGAGGTGTTGCGCAGGGCCATCCGGCGCCAGCAGATGAGCGGCCTTACGGCGCGCGCGGAAGAGCAGGATTTTTATGCTGAGGGGACGGAGGCCGGTGGCGGCGGCGATTTCCTCGTGGTTCATGCCTTCGACGTAGGCGAGCCATAACAACTCGCGCTCGCGCGGCTTGAGCTGGCGGAGCGTGGAACGGACGTCGAGGCAGGTTTCGAGGTTGGGGGCGCAGGAGCGTTCGGGAACATCGGGGACCATTGCGTCGATGCGGCTGCGGCCGCGATCGTGGATGAGATTGGTCGCGATGCGGAAGAGCCAGGAGCGAGTTTGCGATTCATCCATCACGGGGCGCCTGCGCATGAGGTAGCGGCAATAGGTCTCCTGAAGAAGGTCGTCAGCGACGTCGGGACGACGGCAGACATGGAGGAGGTAGGCGCGGAGCGGCGGAGAGGTTGCGTCGTAGAGAGCACGGAAGTCCGCCTCGTCGAGGGCGCCAGCCTGCGCGTCGAACATGAGGCTCGCGATGCCAGGAGTTCTTTCCATGCCTTGACGTACGCTTTCACGCCGCTCCGGGTTCCCTTTCTTCTGCAGCAGAACCGGATCAGGAGCGGGCAGCCGGTTCTGTCAACCCCAGCGCGCGATAGAGGTACCACGAGACGAAGGCGGCGACTTCAAAGGCGATGCCAAGCGCGAGAGCGAGGACGCCGGGAACGATGGTGTCGGAATCGACCGCGCCCATGGCGCGCAGGATACAGAGGGCAGATCCCAGGAAGATGATCACAATACCCCAGCGGACGCAGGCGAGCATGGGGCCAAAGGGCGTCTCCTGTTCGAAGCGGATACCGGTGAGGAACTGCTTTCCGGCTTCGGTTTGGGCATAGGCGGCCATGTTTTGCGCGGAGTCGAAACGGGAGAGGAGGATGGTTTGCACATCGGCCTGTACACGGGCCATTCTGAGCTTGCGCACCGACGAGAAGATCGTCCAGGTGATGAAGCTGATGGTGCCGAAGACGGCGATGAGAGCAACTACGTCGGTCTGCATGGTCTTACCTCTTTCTCAGAATTTCCATTGCACCGAGTAATACGGAGATGAGGGGGGATTGGTTAACAGTTTTTTTAGGGGCACCATTTCTGGGGGCGAACGAGGATGAGCGGCTCTGATTTATGCTGATGCGGCGCCGGTTTCAGGAGGGATGATGACGAGAATGCTGCGGGTGGTCGCGATTGCGGCTTTGACGATGGGTGCGGGATGGGGCGTTGCGCAGGCGGGTCCCGCGGTGCAGCAAGGCGACTATGTCGCTCACGATTTTCATTTCGGGTCGGGCGAGTCGCTGGCGGAAATGAAGCTGCACTACCGTACGCTGGGCGCGCTGCATCGCGATGCGCAGGGGCACGTGGACAACGCCGTGCTGATCATGCATGGGACGGGTGGAACGGGTGCGCAGTTCCTGGCGCCGTATTTTGCGGGGGTGCTGTTTGGACCGGGGCAGCTGCTGGATGCGACGAAGCACTACATTGTGCTGCCGGACGACATTGGGCATGGCGGGTCGGCGAAGCCGAGCGACGGGATGCATGCGCATTTTCCCAAGTACGACTACGACGACATGGTGGCGGCGGAGCATCTGCTGCTGACGGAAGGGTTGCACGTCGATCATCTGCGACTGATTTTGGGGACGTCGATGGGGTGCATGCACTCCTGGGTATGGGGCGAGACATATCCGGATTTCAGCGATGCGCTGATGCCGCTGGCGTGCCTGCCGGTGCAGCTTGCGGGGCGAAATCGGATGATGCGGAAGATGGCGATGGATGGCATCACCGGGGATCCGGCGTGGAAGGGCGGCGACTATACTGCGCAGCCGCCAGGACTGCGGACAGCGCTGGAGATGCTGATGATCATGTCGTCGAGCCCGCTGCAGATGCAGGAGCACCAGCCGACGCGGGACGAGGCCGACGCGTATCTGGAGAATTTTCTTAACTCGCATTTTTCGACGACGGATGCGAACGATTTTCTCTACGCGTTCAATTCATCGCGCACCTACGACCCTTCGGCGAAGCTGGAGACGATCACAGTTCCGGTGATGGCGGTGAATTCGGCGGACGACTTCATCAATCCGCCGGAGCTGAACATCATGCCGGAGATGATCAGGAGAGTGCCGCGCGGCAAATATGTGCTGCTGCCGATTACCGAGCAGACGCGCGGACACGGGACGCACACGATGGCGGCGATCTGGCAGGGTTACCTGGCGGAGCTGCTGCAGGAATCAGCGAAGTAAGTGCAGGCCTTCCTTGCCCTTTCGGTCCTCCCGTTCGGATTTAGTTCACGGTGAGGGTTAACGTGGTGCCGGCTGTGAGGCTAGCGGTCGTCGTGTCAGTGCCGACGAGCGTGATGGAATAGGCGCCCGTGGCGACTTCGGTGCTGGTCGGATTGGTTGTGGAACCGGAGCCGGCGGTGCCGCTACTGCTGCCGCATCCGGCGGAGAAGCCGAGCATTGCGACGAGGACGAGGCAGCTCAGGACCGACCAGGCTTTCCTCGATTTTCTGAACCCGAGGAACAGAATGCCGGCCAGGGCCGCGGCGCTGATGGGGATGGATTTGCGCAACGGCGGTTGATTGTCGGGAGAAGAAGCCGCGCGGGTGGCGCTGCCGCGAGCGAAGGAGTGCGCGCCCGAGACGCCGCTGCATGCGCTCTGCGAGGTGTAGATGGTAAGCGTAGCGGTGGCTGTCGCTCCCGCCGTGACCCCAGCGTTGTTGATCGTGTAGCAGCCGTAGGTATTGAGCGAAGTGCTGGTCGAAGTGAGCGCGAAGCTCACGGTCCCGGCGTACGAATTCACGGAGACGACGCTGACGGTGGAGGTGCCGGAATTCCCCTGGGTGACGGTTACATTTGTTGCGGAGATCGTGAAGGATCCGCCGGAAGAGCCGCCACCACCACCGCCTCCAGAGCTGCCGGTCCACGCGCTCATCAGATTATTGAAATCGACCGATCCGAGGCCGGTGGCCTCGTCGTAGCCGGTGCCTGCCAGATACTCGGTGGTTGCCGGGGAGGCGCAGTAGCTTGACCCCGCGGTGCATTCATTTCCGCCGCTGGTGATGTCGTGGAAGGCAGAGGCATAGGTGGAGGAGTTGGAGGCGAGCGAGTAGAGGGTGCTGCTGGCAACGCCCTGACCGCTGGAATTCTCTTTCTGGTTGATGATGGCGATCATGCCGGCAAAGATCGGCGTGGCGAAGCTGGTGCCTCCGGCGGCGGTGAGGTCCTGCGTGGCAGAGTCGCGGAAGCCGGAATTGCAACTGGCCTTTTGCCCGCTGTTCCAGGAGGAGGTATCGCTGGTGCAAAAAAGGTAGGGCGCGTTATCCGGCGAGGAGTCGAGCGAGACATCCGGCACGAGACGGAAGCTGCCGGAGGAGATGCCGCTGACGCCTTTTTGCCAGCTGGGGCGCGGGGTGAGCGTGCTGACGCCTCCTCCGCCGGAGGAGAGCGCAAAGAGGGCTCCGTATTGCGAACCGATGGCGGCGCTGTCATCGTTCCATGCCTGCTCGGGAATGTAGGAGAGTGCGGAGCTGATGACGTCGCTGCCGCTGGCGGATTCCCAGTAGGTGGTGTTGGAGGCGGCTACGTCGGCCGCTGGAAACTCGGTTCCACCAACACCGACAGCATAGGCGCTGCTGGCGGGATAATTGACGGCGAGGACTTCCATGGCCGCAGTTACGCCGCTCTTCGAGGTCGGATCGTAGCAGGCGGTTGAGCCGGTGTCACCGGAGGCGGCGACGACGGTCTGCCCCTGGCTGGCGCCCTGCTCCATGATCCCTTCCAGTGTGGAGTAGTCAGTGGAGGTCAGGCTGGGTTCGCAGATACCGTAACTAATGTTAATGATGGGCGCGGTTTTCTCGTCGACAGCGTACTGCAGCGAATCGAAAACGCTGTAGCTCTGGTTATTGCCGACGTAGACGAAGTCGATGGTAGCGCCGCGGGCGATGCCACTGGAGTATTCGAGGTCGAGGTCGGACTCGGCTTCGTCACCGGCGGAGATGGCGGCGGTCCCGGAGTTGGGCACGAGGATGATATTGGGCGCGGCAACGGTGAGGCCGGCCGCGGTCTGAAAGGCTTCGATATCGGAGACGAGAATTTCGGACTGGCCGACGACGGCGATGGACTGGCCGGAGCCGGTGTAGCCGGAGTTATACGCGGCGTTGATGTCGTAGATGGTGGCGACGTCTTTAGGGGTGAGGAAGTGCGCGCCGGTCTGAGCCGACGTGAAAGCGGGCGACGGACGGAACTGGGGGCGCGGGCGGAAGTCGTCGAGATTGCGGACGGAGCGAACCACGCCAAGCAGCGCTGAAGGGATGGAGAGATCGGTTGCGTTGGCGAAGTGGGTTTCGGCTCCGATCTGGTAGCGGTGCATCTCAGTCTGGAAGGCGTTCTCGATCTGAGCGGAGGTTCCGGAGAAGGCGATGCTGGTGCGGCTGTTGGCGACGCGCTCGATGTTGAAGCCCTCAGACTCGAGCCAGATCTGGATTTTGGCGAGGTCGCCGTCGCTGAGGCCGAAGCGGGTGGCATACTGCGCGGGCGTGAGCCACGCGTGGTACTCGGGGGAACCTGGCGTTTGCTGCGCCTTGACCAGCGCGTCGAGCTGCGCCTGCTGCTCGGCGGTCGGCTGGAAGTAGATCGTGACGCCATTGAGGGGTGCGGCCGGATCGAGACGGCCGATGTCATAGCCCGCGGCGATGCGGGGATTGATGGAGCCGGGGAGGGCGGCGGCGGAACTGGCGTCGATCTCCTGGAGGGTTCGGTTGGACTGCTGAGCGGAGGCAAGAGTCGTGGTAAGAAGAGCAGCGAAAATCATGCCTGAAAGCGGGCGATGGAACGACGAACGCATTGGGGGAACCTCGCTAAAAAGAAATGCAGGAGGCAGAGCAATACTTCCAGGCACAGCAGCACAGGTTGCATATTTAGACGCCGCCAGGCCGCAATTTGTTACGCGGAGCTGTCAACAAATTAAGGGTTTATTAAGGGCTTGCGCGGTCCGACCCGGGCGGTGGTTTTCTCTCTTCTTCGAGTCTAACTTTAGCCTTTACTCTGCGGAATCAAAAACTTGCTGCCGGGCGAGGTTATACTCGGTTCCACTCCAAAAACCGAGGTGGATCGATGGCTTTTCTTTCGCGGGGCCGATTGGCAGGATTCGCAGTATTCGTAGCAGCAGCAAGCACAATTTCAGGCGCACTGGTCGCGCAGGAGAAAACCAGCGAACGAGGCGGTGAAGCCAGGGCCGCGGCAAGCAACGCCACCACTGTTGCTGCGCCGGATTCGATCACTGAAGGTACCGTGACGGTGAGCGGGCAGGCGATCGCGTATCGCGCAGTGGCGGGCACGATCACGGTGGGTGCGACCGACCAGCAGGATGCGACGCTGGCCTTCGATGGAAGCCTGCTGCCGGACTCGGGCGTGAAGGCTCCGACGGATCCTGCCGAGGCGCCGCCGACGGCGCGCATCTTTTATGTGGCGTACTTAAAAAAGGACACGACGGACGAGAGCCATCGGCCGGTGATGTTCATCTACAACGGCGGGCCGGGGTCGGCGACGATGTGGCTGCACCTGGGCACGTTTGGGCCGAAGCGAATCGTGTTGCCGGACGTGGATCATCAGGAGGGCGCACCGTATAACGTCGTGAGCAATCAGCATTCGCTGCTGGATGCCAGCGATCTGGTGTTCATCGACGCGCCCGGGACGGGCTTCAGCCGCACGTTTGGAAAGGAGCGCGGGAAAGCCTTCTATGGCATCGACCAGGACGGACAGGCGTTCAGCCATTTCATTCGGAAGTTCCTGACGAAGTATGACCGCTGGAATTCGCCGAAATATCTTTTCGGCGAGAGCTACGGGACGCCGCGCTCGGCGGTGCTGGCTGCCGATCTGCAGGGCGTGGATCTGAACGGGGTCATTCTGCTGTCGCAGATTCTCAGCTTCGATAACTCGATCGACGAGCCGACCCGGAATCCTGGTGTGGATCAGGCGTATGCGCTGGGGCTGCCTACGTTTGCGGCAACCGCGTGGTATTTCCACAAGCTGGCGAATCCGCCGACGGCGCTGCGGCCGTTCCTCGATGAGGTGGAGAAGTATGCGCTGGGCGACTACATGGCCGCGCTGCTGAAGGGCAGCGAACTTTCGGACGCAGAAAAGCAGGCCGCGGCGGAGAAACTGCACGGCTATACGGGGCTGCCGGTGGATTACCTGATGCGCGCGAATCTGCGGGTGACGGGCGGCGACTTCTCCAAGGAATTGAAGCTCGACGATAATACGACGATCGGGCGGCTCGATACGCGCTATCAGGGACCGGATGTGAATCCGCTGAGCGAAGGCGCGGAATACGATCCGCAGAGCGACGCGATCACATCGGGCTGGCTGGCGGCGATCAACGGATACCTGCGTAATGACCTGAAGTATGGGATGCAGGAAACGTATTTCCCCAACGGGCGCATGGGCGGGGACTTCAACTGGGACATGCATCACAGCGCGCCGGGCTTCGGGCGCGGGTTTGGCGGCGATGAGAGCGGGCCGAACGTGATGCCCGATCTGGCGTACCGGATGAAGATGAATCCGAAGATGAAGGTGTTTCTTGCCGGCGGATACTTCGATCTGGCAACGCCGTATTTCGAAGGCGAATTTGAAATGCATCATCTGCCCATGCCGAACAAGCTGCAATCGAACGTCAGCTATCACTACTACGAAGCGGGGCACATGATCTATGTGAAGGAAGATGTGCTGAAGCAGTTTCACGCCGATGTGGAGGCCTTTGTCCATGCGACGGAGAGCGGGCAGTAGTGCTTAAATACGCCGCTGAAATTATGCGCATCGCAGCGCAACCTCGGGCAGCGGAGCGGGTCTGGAAGAACAGGTCTGGGAAGGCAGGTTCGGAACGGTGAGCGCAAGCGAGCCGTTCGACTCGTCGCACCGGGCGACTTGCCGATGGCAGGTTCGTGCCCGGCGCGACAAAGAACGAGCAGCCATGACCCGCTCGAATCTGTTCCCATGGAGGGCAGCACAAAGGGTCGATGACGAATTCCCTTCCCCAGACTTCTTAACCCACGCAGCACGAAAGGAAAATCGTGATGAAGAAGATTCTGTGTTTGGCGCTCGTGTTTCTGCCGGTTGCACTGATAACCGGATGCTCGCATCCTCAACCGGTGGTCGTTTATGCATCACCGCCGGCGTACAGCGAAGCGGCGCAGCAGGGCTACCGTGATGGCGTTGCGGCTGCGCAGCGCGACATTCACAACGGACTCGGGCCCGATGCGAGCCGGCATCCACGGTTCCGGAATCCTCCGGTCCCGCCGCCGTTACAGGAAGATTTTCGGCACGGCTTCCGTGAGGGGTATCAGGCCGTGTTTCATGGCGGGCCTGGGCCGGGCTACTGAGGCTGGTCTACAGCGTCAGTCCCTCATTGTGGGAGGGACCTCATCGTGAGGTCGAAGTCGACGTTGATCTGGGTGTGGACCCGGACGGGCTTGCCGTTGATGAAGTACGGCTTGTAACGCATGCTTTTGGCTTCGGCCAGGGCTGCGTCCTGGAGCAGAGGCGGTCCACTGAGGACGTGGACGTTCTCCACCGTGCCGGCTTTGGAGATGATCGCGTCGACGACGACCCGTCCCTGGACGTTACGGAGCTTGGCGAGCACCGGATATTGAATGGGGTCGCTGGAGATTCTCATGGCGTTGGCCTCCTCGGCTGGGAGGGTGACGACCTGGTCGATGGAGGACGGCGCTGGGGTCGTCGGGGATTGCGTGACGGGCGGAGCGGTCGGTTTTTGGCTGGCGATGGTGGGCTTCGGAGTTGGGGTGGTTGCGGGTGGAGTGGATTCGGCGGTGGCGGTTGGGCTTGAGTTGGCGGTGGGTGTTGGGGCTGGTGTGGAAGGAGTTGGGCTGGGCGCGGGTTCCGTCGATGCGATTGGCGATGGGACTTTGACCGGTTCGTTCAGGGAGTGGACGATGATGAGGATGAGGACGAGTCCGACGACGAGCGGGACGGTGATGGCGAGGATGTTGATGTAGCGGCGAAAGCCGGTGGGCTTCGAGTCGTCGGCGTGGGTTTCGAAGGCACGGCTGGATTCGGGTTTGCGGGGCGAGTCGGGCATGCGAGGCGGCCAGTTTACCGGATTTGCAGGGCGACCGAAGGCCGGGCGTTTCCGGTACTTAAGTTATGGGAATGCACCCCACCCCCCACCCCCCCTCCCCCCGGGGTACTGGCAAGGGGGATAATTGACTTGACTAACCCACGCCAATTTGCTATTGTTGTTGCATGGACAGCGCACCGAAGACGCTACTCGAAGCCATTCAATACTTTAGCGATGAGCAGGTCTGCATCAACGCGGTTGCTGCGATGCGCTGGCCCAACGGCCCGGTCTGTCCAGACTGCCAAACCGACAAGCCGTACTACCTGAAGAGCCAAAAGCGCTGGAAG
>Ga0187887_10000672_pt1 | contig 32961 bp, 27 predicted proteins | sample June2016WEW_7_10_FD_132977 | JGI IMG/M metagenome (GOLD analysis project Ga0187887, IMG submission 132977) | Peatland microbial communities from SPRUCE experiment site at the Marcell Experimental Forest, Minnesota, USA - June2016WEW_7_10 | ecosystem: Environmental > Terrestrial > Soil >... | reverse complement strand
TGGGGAGGTCGACGTGAGCGGGATCTTGCGGTGCGATCCAAGGGGCGAAGAGGGCACAGAGGATGAAGATGGCAACCAGCAGGGCCCCTACCGCCGCCAGGGGATTGTGACGGGCGAGGCGGGTTCCGCTGCTTGCGAGTTGCCAGTTGCCGGTGGTCAGTTGAGCGTTGGTCGCCATCTCTGTTGAGGGTGCGGGGGGATGTTTTTTCGGTCTATGATGGGGTTACCCCCACCCCCCTACTTTTTCAAAGTATTCAAACCAAACGGTTTACAGAAACGCTCCCCGCAAAGTATTCAGGAATCATGGCTTATAGGTAAAGTATTCCGGAATAAGGAGTTAGTTCAGCTTCGAATCTCCGAGCCACGAGCTTTGGGCAGGTTTTTGCCTTGTGCCACGTTCACGGTTCTTTTGTCAGAGAGCGAGATCTGGCGAAGCAACGACTTTGTTTGCTAACCCATCAAGCGTGGTCTTCTTGGGTTCTTAAGTCAAGGTTTTTCCGGTTGACCGCGACGAGGGATAGATTACTCGTCAAGCCCGGCGAACGAGAGCTTCCCGGCGTTCTTCTTCATCAAGCCTTTGAATCGCTTCAGCGCGACTACTTCACCGAAAACCAGACGGCCGAGTTCGTCGCCTAACTTCTTCGCTTCGTCGGGGTCGCGGGCGCTTCGAAAACGTTCGGCCAGCTCAAAGAACGCCTTCTCTTTCTGTTTCCTCGCTTTGATGCCCAGCTCGATGAGTTCTACGAGAACGCGGTTGTCGCTCAGACGCTGAGTCTTGGCCATGCGGTCCACCTGTTTGGCAATCGGAGCGGGAAGGGACACGCTGCGTCGGACATGTTTTGTTGCTGGCATGGCATCATTGTACACCAGTCTGGTGCATGGTGAGCCAGAGTCCAGCCGACCCAGGTTAGCGCCCAAAGGACGGGCGCGAATCTGGGGCACCGAGCAACATGTGACCCGCTTCACTGACAGGACGCTCTCATTACTGTCATCCGCTTCTGATTGGTAGAATGGGCGCTGGAGCGTGCGCCCATGAGACGAATCGACTGCATCGTACTCGCTGTTGCCGTGACAGTAAGCCTGTCATTCGCTAAAGACCACAGCAACGACTACAAAATGGGGACGCTCACCAAAGTACCGCTTCATGTCGGCGGCAAAGTGTCAATGGGCTACACCGACACTACGTCCTGCAGCAGTGGCCTATTCGGCGTGCATTGCACCGGTGGTATCGTGGACGACTACGGCGCAAACCTGGTAGCAGATATGCCTGACGGAATCGAAGTTGTGATTAAGCCGTGTGCGGGTGGGGCGTCATTAGCCGCTGCACTTCTTCCTTGCTCCCAACCCTATGTTCTGACGCTCACCGAAGAGGATGGCACCTTCGTGTTTCTCGACCATACTTGGGGTCATCGAGACAGCGCCAAAGAGCTCGACACCAACAGCAAGGTGCTCTATCGCACCAAGCACGTGCGTGGTCTGGTAAGCGTTGACTACGTGATGATTCCTGATCCCACCAATCCGAACAAAGAGGGAACGTACAACGTAATCAAGCCGATGAAGCCGCCGACCAAAAAAGATGCCGCTGCTCCAGCCCCCGACAACATTGCCGCCATGTGTGCTTCGGACAAGCTGTCAGCGGAACTGAAAGCCAAGTATTGCAAAGAGGGACAATGAAACGCGTTACATTGTCCTTGAAGTCGAGCACACTGCTTCACGAGCATCGATTCGGATTCTCATTAAATCCGCCCCGCTCCCGCCTCCGCCGATCGTCTTGACTCTCAGAATTGCAAGGGCAACCCGTGTTTTGACACCTGAAGTCGGGGTCAATTATCGGGCCGAGGTGCCCCGTCCTGCAATTCTTCGCCTTCTCAGGATTGGCGTCATCCCGGGTTTTCTGCCTTTCCCACAGCTCAACCGCGCATGCCGCTGCGATTACGGGAGTCGGATATTTGGGCGGATGATAGGAGCGGACCGCGGGTATGTTCATTAAGCCCTGCGGACTGAGCGTCAGCGTAACTCCCATAAAATCACAGAAAAGAAAGCCGCGACTTGCCGGACTATCGCTTTCTCGCCAATCTATCTTCGCATTTTCGCCCCGCTTCCTTAGCTCGGTTTCAAACTCTTTAATTCTGGCGTCTTGTTGGCCCGTCATTTCTCTTATGCTCCTTCCTATAGATCCTATTGTCTTATCCTCGGGTTCACCGCCAAGTACAGCAAGTCCGTCAGATAGTTCACCGCGACATACGTCAGTCCAATCGCCAATATGCATCCCTGCACGAGATAGTAATCCCGGTTCGCGATAGCTTGGATTGTAAGTCGTCCTATGCCGGGCCAGGAGAAGATTGTTTCGGTTACGATAGCGCCGGCTAACAGGGCTCCGAATTGAAGGCCCAGCACGGTGATGATGGGGATCATCGCATTGCGCAGGGCATGGCGATAGACGACCGTGCGCTCGGGCAGGCCTTTGGCGCGGGCGGTGCGGATGTAATCCTGGCCTAGTTCTTCGAGCATCGAGGTGCGGACCATTCTTGTCAGGATTGCGGCTAGAGCGCTGCCCATGGTGATGGCGGGAAGGACTAAGTGGGCGAAGGTTCCCGACCCGGAGACCGGGAGCCATCCTAACTTAACCGCGAAAAACAAAATCAGGATTGGGCCGAGCGCGAAGTTGGGGAATGACAGGCCGAAGAGGCTGACTACGCTTAGGGCGCGGTCGTCCCACTGATTGCGGCGCTGGGCGGACCGGACTCCGGCGGGGATGGCGAGGGCGATGGCTACGAATAAGGATGCGAGCGTGAGTTGCAGAGTGTAGGGGTAGCGTTGGGCAATGAGTCCGGTGACGGGTTGATTGAAGCGGAGGGATTTGCCGAGGTCGCCGTGAAGAACGCCTTTCCAGTAATTGAGGTATTGCTGTCCTATGGGGACGTCTAATCCATAGGCGTGGCGGGCGGCTTGGATGTCGGCTGAGGCGGCGCCTTCTCCCAGCATTTGCTGAATGGGATCGCCGGGGACGAAGTGGATTAGCAGGAAGACGGTGGAGACGACGAGCCAGATGACTGGGAGGGTGTAGAGGACGCGAGTTAGGAGGTGGCGGGGCATGGTTTTTGGTTGCTAGTTGCTCCTTGGTAGTCGCTGTGCGAAATGAGCTTACCTGTCTTTTGCAGCCCGCTTTTGTGTCGAGACTTCCAGTTCGACATTAGTGAGGTTTGAAGAAGGCGCAGTCTCAGTCTCTAGTGATGCTTGTGCCATCGGTTCGATGCGGACTAAGGCCACCCGGTGGCCGTCCATTCTTTCGATTCCGTAACGGCGGGATTGATATTCGAAGGACTCGCCGCCTTTCGGCATTTTTTGCAGGCGGGAGAGGACGAATCCGGCCAGGGTTTCGAAGCCTTCGTCTTGCGGAAGGATCACATCGTACTGGCTTTCAAGATCGCGGATGTTGATCGCTCCGTCGAGTGAGAGTGGAGCGTTCGCGTCCACGGCGGCCTGGGCGGAGGCCACGTCGAATTCATCTTCTAATTCTCCGACCAGTTGTTCGAGGACATCTTCCACGCTGATGACTCCGGCGGTCGAGCCGAATTCGTCGACGACCATGGCGAGGTGACGCTTGCGCTGCTGGAATTCGACCAGCAGTTCGAATAACGACTTGGTTTCGGGTACGACCAGGACGTCGTGCATGATCTGACCGATCTTCATGTGGGGGATGCGCGATGCGGCGGGAGGACCGGCGGACGGGCCTAAAGCCGTCTGGCCTGAGCTCGGCTGGCCCGGTTGGCCTGGACTCGGCTGAGTCAGGCGGAGTCGCATCCAGCGCATTAAATCTTTCGCATACAGAACACCGACGATGTGTTCGGGGCCGCGCTGCGGATCGTAGACGGGAATGCGGGAGTACTGGTCATCCACGACGCGGGAGAGAGCTTCTTCCAGGTTGAGGTCCGAGGGCAGGGAAAAGACGCGGGTGCGCGGGACCATGACCTGGCGCGCGGTGATGTTGTCGAGTTCGAGCGCGTTGAGGAGCATTTCTTCCTGGGCGGAGGTGAGTTGGCCTGAGGTTCCGGCGGCGCTGATGATGAGGCGGAGTTCGTCGGGCGAGTGGACGGAGCCGTGTCGGAGTTCGTTCGTTCCGAAGGAGCGGAGGACAAAACCGGCCGCGCGGCTCATGAAGGCGGTCAACGGTGCGGTGACCGTGAGGAAGACGTCCATGGGAGCGGCGACGGCGAGCGCGACCCGTTCGGCGCGCTGAAGGGCTAAGGATTTGGGAACGAGTTCTCCGAGGGTGACGTGGAGGCTGGTGATGAGGACGAAAGCGACAGCCACGGCGATGGCATGCGCGTAGAGGATGGAGTATGGAATGTTTCCGATCCAGCTCTCGAACAGGCGTGCCAGGAAGGGCTCGCCAATCCAGCCGAGCGACAGGCTGGCGATGGTGATTCCGAGTTGGACTCCGTTGACGACGCGGCTGAGTTGCTGGTGAAGTTTGAGGACCGTGCGAGCGCCGACGCGATGGGCTTCGATCAGTTGCTGGATGCGGGTTTCACGGACGCTGACGAGGGCGAACTCCGCGGCCGCGAAGAAGGCATTGGCCGCCACCAGAAGCAGGATGACAAACACCCGCAGCAGCACGAATGCAATCATGGAAATGTAATTCTAACATTCCAAAGGGATAAGCGTTTGGGAAAGGAATAGGCGTTTCGCGGCTCTTGCTGGAAGCACCGGCAGTACAATGAGTGTTACTACTAACATTCGGAGTTGATGCGGTCGCTTTCCTTTTGCTTGGTTGAGGGTCTAAGGATCTATGAGACGCTCATTGCAGTAGGCCAAGTCCGAGCGGGCGCATTGGGCCGTCCCTCTGGGACTTGAGGGGCTTTCTCTGCTTCACCCCGCGCTGAAGCGCGGGGCTTAAGGTAGCTCGCCCCCTTCGGGGCTGATTCTTCAAATTGCGAAGTTCAGCAGGTCTACAGAGGGATTTTTTAGGAACTATTCTCCGGCTTCTCGCGTAACAAGACATGAATGCCGGTTCTACAGTTTCAGTCTTCAGAGTTCCGATCTTTGCAGGAGGCAGTTGTGAACGGTAACGGCAACGGTAAAAGCAAGAAACGGCGCAAAAGAATCATTATCTGGACTTCGGTAGGGGTCGCTCTGTTGGCGCTGATCGTTACCGGCGTGGTGATCGCGTCCACGAGCGGAACGAAGATCGATCCTTCGAAACTGGCGAAGGTCGAAAAGGGAGACTTGGCGAAGAGTGTTGTCGCTACAGGAAAGATCGAACCGATCACGAAGGTTGAAGTCAAATCGAAGGCCAGCGGTATTGTGAAAAAGCTATATGTGGATTACGGCGACCGCGTGACCAAGGGCCAGATACTGGCGGAGCTCGACAAGGACGAGATTCAGGCGCGGGTGGATCAGGCGCGAGCACAGCTTGAGGCCTCCGAAGCGAGTTTGAATGGAGCGAAGGCCGACCTGGAACGAGCAAAGGTCGATGCGGAGGGGCCGGATATTCCAATGCTGAAGCGTGGGTATGAGCGCGCGCAGGGCATGGCGAAAGAAGGAGTGGTTTCGGCATCGGCGTTGGACGATGCGCAAAAGGCGTATGTGCTGGCGATCAACAAACAAAACGTTGCCAAGGCGCAGTTACAGGTTTTGCAGGCGAAGATTGGGCAGGCGCAAGGTCAGGTCTCACAGGACCGCGCAAACCTGAAACAGTTGGAAGAACAACTTGGCTACACGACCATTGAGTCGCCGCTGGACGGGATTGTGTTGTCGCGGGATGTGGAAATCGGCGATGCGGTCAGTTCGATCCTCGTCCTCGGCTCGACAGCCACTCTGGTGATGACGCTGGGCGATACCAGCGAGGTTTACGTCAAGGGCAAGGTAGACGAGAGCGACATTGGCAAGGTGTATCTGGGACAGCCGGCTCGAATCAAAGTGGAGTCGTTCAAGGACAAGACATTCACGGGCAAGGTGACGAAGATTTCTCCAATGGGCGTCGAGAAGGACAACGTGACGACGTTCGAGGTGCGCGTCTCGATCAATAATCCGGAGGGGATGCTGAAGGCGATGATGACGGCCAATGCCGAGATCATCCTGGAAGAACACAAGGGCGTGCTGCAGATTCCGGAGGGCGCGATCATCTACGACAAGGATAAGAATGCGTCGGTCGAAGTTCCCGACCCCAAAGCCAAAGAAGGCAAGCGGAAAGTCGCCGTCAACATCGGCATCTCGAATGGCGCCAAGACCGAGTTGCTACAAGGGCTGAAGGAAGGGGACCAAGTGGTATTGCAGTAAGAGAGCGGCTGCTAGCTTTTGGCTGCTGGCTCTTAGCACTACGCGGTGCATTGTGAATGGAGGCGAATTGCTATGACACAGATATTTTTCTCTCGAGCCGTTAGCACGCTGATCTTTATTTTGGCCACCTCACTCGCCGGGTTCGCCGGCGTCATCGGAACCTTTGACCGCTCGTTCCAGGTCAGTGGCAACGTCGATCTCGAAGTGCTGAGCCGCTCCGGCGATATTACGGTGCGCAACGGCGCTGCCGGGACCGTTTCGATCCACGGCAAGATCCACGTCAGCGACTCGTGGTTTGGCAGCAGCCACAAAGAGGACGTCCAGCAGATTCAGAACAATCCTCCCATTCGTCAAACCGGAAACAGCATTCACATCGATTACATCAATGTCAATAATATTTCCGTCGATTACGAGATCACGGTGCCGGAAAACACCGCGGTGCGCGCACACACAGGCAGCGGCGATCAGGATGTGCAAGGGCTGAAAGGCAACATCGACCTGGAGAGCGGATCGGGCGACATGAAATTGGCTCGTCTGACCGGCGATCTGCATTTTCAGACCGGGTCAGGGAATGTTCGCGGGCACGAGCTGGCGGGCCCGCTCCGGGCGAAGGCTGGCAGCGGAGACATCGAAATCGAGGAGACCGCCCGCGGGGACGTGGATATCCGTACCGGGTCGGGCAATATTACTGTGAAGGGAATCAACGGAGGATTTCGCGCCGAGGCGGGTAGCGGCGATATCCACGGACAGGGCCTGCCGAAGGATTTGTGGACGATCCGCACGGGATCGGGCAACGTGCATTTGAACGTGCCTTCCGATGCAGCGTTCGATGTGGACATCTCTTCGAGCTCGGGATCGGTGACGATGGGGCATCCGGTGACGACGACCGTGCAAGGGCGAGTTGGAGAATCACACAAGAGCGTTGTCGGCAAGGTTCGCGGAGGCGGGCCGGCGATTTCGGTACACACGGGGTCGGGCGACATTCAGGTGGACTAGGCGCGGGCTACCGTGAGCTTCCACGTACAGCGCTCACGGTTGACTGCTTACCGCTTACCGGTAAATCCCTGACCATCAAACGTTGACGCCTATTACTTCACAATACCTGCTGCTTGACCTGCCGTTGTTTTGCATTCGATACTTCGGGTGGTCCCTGAAACTTTCGGGGGCAACGAGGTAGCGGATTGTCACGGTCGCCGATCATCACTTTTACCACCGACTTCGGACTCAACGATCATTTTGTAGGCGCCATGAAAGGCGTGATGCTGGAAACCGCGCCCGACGCCCAGATCATCGACATCAGCCATGCGGTGCAACCGTTCGACATTCTGGACGGCGCCCTGACGATTTCGCAGGCGTACTCATATTTTCCTTCGGGCACGGTGCACCTGGTGGTTGTCGATCCGGGAGTAGGAACGGCGCGGCGTCCGATTATCCTGACGGGCGATCGGCATTTGTTTGTGGCGCCCGATAATGGAGTGCTGTCGCTGATCTACGATCGAGAGGAGAGACTTTCGGTTCGGCACGTGACGGCCGAGCACTATTTTCTGCAACCTCGCAGCAACACATTTCACGGGCGCGACATTTTTTCGCCGGTGGCGGCTTATTTGGCGAAGGGAGTGGATCCGGACCGCTTTGGCGAAGAGGTCACGGATTATGTCCGGTTTGCCGCGCCGCGGCCCAAACCGGTCGATGAGCGAACGCTGCGCGGGACTATTCTGAAGGTGGATCGGTTCGGCAACCTGATCACGAACATTGCTCCGAAAGATTTGCCGGCACTGTTCGAGGTGACTCCGCGCGCGTTCAAAATCACCTTGGGTAAAGGACAGGTGACGCGAATCTGCGCCAACTATGCAGAGGGAGCGCCGGGCGAGGCATTTGGGATTCTGGGAAGCATGGGCTTTCTGGAGATCGCGACCAATCGCGGGTCGGCGTTTCAAGTCCTGGGAGCGGGCAAAGGTAGCGAGGTTAGCGTGGTGATGGAAGGGTAAGGAAGCGTGCCGGGGCGGGATTGCCAAGAACGAGGTGAGCTGTCCTAAGGGTCGACTGAAGTTTCATCTTACTTTCAAAAGTCGCGGATGCTGGAAACGGTATAATTCTCCCGGAGTTTTCGACTTGGGTACGCATTCCGAGTGAGGAGGTGCCGGATGTCTGCTCGATGCTTTATCTCAGTGGTTCTTCTAATCCTTGCGGGATTCTTTGTCACCGCATCCGCTCAGACTTACATTTACTTCGACGCTCCCGGAGCGGGAACCGGATTTGTCCAGGGCACGATGCCGGAAGCGCTCAACGATGCAGGGCAAATCGCGGGTTCTTATTCGGACAGTAACAGTGTCAGCCATGGGTTCCTGCGCGAGAACGATGGAACGATTACCACGTTCGACGCGCCTGGGGCGGGTACCGCGGCAAATCAGGGAACTTTGTCACGGGCGATCAATCGCGCTGGTTGGGTAGCGGGAATGGTTCTCGATTCGAGTAACAACTTGCATGGTTTTCTTCGGAAGGCCAATGGCAAGATCATTGCCTTTGATTTCCCGGGCGCAATCAGCACTGGGGCTGCTGGTATCGATGGGCATGGCCAAGTCGTTGGTGGCTATGGTGACGCGAACGGGTTTCACGGATATCAGCGAAAGACGGACGGAACCTTCCTCTCGTTCGATGTTCCGGGAGGGTCCGACACCGCGCCAAAGGGGGTGAACTCCGCCGGCCAAATTGTGGGTTTTTACCAGGGATCAGATAAGCAGTCCCATGGCTTCCTTCGGAATGTGGATGGGAGTTTTGTTACGTTTGACCCGCAGGGATCGGTCAACACGACCCCGCTTGCGATCAGCGCTGCCGGCGAGATTGTTGGGAATTACATCGATGGGAATGGGAACAAACATGCTTTTGCCCGGCTGAAGAATGGGACCATTACGTCATTCGATGCGCCGGGTTCCACTGGAACATTTGCGGGATCGGTGAACAAGGGCGGCGAGATTGCCGGGAGTTTCGATCCATCTTCTCAGGCGAAGGCGAAGGTGGGACCCGATGGTGCGGCAGGATTCTGTTTTGGTCAGCCAGTGAGCGGATTTCTGCGCCTAAGAGATGGGACAATGACTACTTTTGATGTGCCCGGCTCACTGGTCACGGGGCCTTCGGGCATCGATCAGGCGGGAAATATTGCCGGATCGTATTTGGATGGAGGGTGCGCTTCCCACGGGTTCTTGCTGGAACCGTGAGGCGTGCTTACGAGCTCTTCGCCTTCGGGTGGACGTAGCGGTCCATCTCGCCTGTCCATTGGAGGAAGCGCCAGAGATTACCGCGCTCGGTCCACAAGAATTCCCAGAATTCGAGGAAGCCGATTTGCGTCATCTTGACGCCGGTGTAGGTCTCGATGCGCCAGAGGAGATAGGGGCTGCGCCAGGGAGCAATACGGTGGCCTCGGGTGGAGTTCCAGAGAAAACGGAGCATGGGGCGCATTTGGGATGAGTATAGCGGAAGGCAGCTCTCAGCTGTCAGCTCTCAAGAAAACCTGCCGTACACATGCCGCGCTCCACACTCATTCTTCCGCTAGCTTTTTCAGGCGGCGGAGGAGCGATGTGGGATGGATTCCCAGGATACGGGAGGCGTGGGTTTTATTGTTCCCGGTTGCCGTTAGAACGCGCTGGATGTAATCGTCCTCATATTCGCGCAGGCTGATGAATTCGTGACCGTTGGTGGAGTCATGAAGATCTGGGACGGCCTCGCCTTCGCTTTCGGGTTGCACAGGGCGGTATTCGCGGATTTCCTCAGGGAGGAAGGTCGCGTCGATCTCGCCGTCAGGGGCGAGGATCATGGTGCGCTCAATGACGTTTTTCAGTTCACGAATGTTGCCCTGCCAGGGGTAATTCTGCAGGAGTTCGGCCGCGGCGGGAGAAAATCCGGTGAAGGATTTGTGGAGCTCCTCGTTGAAGTGCCGGATCATTTCGAGCGCCAGGGGAAGGATGTCCTCTTTGCGCTCGCGCAGGGGCGGAATGAGCAGAGGGACGACGTTGAGGCGATAGTAGAGGTCTTCGCGGAATTGTCCTTTGGCGACGGCCTCTTTCAGTTCGGTGTTGGTGGCCGCGATCAGGCGAACGTTGACGTTGATGGTGCGCGTGCCGCCGAGGCGCATGAAGGTTCCTTCTTCCAGGACGCGCAGTAGTTTTGCCTGAACCGCGACCGCCATGTTTCCGATCTCGTCGAGAAACAAAGTGCCGCTGTGGGCCTGCTCGAGGAGGCCCTCCTTGCGTCGACGAGCGTCGGTAAAAGCGCCGGGTTCGAAGCCGAAGAGTTCGCTTTCGAGCAAGTTTTCAGGAAGGGCGGCGCAGTTCAATTCGAGCAAGGGCATGCTGGCCCGGGGGCTGGCATAGTGGATGGCTCGGGCGAGAACGCCTTTGCCGGTGCCGCTCTCGCCGAGGATGAGAATCGTGGTGTGATCAGACTCGGACGCCTTCCGGGCCATTTCAAGCATGGAACGCATCGCTGGGTTGTGAGTCACGACGCGGCCGAAATCATACTGTCCCTTGGCACGTTCCACGGCTCCACGGACGCGGACGCGCAGCGACAGCATTTCACCGGCCCGCTGCAACGTTGTCATCAGGTCGTCGAGATGGAAGGGTTTGACGAGGTAGTCATATGCGCCGGCTTTCATGGCTTCGACGGCGCGATCGACCATGTGATAGGCGCTCATCATGAGGACGATGGCGGCGGGGTTTGCAGACTTCATGCGGCGCAGCACTTCGACGCCATCAATGCCGGGCAGAACAATGTCGAGCAGGATGAGATCGGGATTCTCCTCCCCAAAAACACGCAACGCATCTTCGCCAGATCCGGCGGTGCAGACTTCGTAACCCTCGGCGCGCAGACCGCGCGAGATGGTGCGCAACGTTAACTCTTCGTCATCCACGACCAGCACGCTATATGGCATATCGTGTCATCCTTTCTGGGAGACGGTTCATCCCACGATCTGGGACTTTTCTTTCTCCTCGTCAGACTGCTCCTCGGGCCGCAGAGGCAGGGTGAAGGTCACGGTGGTTCCGCGGCCAACGATGCTGTCGACGCGCATGTCTCCTCCATGGTTCTGGACGTAGGCACGGCTGATACTGAGTCCCAGGCCCGTGCCGCGGCCGCGTTTTGTCGTGTAGAAAGGCTCAAAAACATGAGCCAGAATTTCGGGAGGTATGCCGCTTCCGGTGTCGCCGACGCGGATTTCGATGCTCTCGACGTAAGTGAGCCGGAACGCGGAAATCGTGATGCGGCCTTCTTGCTGCGTCGCCTCGGCAGCGTTCAATAGAAGATTTGTCAGGACCTGCGAAAGCTGATTGGCATCGGCGCGAATCAGAGGAAGGTCGGACGGCACGTTCACTTCCAGAATTTTGCCCCGCATGATCGGCTGATGTTCGAGAAATGCGATGGTATCGGCGACGAGCCGAGCGAGGCTGATCCTGCTCCAGACGGGCGGGGAAGGACGGGCGTAATTAACAAGTCCGCGCAAGGTGGAGGAAATTCGTCTGGCGCCGGTGATGCATTGCTCAATCTCGGAACGATCGGCCGGGTCGCTCGTGGTACGAAGTTCGAGTTCGAGATGCGAGAGAATACCGAGCAGCGGATTGTTGATTTCATGGGCCGCACCGAGGGCCAACTGCGCCAGGGCGGCGAATTTCTCGTAATCCGAGAGCTGCGCCTGGAACTGCACTTTCTGGCGGTCGAGTTCGCGCTGTTCATAGAGACGGCGGAATAGCTCTTCCTGAACCGCGCTGCGCTGCTGGTCGCTCTCCTGCGCCTGCTGCTCGGCCTCGCGGAGCCGGTGAGTCAGCTGGCGGATCCGGTAAAGCGGGAACGCCGTCGCCCCTGCCACCAGGAACGCGACCGACGCCAGCATCCAAAGCGTAGTCATCCAGTTTCAGAATGACTCCAGCGGACGCGGGGGGCAGTGATGCCAATCACGGGGACGGGTGGCGTAGGGCTTCGTGACGAGTGATGTGTAACGAGCTGAAATGCCAAAAAAGAAGGCCGAAGCGAGGGCTCCGGCCTGAGTTGCGGTCATTGATGCCGACGAAAAACCAGCTAGCTACTTTTCGGTAATGTCGATCTGGGCGCGGGTGTTTTCCCATTCCATGCGGAGCGTGCATTTGCTGCCGGCCGGGTCAAAAGCAATGGTGAAATTCTCGACCGGAGCTGACGTTGTTGAGATGCTCATTGCCGCCCGTCCCAGTTCGTCCGATTCATACTTGTAGGGGATGCCCCATTCGCCGGTCTTCTTGTTGACGATGAGCGTCCATTTGTCGGGGTTGGGAATTGTGAAGATGGTGTAGTTGCCGGCAGGCACTTCCTTGCCGCCGACGTTGACCGCAGCGTCATTAACGAACGTGGTGGCGTTGTTTGCTCCAGTGCGCCAAACCTCGCCGTAAGGCACGAGTGCTTTTTCGCTGGCCGCGCCAAAAATCTTGCGGCCCTTCGCGCGCGGGCTGGAATAACCGATCTTGATCGCCTTACCGTCGGAGAACTTGCATTCTGTACTCGCAGGCGGGCTGAGAGGTTTTTTGTCTCCGCCGCCCATTTGCGCCGAAGCGAAGGTTGCCATTGCCAACAGAGCCACTGGAACCAACTTCTTCTTCATACTTTCTTCCTCCTGTGTGCCTAAGAATTATACGCATTTCATCGCTACAATCTCTGGATGGCAGTCTTTAACGAAAAGCAGGAAGAGCTCGAACACTTCGAAACCCGCATGGGCATCCCACGTGGCCGCCTGGCGGTCACGATGGATCTGGTGACCGACGCCATGGCGCTGGTGGGGCAGCACGGCGTCTATTGCCAGAGCCAGCGGTGGCCGGGGAAGCCTGCGATGGACGTGCAGCTCATCATGAAAAATCTTAATGACGCGAAAGAGTTGATTCAGAGCGTGATGGAAGAGCTGAAGCCCAAAGCCTAGTCTCAGCGATTTCTGGCATTGTCGAGTTGCCAGAGCTGGGGTATGCTGGTGCCCCATCGGAGCGGCTTTCCGGTACCGGGGATTGCAGATCCTATGCGTTCGATCCTATTCACATCGTGGCTGCTGGTACTATTGCCGGCCTGGTCGCTGGGCGCGCCGCCTCAGATCACACGTCATAAAATTCACTCGCGGATTCAGCAAGAATCTGCCGCGGGCACACTTCAGGTCGGATTGCTGACGCTGCGATCGTGCTTGAACCATCAAGCCTATTGCGGTTCGATGGAGCGGGCTCTGGACCCATCCGGGAAAGTCGCGGGAAACATCAAGATCAGTTTCGAGTTCTACCGGCATACGGACAACGCGCAGCCGCCCCTGGAACCGATTGTTGCGACCGAAGGTGGACCGGGGTACGCCACGAGTGAGTCGGTTCCGGGCTATCTCAACCTTTTTGCCCCGCTGCGCGATCGTCGCGATATGTTGTTTATGGATAACCGTGGGACGGGAAAATCGCAAGCGCTGTTATGTCCCGTGCTGCAGAGCGAATCGAATCCGCGGCCGCATGGGGTGCACTCTTGCGGAGAGCAACTGGGCGACACGGCTTATTTGTACGGAAGCGGCCTCGCGGCGGACGACCTTGCTGCCGTGCTGGATGCGCTCAATATTCCGATCATTAATCTTTACGGCGATTCGTATGGCACGTGGTTCAGCCAGACGTTCGCGGGACGTCATCCTGATAGGTTGCGGTCGGTAGTGCTTGACAGCGCGTATCCGGTGGAAGGGCAGTCGCCGTGGTATCCGGAAATTGCGCCGACGGTTCATTTCGCGTTTGATGCCGCGTGCAAACGCTCGCCTGCTTGCAGCAGCCTCCGGGGCGAGTCAATGAAGCGGATCGAAATGCTGCTTGATTCGCTGCGCGCGAGCCCATTCAGTGGATACGCGCACGATGGCAACGGCGTGCTACGACATGTCGAGGCCAATGCGACGACTCTTGCGTATCTCATGGTTTCGAATGCGACCGACCTGGTTGTTTACCGGGAATTGGATCCGGCCGCACGCGCTTATCTTGACGATGGGAATGCGGGGCCGCTGTTGCGTTTGCTGGCTGAAAACCAGATCTTCGGCGAATCTGGCGGGCCCTCCAGCGATTACACCGAATTCAGCCTGGGCCTGTTTGTATCGGTAAGTTGCTCCGATTATCCGCAGATCTACGACATGACGCTCGGAATCCCGCAGCGCAGGGCGCAGCGCGACCGGGTGATCGCGGATGAAGAAGAGAAACGTCCGAAGCTTTACGATCCCTTCACCATTGAGGAGTTTGACGGGATTCCGCTCGATAGCAGCGTGCTCGACATGTGCCTGACTTGGCCCCCGCCTGTTGTCGCGCCGTATCCGCCGGGACATCCGGTACCGCCGCATGCGCGGTTCACTTCCGCTCCGGTGCTGGTGCTCTCTGGAGATCTGGATTCTCTGACGCCGGCTTTGCAGGGGAAGCACGCGGCCGAACTGTTCGAGAACGGGCAGCAGATCATTATTCAGAACAGCTTCCACGTAACCGCTGATGGCGACGAGGATGATTGTGCCTCGGTGATTGCGCAGAATTTCGTGCTTAATCTTGCTCCGGGCGATACATCGTGTACGCAGCACATTGCCGAAGTTCATTTGGTGCCTGGATTTTTCTTGCAGGCTTCTGAGGTACCTCCAGCGGCTGCGACGGCGGGGAATCAGGGAACGGATGCGGATTTGCGCGTAGCGGCCGCAGCGGTTAATACCGTGGGCGACGCGCTTGCCCGCTGGTGGGTCAACCTGAGCGGCGACGGCGTGGGTCTGCAGGGTGGCCACTTTCACTACACCGGATCCGGCGATTTGACGCACTACACGATCCACAAACTCAGATGGGTCGGCGATCTGGAAGTTTCCGGCACCATGACATGGGGATACAGCTATCCGGGCTGGGTTACGTCGCATATCAAGATCAGCGGGAGCGCAACGGAAGGCGGTGATTTGACGATCGAGTGGCAGAGCCGAATTCCACTGGCGCAAGCCACCATCACCGGGAAAATCGGCAGCCGCAAGATTGCGGCGACTATGTATGCGCCGTGAGGGCCTATTACGATTGCTTCCCGTCGTGCGAGACAAACCGAAAAGGCGGAGTGCATCCCGGCTACAATTGAGGATATGGAGCGCAAGGTCTTCTGGACGCTGTTCATCGCGCTCGGCTTGATTGCCGATTTTGTCCTGCCAATGTGGTGGGCGCTGTTTGCGACCATCCCTATCGTATTTATTTCGTGGTGGGTCGCATATCGCAGCGGCTGGCTGGAATAACGAGCCGCGTGTGCGTGCGAAAATCGGCGATTTGCTCCGTCCTCCATCGCTTCCTCAAATTACCCTCCTGCGAGTAACCCAATCGACAACGCCGCGATCGGGCGGAAGTGTGGATGTGCAGGCTAGGGAATGCTAGCCTGAATTCCGATGCGTAAAGTTTTGATCGTTGCGTTTGCGGTGCTGGTGCAGTGTGCGGTGTTGGCCGCAGCGCCCGCGGCCCGATGGACAGTTCGATACCAGCCTGCCCGCATCGTCAACGGATCGCCGGTAATTTTCCGCGTAACCTCTCCGAAGCCTGTGACTAAGCTTACGGGCAACTGGCTTGGCAAGGAACTCGCCTTCAGCTTTGATCCCCAGACGAAGACGTGGTTTGCGCTTGCGGGAGCCAGCCTGGAAACGAACCCTGGATCTTATCCGATTCAGATTCACGCCGAAACCGCTGCCGGGCAAGCCATGTCGTTCGAAAAGAAAATTGTGGTGCAGCGGCAGCACTATCCGCGGGTGTTGTTGAAAGTTCCCGGCCGCTACACCGCGCCCAGCGAGGAAGAGCAGCGCGAGATCGAGCAGGATAAGAAAATCAAAGAAGAAGCGTTCAAGACTGCAAGCCGCGAGCGGGAGTGGAAAGGCTCGTTCGCTCCTCCGGTCAAGGCGGAAATCTCCGATGTCTTTGGAGTCGAGCGCGTTTTCAACGGCTCGGTCCAGAGCACGCATCAAGGACTCGATTTCCGTGTGCCTGGGGGAACCGCTGTAGCCGCGGTGAATCGAGGGACGGTAATCCTTGCGAGACCGCTTTTTTTTGAAGGCAACTGCATCGTCGTCGACCATGGGCAGGGATTGCTGACGCTTTATCTCCACCTTTCGAAATTTTCTGTCAAGGAAGGCGACGTGGTTGAGAAGGGGCAGCCGATCGGGCTGAGCGGAGGCACGGGGCGTGCAACCGGGCCGCATCTGCATCTGGCGGTGAGGTGGGAAGGAGTTTATTTAAACCCCCAGACTTTGCTCGCTTTGCGTTTGCCGTGAAGGCCGTCGAAAGCACGGTGAGAATGCCTTGCGGCCGCGCGCGAAACTCTGAGCTTGTAGGGGTCCCTTCGACTCCGCTCAGGATGACAGTGCTCGAAAAGCTTGTCAGATGAAATGAAAATGAGTAACGGAGCTTTCCAATCGCCCGTTCCCTGCTAACAGCCTAATAGCCTGCGGCAGTGAGCATCTCTCCCTCCGGTTCCCAAACCCCATCCTTGAATGTCACGCTGCGTCCTGAGATGGCGGGGATGCGCTCGCCGGGAACAACAATCCCCACAAGGTTCAATGGATCGGCGGCAGCTATGACGATGCGCTCGCCGTTCATTGGGAGCTTGCGGTTGGCGCGCAGAGACTCGACTGCAACAGGAAGCGCGAATTGCTCGCCCTGGAATCCATCGACGAAGCGGCCGCCGCGCACTTCACCGCGATCTTCAAGGCGCCGATAACCGATTTGCAATTCGCGCCAGCGCGGAAGATTCGTTTCGCGTACGAGCAGGTCGCGGAAGACGACCCCGTAGCGGCGCAGCAACATCCAGCAACAGGACTCGACGCTGCGATCGCGATCCGCCCCTGCGGTGTGCAACAGCGACCAGCGGCCGGCGGCGTGACGTGGTCGCCGCGCTTTGGCCAAGGCCGATCCGGCCATTCCGGGGCGGAAACTTCCCGAGCCGGCACTGGAGGAGGTCTTCGGCGCGACGAGGGCTCGTAGATTCTCGAATCCATCGGCAGTGACGAGCCCCGCGGCAACCAGCTCCCAGAGGCCAGTTTCGACTTCTGCCTTTAATCTTCCGGTCGCACGCACCATGTCAGGGAAAAACAGAGCGCCACGCTGCTTCAGCAAATCCAGCAGTTCACCTGCGACAGGACTGAGGAATGATGTGGTTGAATCTTCCGCGCCGGGATGATGCGGGCGCATCCAGTCCGCTTCTTCGCGAACGAAAAATGCGATTGGGGCGACGCGAGTTGGGATCACGCGCCGCATTCTGTGCGGAGCTGGGCTATCGGATTGCTCAATGCCAGCGCCATCGTCACTTGCCTGGGAGCTTGCAGTTGAGCCTGACGCGGAACGCGCTGGAGCTTCCATCGCTTCGAGCGTGGCTGGATGCGGAGAGAGACGTCCCCATCCCACAGCACCCGCGAGGCAAAGTTGATCGAGATAGGCGGGATCGTAATCCGAGATTCGTCGTCCAAGGACGAATCGCTCCCAGGTATTTGCCGGAATTTCGAAACCTTGCAACTGGCGAATTACTTCGAGGGTGCCATGCTCTCCACGGACCTGTGACCCGGGCGCGATGTGCTGCCAGCGCAGCAGCCAGTTCATGAACTGGGCGGCCGTTACAGGCTCAATCTGCTTGCGCAGGGTGGCGACGGTGAGGCGGTGAATGCGCGCCAGCAGTCGGCGTTCGCACCACTCGATTTCCGGCGCGGGCTGAGTGGTAGATCCTCGGGTGCCGAGCGTGTCGCGAATTTGGCCGGGCCTGAATTTGCCTCGCAGAACTGCACCGCTGGCCTCGATTCGCAGCAACGCCTTTTCCACATCCGCTGGAGGGATTCCAAGGAGCGCGCCGATTTCGGAGGCCGTGGTCGGCCCCAGGTGCATCATCCATCCTTGGACCGCGGTGAGCACGACATCGTCGCGCACGATTACGACGGGAGACGCAGCGAGCTGCGTCTCTATGGCGGCCGTTGATGCACGAGATCCGGGTTCCATTGATGCGTAGTCAATTTGTGTTTCCGGATGCAATGCGCGCAGCCACGGCACGCGCTCTGCGGCTACCCAATATCGTTGCAATCCCGACGCGGAGTTTACATCGGCGATGACCGCGCGGTGCTCGGACTGCAAGCGATCGAAAAATGCTTTCCAATAAGCGCCGGTCAGATTTTGCTGAGAGCCAGGAGCTGAGAGCTGAGAGCTGTCGTCGTGAGACCCGTGACCTGAGACCCGAGACCTTCCTTCCCCAGGCCTGCTCTTTTCCGGCATAACGACCAGCGTGTGCAACACATCGTGCAACTCGTCGGCGTCGCGAATGTCCGGCCATGCCTCGGATTGCACCTGCGCAATGGCAGAGGGATCGAGCGCGCCGACTTCTTCGAGCACTGACTCCGGCAGCACGCGGCGCATCTCGACCGCGCGAGCGCGGCGTTCTTCGAGGGGCGCGTCATCCAGATACGCGTATGGGTTCGCGTTGAGAATTTCGTGAGAAAACTGCGATGGCACCGGCGTGTCGACGGCGAGACAGCGAATTGTGCCCTGTTCGATTCCGCGCAGCACTTCGCCGAGGCCTTCGATGTCGAGTGCCTCGGTGAGCACGTCCTTCATCACCTCGGCGACAAGAGGATGATCGGGAATCTTAATATCACCTTCTATGTTTTCGAAGCAGGCCGCGACGTCGGGAAAGACTGAGGCCAGCAAATCATCGGAACGGATGCGCTGAATCTGCGGTGGGACCTTCTTGCCTCCTTGAAAACGCAGGAGGGCCAAAGCGCGTGTCGCATCCCAGCGCCAGCGGGTTTGGAAGATCGGCGAGGCGAGCGCGGCCTGTTCCAGGATGGGCGCCATTGTCTCAGAGTGAAGGAACTGGAAGACGTCGGCGAGCGGGAAGCTATGCTGTTCGGCGAGGGCGATGTTCAAGCCATTGTCGGTGGCGGCGGCCTGCAACTCGAAATTGAAGCCGCGGCAGAAGCGCTTGCGCAGCGCAAGGCCCCATGCTTTGTTGATGCGTCCCCCAAAGGGGGCATGGATAATCAACTGCATCCCGCCGCCTTCGTCGAAGAAACGCTCGGCGATGATGGTCGATTGGGTTGGCACATCGCCCAAAACCGCGCGACCTTCGAGTACGTACTGAATCAACTGCTCGGCGCCGGGTTGATCGAGGCCGCATTCTTCTGCCAGCCAGGCGACGACCTCAGAGACGACTGGCAGATTGCGCCACCCTTCCACGGGGACGACGCCCTTCAGACGGTCGCTGATATCCTGGCGCAGATCGCCGAGCTGTTTTGAGAGTTCGGCGGTTCGGGCGGGAGCTTCTCCTCGCCAGAAGGGAATTCCGGGAGGTTCGCCATGCGCGTTTTCGACGAGGATGCGTGACGAACGGGCTTCAATGCGGCGAATTCGCCAGGATGTATTGCCCAGCAGCATGACTTCTCCGGCCATGCTTTCGACGGCGAAATCTTCGTCGACCGTGCCGACCACGCCGCCGTCGGGCTCAGCGACCACGGTGAACAGGGCATTATCCGGGATGGCGCCACCGCTGGTGATGGCCGCTAATCGAGCTCCACGACGAGCGCGCAGCTTGCGGTTGATGCGGTCGTGATGCAGATAAGCGCCATAACGTCCGCGCTGGGCGGCGATTCCTTCGGACAACATTTCAATTACTTCGTCAAATGTTTCGCGGGAGAGATTGCGATACGGATACGCGCGCTTGACGAGGGCGAACAACTCGTCTTCGTCCCAGCCGTCAGACTCTGGTTGTCCCGGCGCGGCGCGATTCACCGCGCAGCAGGCGACAATTTGCTGTGCAAGAACGTCGAGGGATGCTTCCGGAAAGATCAGCCGGTCCAATTCGCCCGATTTGATTGCGCGCACAAGGACGGCGCATTCCGCGAGGTCGTCTCGCGTCGTAACGAAAAAGCGTCCCTTGGGAACGGCGCCACGCCAGTGACCGCTGCGTCCTACACGCTGTAGCGCTACTGCAATCGAGCGGGGAGAACTCATGTGGCAGACCAAGTCGACAGTGCCGACGTCAATGCCGAGTTCGAGCGAGGCGGTGGCCACCAATACCTTGATCTGACCTTCCTTCAATTTGCGCTCGGCTTCCAGGCGGAGTTTGCGGGACAAACTCCCGTGATGCGCGGCCACATTTTCTTCGCCCAGCCGTTCGCCCAGGTGGTGCGCCATGCGCTCGGCCAGCCGTCGCGTATTCACGAACACGAGGGTCGAGCGGTGCGCGTTCACGAGTTGGACGATGCGCTCGTAAATCTCATCCCACATTTCATTCGAAGCGACCGGGCCGAGTTCGGACGAAGGAACTTCCACACCCAAATCCATTTTGCGTTTGTGGCCAACGTTGACGATTACGGGCTCCGGGCGGCCATTGCCGGTCAAGAAACGGGCCACGTCTTCGATTGGCTTCTGCGTGGCTGACAGGCCGATCCGTACCGGCGGCCGGCCCGTAAGGGCTTCCAAGCGCTCAAGTGAAAGAGAAAGATGCACGCCGCGTTTGTCGTCGGCGACGGCGTGAATTTCGTCGACAATTACCGTTTCCACATCACGTAGGACAACGCGGCTCTTTTCCGCCGTGAGCAGAATGTAAAAAGATTCGGGAGTGGTGACCAGAATGTGCGGCGGCCGCTTCAGCATGAGACGACGGTCTTTAGCTAAGGTGTCGCCCGTACGGACGGCGGTGCGGATCTCGGGCATCAGCAGCCCGCGATCACTCGCCATTTGGAGGATTTCGCCGAGAGGGATTTCGAGATTCTTCTGGATGTCGTTGCTGAGCGCCTTCAGCGGAGAGATGTAGAGAACCTCGGTGCGGTCGCACAATTCGCCGCCGAGCGCCTTGCGCACGAGGCCGTCAATGCAGGCCAGAAATGCAGCGAGAGTTTTTCCGGAGCCAGTGGGCGCCGAGATGAGAGTGGTGTGGCCGGCGAGAATGTGCGGCCAGCCTTGCTCCTGCGGTTCCGTGGGAGTTCCGAAGCGCGAGACAAACCACTCCTGCACCAATGGATGGGCCCAGGCAAGGGAGGGGGGCACTGCGGACGACATGGGTCTGATTGTAGCGGGATTCGGCGGTTTCGTAAAATGTTCGCCTCGGCGTTCTCGCAAGCGAGGTAACGGCTGTTTCTCGTTGATGATGGTGCGATACAAAGTGGGTCGGCTACTCGATCGCCAATTGGGGGGCGAGGTCTTCTCTCTTCTGTGGGCAAGAGATTATTCGGGAATGCTAGAATCCCCTCGATGGCCCACAAGCTCTCCTCCAAACTCCGCGCGCGCAAGATCAAGCTGATTCTGTTCGATGTTGATGGCGTTCTCACCGACGGCAAAATCTGGATATTCCCGGCCCCTACGGGCTTAACAACAATGCCCGGCACGTCTGGCACCCCGACTCTACTGGAGCGATCTGACCGGAACTCAAATGGGGATCGGGGAGCCGGCTTTATTGAAGCCAAGGGATTCAGCGCTCACGATGGTGCTGGTATATCGCTGGCGCGGCTGGGTGGAATCAGAACAGGGCTCATCACCAAGAGAACCTCGGAGACGGTTGCTCTCCGTGCCCGGGACCTCAAGATGGACCGTGTCTACCAGGGGATCCAAGACAAGGCAGGCGCCTTCCGCCAGATTCTCGAAAAGGACGGTATTACGGCTGCTGAGGTTGCTTTCGTGGGTGACGATGTGATTGACCTTCCGGTTATGCGCAGGTGCGGGCTGGCGATTGCGGTGAAAAATGCGCGGGCTGACGTCAAAGCCGAAGCGCATTGGATCACGCCTCATGCGGGTGGAGATGGAGCCGCGCGCGATGCTATCGAGTACATTTTGAAAGCGCAAGGAAAATGGAAGAAGGCGGTCGCCGACTACATAGGTGAATGAGACGCGAAGGTTTCAAGGTGTCAATGTTTCAAGGTGTCAATGCTTCAAGATATGACGCAGTCCTTTGAAACTCTGAAACATTCCAACTTTGAAACTTGCAAAAGCCCACCGGTTGCTTGCTTGGGGCGTGCTCGGGTTCGCAACCGGTGGGTTTTTCTCCCTACTCACCCTGTTTGTTTTCAGGAGTAATAGTCGTAACAAACACGGACCTGCTGTCGAAGTTTCGCAGCCGCCGGGATTTTTCTGGTTGCTATCCCAAAAGCTTGTAAGGCAGCGGGTTATCGATTGGGACTTGTTTCAGTGGTGCGTTCTTGATAAGTCGTGAAGAATGTTCGTTGCACTACGAACCTGCACTGCACGCGCCATCAGCGCGAACCCCGGAAAGTGTGTTTTTCACTTCGCATAAAAGTAATAATCCGCGGTATAGGCTCGCTTTGTTTCCTCGTTCTCCTGTGCGCCGGTGCAGGTTGCGGCCGGCGGAGGTTGGCCGCCGTGAGTGTGGATGCGCTGGATGGTGGTCACACGGGTGAGCATGCCATTTCCCGAATGATCTGTGACAGTGACGAGAAGCCAGGGAACAGAATCCGCCTCAGGAGAATCGATCTTCGCCGCCGCTTTGCCGGTGACTTCGCTGCCATCATTGAGTTTCCATGTGGGACCGGCAAAATGGTGGCCGATGACTGAACCTTTTTCGTCGTGCAACTCGGCATCGGGAGCTTTGAGCGCCCAGCCATACTTTCCGCCGGTCGCCGGTTGACATGTGTAAATTTGCGATCCAGACGCGTGGGCTACAAGGACCACGTTCTCATTGGCGGGAGCTTTTATTTTCTCGGGGACATCGGGACGCGGAATGCTTTGTGCGTCCGAAAGCGCGGCCCCGAGAAGTAATCCGGCGTAGAGCAACGTTTTCATCACGAGTAAGAGGTTTAACATCACGTTCGGATCGCTGCGCGGCCGCTAATTTGCGATGACCACTGTCTTGGACGCCATCAGTTCAGCGAAGCGCGGATCCTTGCGGAGCGAACTGAATTCGTCATCCTTATAAACGTTCTTGATGTCCTTATAGCCCTCTTCCATTGCCTTCTTCAGATAATGAAGCGAGCGGTCGGGTACCCCATTCCTCGCATACAGCTTGGCGAGAACGTAGTCGTAGTGGGCGCGGTCTTGCGGGGAGGGGAGCCGGGCCTGGATGCCACCTCCGCGGGCCGTACGCTCGAGGATGTCCGGATCGAGTTGCACGGCCTTGGCATAGTCGACCATGGCCTTTTCGAACTGCTTTTTGGCAAACAAGGCGGCTCCGCGGTTATTGTAGAAAACTGCTTCGTCGCCATCCAGCTCGATCGCCTTATCGTAATAGCGAATCGCCTTGTTCATGCTTTCCTCTTCGTAAAAGACGACGGCCAGATTCGCGTAGGCGTTGGCATATTTTTTGTCTGTTTTGATTGCTCGATCGAAAGTCCTTTTCGAATCCCTCCACCGGTGCAATTGCATTTGTGAAACGCCGATCTTGTCCATCAGGACCACATTGCGAGGGTCTTTTGCGAGGGCGGCCTGATAATAGTCGATGGCGTCAAGGTAATCCTTCTCTGCTTGTAACTCGTCGGCGCGCGCTTCGAGATCCCTTGCCGTAGCGCTCGGGGCCGGCGGTTCGGCGCGGTGCAGCGGCGGAGGGCCAACCTCCATTTGTTCGAGACTTTGAGCCTGGAGGGGAATGACGAAAAGGCCAGTTACACCGGCGACCAGAAGACTGAAAGTCAGCAAAGAGGAGAGAGCACTACCAAACAACGTTGCCAGACGCGAAGACCGCATAGCGACCTCCTGAAATGAACGTGCACCGTCTAACTGGAACTTAAGATGCCCCACTAGCCATTTGAAGACGGTCAATCCTGTTGCCCGTATATTAGCGCCAACCGGCGCTGGCATTATGATTTATTTTCGTGCCGGTTGCCGCTATTCCGGCGGAGTGGCGCCATTGCTCGCAGGTTTAGACGGCGCAGCGGTGTTTTTGTCACTTTTGCCGCTATCCCCCTTAAATACGTCGGCGATCTTACCGAAGAAGCTTTTCTTCTTCTTGCCTCCTTCCTCGGTTTGGACACCGGTGGTTGTCTCCGTGTTCCCATTCGTTGTGGGAGGAGGCAATGCCTGCTCGGTATTTCCACCAAAGATGCGCGAGAATACGCCTCGAATTCCGCCCGTCTGATCGCAGGTATCGTGGGGTTCGGTACCGGAAACAAAGGCGATTGTGTAGGTGTCCGGGCATGAAGGAGTAGCCAGTCGGTTGGTGACCTTGTCGAGCTGAACGTCCACGACGCCTTCCGGCTGGGAAAAGTTTTTTACGTCGGAATATTGGGGCAGCGTCACGGCCTTCTTCATGAATTCGGCCCAGATGGGGGCCGCAGTCTGCGCGCCGCTCAGCCGAATATCGCTGTAGTCGTCGTAGCCCACCCAGATGATGCAGAGCAGATTGCTGGTGTAGCCGGCGAACCATCCGTCATGCGATGTACCGGTTTTGCCGGCTGCCGGGGCGGTGAAGCCGCGCTGCCGCACCCCGTAGGCGGTGCCGAAGTTGACGACACCTTCCAGCATGTTCGTCATGACGAAGGCGATGCGGGGATCGAGCACGTCTTTGTGCTCGCTCGCGAAGTTTACAATGACGTCGCCCTTGGAATTGCGGACGGAGTTCACAAAAATAGGACTGAGTCGGACTCCACCATTGGCGAATGTCGTGTACGCGGATGTCATATCCACGGGAGTCGCGTCATAAGCGCCCAGCGCCATGGCCGGTGTTGCCTTCACGGAAGCAATTCCTGCATTCTTCGCCAGATCGGCCACCTTGTCATAGCCGACCTCCTCAGCGACCTTTACGGTGGCATTGTTCAGCGAGAGCGCGAGCGCATAACGGAGCGTTACATCGCCGTGGTATTCCTCTTTGTAGTTGCGCGGTTCATAAATCTGATCGCCGTAGGCGAAGGTGGAAGCCTGGTCGCTGACGATGGAGGCGGGGGTAATCACGGTCGATGATCCATCGATCGCGGTATTCATGGCTGCGGCGTATACAAATGGCTTGAAGATCGATCCCGTGGGACGCTTGGCCAATGCGTGGTTCAACTGGCTCATGGCGTAATTGCGTCCGCCGACCAGAGCCTTGATCTCGCCCGTGTGCGGATCCATGGCCACGAGGGCGACCTGCGCCTGAGGTCCGGGCAGCACCGTCGTTTCGAATTTGTTCTTCCCGACCTTAGTTTTTCGCGTGCGCATCTTGGTGACCTGCTCATCCACCAGTTTGATGCCGGTCTCGACCGCCTGCGCCGCGGCCTGCTGCAACTCGGGATCGAGGGTTGTATAGATGCGGAATTGCTGATCGTTTACCTCATGCTCGTTGAGTTTGGTGAGCACGGTGTCGCGCACCATATCGATAAAATAGGGAGCGTCGCTCGCTTCGACGTTCGGTGGGGCCAGCTTCAGCGGGGTAGCCTTCGCTTTGTCCGCTTCGGCGCGCGTGAGGACGCCATTGTCGACCATCGCTTCGAGCACGGTATTGCGCCGTTCGAGCGCCCGCTCCGGATGGCGATAGGGCGACAAATAGCTGGGCGCCTGAATCAATCCGGCGAGCAGGGCAGCTTCCGGCAGGGTGATATCTTTCAGATCTTTGTTGAAGTAAGAGTGTGCGCCCTCGGCGAGTCCCGAGATAGTGAACGATCCGCGTTGGCCTAGATCGACGCGGTTGGCATAGAACTCGAAAATCTGCTGCTTCGAGAATTTCTGCTCGAGCTCCACCGCGATCAGCATCTCAATCATCTTGCGCTTAACGGTTTTCTCTGGGCTCAGAAAAAACGCGCGGGAAAGCTGCATGGTGATCGTGGATCCGCCCTGCTGGTGCCGCTGGTGGGTGAAGTCAATCCATGCAGCCTCCACCAAGCGCAGGAAGTTCACGCCGCTGTGCTGGAAGAAGCGGCGATCCTCGATGGAGGTCACGGCCTGAACCATGATCTTGGGAATGTCGTCGTACTTGATCAGTTCGCGTTTGGAACGCTGCTCGGCGTCGAACAGTGAAGTGACCGGCTGAGGCTCAAGCTCGTACGCAGCCAGATCTCCGGCTGAGCGGCTGACGATTTGGCTGACCGCTCCATCCGCGACGGTGATGGTCGCGGGCTCGGGACTGTGATAAGACTCTGGTCCCGGAAGAACTTCGATGCTCCCGCCATGCGTGCGGTAACTGCCCAGAGGAGAGGCCTGATCTTTTTCCGAATACCCGGCCCGGCGCAACTCAGAGGCAATTTCGGAAATCGTGTATTTCGAACCGACCCGTACAACTTGCGGGCTGGCATAGATCTTCGCTGAAGTGGCAAAGGCCGGGTTGCGGAAGCGCTGCTCGATGATGCGGTCGTACTTTACATACCAGTAGGCAAAAAATCCGCTGACAAGCAGAGAGAATGCGAGAAACCCGAGGAACGCATAGCGCACCACGGGATCGTTCTTGCGGGGACGGCTTTTGCCTCCGGCGCCGGTTCTGCGAGCATTCGGGATTTTCAGCTTAATGGCCATGAAGATGGTTGCGCATCCTACACGTGGTGCAATCCACGGTCCGAAAATGACTTGAGCCAAGATGCGTTTGGGATTGATTTTAAATCAGAAGAGGCCGCCACAATGGGTTGGATGCGTGTCACAGGATGGACGGCGTGTGGAGCAAAGAACGGGTGAGGCCTGAGCGGGATGCTGACGAGGCTAGTACACACCCTTGTTCGAACTGGAGGGGTGAAAGCTGATGGTCGTGGAATAGCCCGGCAGGTCGATCGGGACGCTGTACTCGGCCTCAATGTTAAGAGTGCCGGTGCCGAACCCACCGGTACGCGAAACCTTCACTTGCTGCGGCGCCAGCGCGATGTCGTAATCATGGGCGTGCTTGATCACAGTATTCCGGATGTCTTCCTCGGAACGCGTGCTATACGTGGCTTGGACCGCGTCGGCTTTGAGGGTATCTTCAAACTCGTAGTTGGCAAAACACGGCGGGACGACCTTGATCCCGAGCACGATGATCGCAACAAACACGCCGAAGCCTAAGAGCAGTTTGAACGTCGCCATAAGATTTGCTCGCCTGTGCCGAGTGCGATTGCCACCGTCCTATTGACGGGAGTTGGCTCGAACTTCCGGGAGCGGCCTGATTAGCGGACCAGTCCCAGCAAATATTCGCTTATGGCTGAAATCTTAATGTCTTCGCGGGCCAGAGTCGAGCGCCGAACGACTTCGACCAAATCTTCGGTAACTTTCTTCCCAACGTTGATTCTAAAGGGGATACCGACCAGGTCCGCATCTTTGAACTTTACCCCCGGGCGTTCATCGCGGTCGTCGAGCAATACGTCCAAACCGGCGGCTTCTAACTGACGGGCGATGTCCTCGGCTGCAGTCCGAATCTTTTCATCCGAAGTGTTTGTGGCCACGACCACGACGTCAAAAGGAGCGATGGAAGGCGCCAACCAGAACCCGTTCGCGTCGTTGCTTTGTTCAACGGCTGCGGTCAGAATGCGTTCGATTCCAATGCCGTAGCTGCCCATGATTGGCGCAACTTCCTTGCCGTTTTTGTCCAGGACGCGAGCTCCCATCGAGTCCGAGTATTTGTAACCCAGCTTGAAGATGTGTCCGATCTCAACCGCCGTATCGATGCGCAGAGGCGCGCCGCAATTCGGACAGTCTTCACCAGCTGTGACGCTGCGGATGTCGGCGTAAGCCGTAGGATGAAAAGTCTTCCCGGGCGTCAGGTTCTTGACGTGATACTCCTCTTTATTAGCTCCGCCAATCAGATTGGTGCGTCCTTTGAGCGCGTCGTCGACCAGCAGAATCGGCTTGCCCGGCTCCTCCATATTTTTAGCCCACTCGATGCCGAGCGGACCGAGGTATCCGGCCGGCGATTGGAACAGCGCGCGAATTTCCTCCTCCTGCATAGGACGCGTCTCTTTGCCCCCAACCGCCGTCGACAGTTTCGCTTCGTTCATCTGATGATCGCCGCGCATCAGCAACACAACGGCTCGCGATACCGAGCCGGGCTCCCACTTAGTGGGAATGCGAGCTTGCCCTCGTTCCGGCTCCACTGCGGCAATCATCATCGCCAGCGTCTTAATCGTGTGCGCCTGCGGCACGCGCAGAAACCGCGCCACGTCTTCAATTGTCTTCTGTCCGGGAGTGTGCACCTCCAGCGGCAGAGCGTCACCGGAGGAAACATCGCCTTCGGGCTTCAGATCCTCGATGGCAGCGAGTTTCGACGTCGCTTTTTCCATGTTCGCGGCGTAGTTGCACTTTTCGCAACTGACCACCAGGTCTTCGCCGGCGGGAGTACGGACCATGAATTCCTGCGACTGCGAGCCGCCCATGGCTCCCGAGTGGGCATCAATGACCATATACTTCAGCCCGCAGCGGTCGAAGATGCGGCAATAAACTTCGTAATGCTTCTGATACGAAACATCCAAGCCCGCCGCATCCATGTCGAAGGAATACGCGTCTTTCATGATGAACTGGCGGACACGAAGCAGCCCGGATTTTGGCCGGGGCTCATCGCGGAATTTTGTCTGAATCTGATACCAGATCTGCGGCAGTTGCTTATAGCTGCGCAGCTCCTTGCGCGCGATGTCGGTCATGACTTCCTCATGGGTCATGCCCAGACACAAATCGGCTCCCTTGCGATCTTTCAGGCGAAACATGTTCTCGCCCATGACCGTCCAGCGGCCGCTCGCTTCCCAGACTTCGCGCGGATTCAGTGCCGGCAGGTAGAACTCCTGCCCGATCTTGTCCATCTCTTCGCGGACGATGCGCATGATTTTCTGCGTCGTGCGATTGCCCATGAAGAGGAAAGAATAGATTCCGGCGCCGAGCTGGCGGATGTAGCCAGCGCGGACGAGAAGTTTATGGCTTGCGACCTCGGCATCAGCCGGAGCTTCGCGCAAAGTAGGAATAAAAAGTTTAGACCAGCGATGCATAGTTTGTGTTTCCAATCATGAAGGAATCTTCGATTGTAAATGATGGTGCGGGACGGGCGTTGCCGCCAGTGGCATGAAGGGCCATTCAGATCGGCGTTGGGATTCGGATCCGGCATTCCCGGAGCGGTGCAGGGCTCGCTTCTTGCTTGACAGACTCCTGCCCGTAGGACATATTCTGCAGATCATCTCAGCCGAGGGTGTTCTCAAACGCTCGTAAACATGGCTCCGCAAGCCTGGTTCCAGCGTGGACCGCAACCCAACGCAGGAGGGATCCGATGAAACTTTCCACTTGTTTCTCACTGTTACTGGCAGCCACTCTAACCTCAACCGCATTCAGCCAGATCCAATACCCCAATCCAGTCACCCACGTAGTTGTGATCGATCAGGAAAACCGGACGGTCGACAACCTCTTCGGCAGCAATTCGCCGAGCAACCAGTACTACTTGCCGGGTCTGAATTTTTCGACCACAGGAATGGCGTACACGACGGTGAACGGCAAGAAAAACGTGTTTACCGTGCAAGCCGTACCTATTCCGTTGGCTTCCAAACTTGGCAAGGGCGATAGTGTGGATGCCGATGACTATGATCCCGGTCATGGCCATGAACCGGCATGGGTGAATGCCTGCGATGCGCCGCTGAAGACCGATCCGAGCACGGATTGCGCAATGGACGGGTTCAACTACGTGGGAGTTTCATGCGACAAGGGTGCCACTGGTTGCCCAGGCCCGACATATCCTACATACGCGTATGTGCAGTACCAGGACGTTGCTCCTTATTTCCAAATTGCGGCGCAGTACGGTTATGCCAACTACATGTTCCAGACCAACCAGGGGCCAAGTTTTCCCTCGCACCAGTTCACGTTCGGAGGCACATCACAACCGGGAGTTGGGAGTGAGCCAACGTGGTTCGTTTCCGAGAATCTAGGCAAAGGCAACGGCAATGGGTGCATTGCGAGCTCAGGTTCCTTGATCGCGCAGGTCAATCCCACCAACCAAAAGGAGACGACGAAGATTTTTCCCTGCTTCACGCACAACACAATGGCCGACCTCTTCGCCGCGCAGAGCCCACCAATCACATGGACGTATTACACGCCGGGTCAGGGATCTCTTTGGTCGGCGCCCGACGCGATCTCAACCCTCTGCCCTATGAATCCTGGCGGAAAATGTGTTGGCCCGTACTGGACGAAAGGCGCAGCGAACGGGTTTATCGACATCAATCCCGCCGATGCCCTTAAAGACATTAACGGCTGTAAGCTCCAGCAGGTCAGCTGGGTGATTCCCACCGGCCTGGAATCCGACCATGCGGGACTTACCGATGGCACGGGGCCCTCATGGGTCGCCTCGCTTGTGAACGCGGTTGGTGGCTATAACAACAACGGTTCGGTCGCGAACCAATGCGGCTACTGGAACAACACAGTCATCCTCATCACCTGGGACGACTGGGGCGGATGGTACGAGCATGTGGTGCCGCCAGCGCTCTCGCCACTCGCACCCCCGGTCGCATCGTCCTACGTATATGGATTCCGCGTGCCTTTGCTAGTGGTTTCTGCGTACACGCCTCCAGGAACGGTCAGTAACACAATGGGACTGGATTTCGGCGCCACGCTGAAGTTCATTGAAGAAGTGTTCGGAGACATTGGCACGATTTCAGACGACCCATCGAATCCGTATGCCGACTACTACGCGAATGACGACTTGGGCGAATTTTTCCAGTTCAACCAGCCGCCGCACAGTTTTCAACTCATTAACGCTCCGCTGAAGCAGGAGTTCTTCCTCAACCCAAACCGGCCGATCGAGCCTCCTGACAATGATTAGGAAGCAGTGCGCGGGTTAAGGAATTCGTTTGAAGATGAAGTTGCTTGACGAGGCGGCACCAATGTACGTGAAGCTGTTGTCGCCTCATCTGCTTGCTGCTGGCCTCGGGTAAATCCACGCAAGGTTTGCGAGGCGAGCTGCCGGCTAGGACCGCGATTCACTTTCGCATCAAGGGATAGAATAGGCTCATGCCCTCGATCTCACAAACAGAACAGGAATGGAAGGGGCGCGCGATCGATCTCAACTATCGCTGCCGGGTGTGCCGAGAACACATTACTTTTCCGGACCAGCAACTCTATTTCGCAAAAGGATTATGCGCGCCGTGCCTGGAGCTTTTGGACGCAGAACGCAATGATCCAAATTCCAAGACTCGCAAGCGGCTTGAGGAGATTCGCAGTCGAGGCGGGAAAACCACTTCCCAGAGTTTAGTTTTCAAGGCAGAAAACGAAAACGCGTAAGGCGGCCGTTCTGATTGCGAGGGTTGAGCACGGGCTCACACTTCCATGCAGTGGAGGATTCCACGATGAGCAGACTGGCTGGTACGGCACAAAACACAAATAGTGATTCGCACTGGCCAACAGCAGCCGCATCCTTGGTTGTGGGTGCGTTATTTTTTGCGTTATGGTTCTGGCTGTTGCCCTCCTGGCTTGGCTTTCGAGTTGATGTGGCTGGCGCCGCGCGCTTGCGATGGATCGCGGCCATTCCTTCCGTTCTAGGTTTCGCGGTGGCTCTGCGTTGCGTCTGGGATTTCGGTTGGACCGGCCATGGGACGCCCATGCCGCTCGTTCCACCGCAGCGGTTGGTCGTGGTGGGTTTCTATCGTTATGTGCGGAACCCGATGTATGTCGGTTTTGCCGCGGGATGGATCGGGCTGTGGATCGTTTTCGGACATGCTGACCTGCGATTGATCGCGGCGGTAGCAGCCGTTGCCCTGGGCGTTCACCTTTTCGTTCTCCTCTATGAAGAACCGACCTTGCGCAAGAAGTTCGGAACGGAGTATGACGAGTATTGCCGAAACGTCAATCGCTGGTGGCCGCGGCTACGAGGCTGGAACCAGCCGTGATCGCGGGTGCGAGTTTCTGGCAGAGCGCACCTGACTGCGCAGTCGCGCTTACAATATCCGGATGTATCACTACAATCCCTCGACCGCTCTGGAAGAATTGACCGAAGAGGCGACATTGCCAAATCCGGTCCACGTGCGCGACATGATGCTGCGCAGGAAGCTCAACGCCGATGAAGCTCTGGAACTCAACCGGATTTTTCTCGAATATCAGAAGTCTTTCGGCGAAACACAAAAGTTGGGGCGGGAAATCCTGAAACGGCTGGCGGCATAATCGGAACTGGGGTGTGCAGGTCTCGGTCGTTTGCGATCGCTCTACTTTCCTGGCGTTTCCTCGCCGGTGGCCAGGACGTAGGTCGTAGTCCTATCCAGTTTGATATTCGTGCGCTTGGAAGTAAGGACGACTGAGCCGTCAGGCTGCGCAGTTGCCTCCACGTCCTTCATCTCGACTCGGTTCTCGGAAACATTCGACGAGGTGCCAGGCGGAACGTCTCCTGGATCAGCCGGCAAAGTTTGACCCGGAACAGGTGACGAAGATGGTGAGTTCGGTCTCGATATGCCGCCGCGGGTCATCCCGATGCTGCCGCTGAGCGAGTTATTCGAGAGGTCGTCGTTGCCGAGGCTGCCCGGCATGCGAATTGGGTAGTACCACTTGGTCAAATAGACCTTAACGGGCGCGGAACCCTTCTTCCATTGCACAGAATCCATGCGGATGGCCAGGCGCGAGGGATCGGTCGTGGACTTGGCAGCCGATTCGACCACTTCTCCGGCAAACATGGCGCCGATCGGGATCACGTGGCCGTCGAGTAAAGTGGCGATGGTCAACTTCGCCTCTACCTTTGTTCCCACAGGCGTCTGACCAGCAACTATCTTTTGGTTCATCGTTACCGGGAATTCGTGAAGGGTTGGTGTACTGCGAGCCGGCGAACTGCTTTGAGAAAGCAGGGTGGTATAGGCGACCACCGAGGCAGATACGAGTG